>CESZ01099250.1_pt1 | contig 15998 bp, 14 predicted proteins | sample 531081 | NCBI WGS metagenome assembly CESZ01 (sample SAMEA2621260, study PRJEB7988) | marine metagenome | biome: marine biome (ENVO:00000447); feature: surface water layer (ENVO:00002042); material: "saline water (ENVO:00002010), including plankton (ENVO:xxxxxxxx)" | depth 5 m | reverse complement strand
TAGAATTGGCGCTGGGTTTATTGTAAGCATATTGCACGGGTCTTGCTTTTTTGTTCTGAAAAACTAGCAAGATACCATCAATAGAATGAAATAAAATACTGAAATAAGTAATGTAAGAAAGGATTTTAATGATTGGATTAGTTGTCATAAACTTAGCATACAGATTGAAAGAATCTGAAGCTGTTTCGGCTGGAAGCAAAAGCTGCAAATTACCCAGTAAATGACCAACTAAAAAAAGACATAAAAAAAGACCTGTTCCTGCCATCCAATACTTTTTAGCTAGTGATGATTTTATTAAAACTGACTTACTCATCTAATATTTATAATTTAGTACAAATTTAACACCCAAATTGCTTAAAAACAACTGATATCTTAATAAATATGTTAAGTTTAAAATGATTCTAAATATTAAAGTATAAGTATATATCTTTACAACAAAGTTTAACTTTATGAAATACCAACACATATCCAAAAAATTATTCGAGCATAACAGGGCTCAATTTACTGCGCAAATGAAACCAAAGTCACTTGCTATTTTTTGTTCAAACGACAAAATGCCAACAAATGCAGATGGCACCATGCCATTCAAACAAAACAGCGATTTATTTTGGTTAAGCGGTGTTGATCAAGAAGAAAGTATGCTCATCATTTTTCCGGAATGCTCAAATCCTAAGCACAGAGAAATCTTATTTTTGAAAGAAACAAGCAAACTAATTGCAATTTGGGAGGGAGAAAAATTAAGTAAAGAAAAAGCTTTTGAGACATCAGGAGTCCGAACAGTATATTGGAATAACGATTTTGAAGAAGTTTTTGAAAATCTAGTTCAAGAAGCTAAATCCGTATATCTAAATTCAAACGAACACACTCGTTCGAACACTAAAGTACAAACGCAATCAGATAGATTTAATGAATGGTGCAAAAGCAAGTTTTTAACAAAAGAATATAATATGTCTGCACCAATCATGCATGATTTGAGAAGCATTAAACATCCTATTGAAATTGATTTATTACAACACGCCTGTAATATCACTGAAAAGGGATTTAAAAGGGTATTAAATTTTATAAAACCTGGTGTAATGGAATATGAAATTGAAGCGGAATTCATGCATGAATTTCTGGTTAATCGCTCTAAAGGATTTGCTTATGAACCGATTATTGCTTCTGGTAAAAATGCCTGTGTTCTGCATTATGTAGACAATAATAAAGTTTGTCGAGATGGCGACATTATTCTTATGGATGTTGGCGCTGAATATGCGAACTACGCCTCAGATATGACGAGATGTGTGCCCGTTAATGGAAGATTTAGCAAAAGACAAAAAGACGTTTACAATGCCGTTTTGAAAGTTATGAAGCAAGCGAAATCAATGCTTAAACCAGGTGTGCTACTGTCAGATTATCACAAAGAAGTTGGTTTAATTATGCAGTCTGAACTTCTTAATTTAGGCTTAATTAGCCAACACGATATTGACAAACAAGATCCAAAAAGTCCTGCATATAGAAAATACTTTATGCATGGAACCAGCCATTTTTTGGGTTTAGATGTTCATGATGTTGGCCACTTTGATAAGGCTATTAAAAAAGGTATGGTATTTACTTGCGAGCCTGGAATTTATATTCTTGAAGAAAACCTAGGGATACGATTAGAAAATGACTTGCTTGTTACCGATGAAAACCCAATTGATTTGATGGAAAATATTCCTATAGAAGCAGATGAAATTGAGGACCTTATGAATTAAGTTATTGAATTCCAGCCTTGTGCAGTAAGTGGCTGATGATTTTCATCCTCAGTAACTAATACAGATCCCAAGGTAACATCGGTAATGTGGCCAATTATCGTTAAATCCCTATTGTCCTTAATTGCATCATAATGAGATTGACTAATTGTAAATAATAATTCGTAATCTTCACCTCCATTTAATGCGCATGTAGCTGCAGAAATATTAAATTCTTCCGCAGTTGAAATTGCCATATAATCAATAGGAAGTTTTTGTTCGTAAATAGCACAGCCCACCTCTGAATTAGCACATAGGTGTAATAATTCCGACGAAAGCCCATCAGAAATATCTATCATTGAGGTGGGTATAATTTCTTTAGATTTAAATAAATCAATAACATCTTTTCTTGCCTCAGGCTTTAATTGTCTTTGAAGAATATAATCTTTGTTTTGAAGGTCAGGCTGCATTTTAGAGTCTGATACAAAAACCTGTTTCTCTCTATTCAATATTTGAAGACCTAAATAAGCTGAACCCAAATCACCAGAAACAACAATTAAATCGTGTTCTTTTGCCCCGCTTCTGTATACTATTTTATCTTTAGCAACTTCGCCAACAGCTGTAATGCTCAAAAATAGACCACTTGTTGAAGAAGTAGTATCGCCACCTACTAAATCTACATTGTAAGCGGTACAGGCAAGACGAATTCCTTCATAAAGCTCTTCGACTGCTTCCAAAGGAAAACGATTTGATAAGGCTATGCTGACAGTAATCTGTCTTGGCAAACCGTTCATCGCATAAATATCAGATAAATTAACTACTACTGATTTATAGCCCAAATGCTTTAACGGTGTATAAGTCAAATCAAAGTGAACTCCTTCAATTAACATATCAGTAGTAAGTAGTTGAAAATGATGTCCTACATCAATAACTGCACAATCATCTCCAATACCAAAGATAGATGTTTCATTTTTTAACTCAAAATCTTTGCTTAAATGGTTTATCAAGCCAAACTCTCCCAGTTTAGACAACGGCGTACGATTTGGAGTTTTATCTTCTAATAAAGTCATTTTGCAAATGTAAGGCGAAATATAACATAAACTATAACAAATAAATTTATGATTAAAAACATATAATTTTGTAATTTTGCACTCTAATTTTAAAAGACTTAAAATTGTGATTCAAGTTACAGAAGAGGCAAAAAACAAACTTCTAGCTTTAATGAAAGAAGAAGGAAAAGATTCTGACACCTATGTTAGAGTAGGAGTAAATAGCGGAGGGTGTTCCGGACTTTCCTATGATTTAGGCTTTGATATTAATCAAAATGAAGACGATAAGTACTTTGAAGACAACGGAATAAAAATAGTTGTAAACAAGAAAAGCTATTTATATTTAATTGGAACAGTTTTAGAATATTCCGGCGGACTTAATGGTAAAGGCTTTGTCTTTAACAATCCTAACGCCTCAAGAACTTGTGGATGTGGTGAAAGTTTTGCATTATAAATAGAATTTTACAGAATTGACAGAAGAAGATAAAATATTAGAAGAAGTAACTGGTGCTGAATATAAGTATGGTTTTACAACAAATGTTGAAAGTGATACTATTCCAAAAGGTCTTAACGAAGATGTTATTCGCCTAATTTCTAAGAAAAAAGAAGAGCCGCAATGGTTATTAGAACACCGTTTGAAGGCCTTCGAGTCTTGGAAAAAAATGAAAGAACCTAATTGGGCAAATATTAAATACAAAAAACCTGATTATCAAGATATAATATATTATGCTGCGCCAAAGCAGAAGAAAGAACTAAAAAGTTTAGACGAGTTAGACCCTGAGATGAAAAAGACTTTTGATAAACTTGGAATTTCAATTGATGAACAGAAAAAATTAGCTGGAGTAGCTGTAGATTTTGTGATGGATAGTGTTTCTGTAGCAACCAGCTTTAAGGATAAACTTGCTGAGCTTGGCATCATCTTTTGTTCAATAAGTGAAGCCGTTAAAGAACATCCAGAGTTAGTCAAAAAATACTTAGGATCCGTTGTTCCTACTACTGACAACTTTTTTTCTGCACTTAACTCTGCCGTCTTTACAGATGGCTCATTTTGCTACATTCCTAAGGGTGTTAGATGTCCAATGGAATTATCTACCTATTTTAGAATAAACCAAGCAGGCACCGGTCAATTTGAACGTACATTAGTAATTGCAGATGAAGGTAGTTATGTTAGTTATTTAGAGGGTTGTACTGCGCCTATGCGTGATGAAAACCAATTACACGCTGCCGTAGTTGAACTTATTGCCATGGACGATGCAGAAATAAAATACTCAACAGTACAAAACTGGTATCCCGGTGATGCAAATGGTGTTGGAGGAGTGTTCAATTTTGTAACTAAAAGAGGTATTTGTCATCATCGCTCAAAAATTTCTTGGACACAAGTAGAAACCGGCTCAGCTGTGACATGGAAATATCCTTCATGCATATTAAAGGGTGATAACTCCATTGGTGAGTTTTACTCAGTAGCTGTAACTAACAATTACCAACAAGCTGACACAGGCACTAAAATGATTCATTTGGGTAAAAATTCAAAAAGTACTATTATATCAAAAGGAATTTGCGCAGGTAAAAGTGAAGGAAGCTACAGAGGCTTAGTAAAAATTCAAAAGAGTGCTGAAAATGCTCGAAATTTCTCGCAGTGTGATTCACTTTTAATGGGAGATAAGTGTGGTTCACATACTTTTCCTTACATTGAAGTTAAAAATAAAAGTGCTAAAATAGAGCATGAAGCAACAACCTCAAAAATTGGAGAAGATCAAATATTCTACTGCAATCAAAGAGGAATTGGAACAGAAGAAGCAATAGCGCTAATCGTAAATGGCTATTGTAAAGATGTACTTAATCAATTACCAATGGAGTTTGCCGTTGAGGCACAAAAACTGCTAGCCATCAGTTTGGAAGGTAGTGTTGGATAAATAATACATTATGTTAAAAATAGAAAACTTAAACGCTTCAATAGAAGGTAATAAAATTTTAACAGGTATTAACTTATGTGTTAAAGCTGGAGAGGTTCATGCTATAATGGGGCCAAATGGTTCAGGGAAAAGCACCTTATCGTCAGTCATTGCCGGAAGAGAAGAATATGAAATTGAGAATGGTAGTATAGATTTTAATGATATGAATATTATGGAGCTATCGCCAGAAGAGCGTTCTCAAAAAGGTATATTCCTTTCTTTCCAATATCCTACTGAAATTCCCGGCGTATCTGTTTCAAACTTTATAAAATCCTCTTTGAACGAAATTCGCAAAGCAAAAGGACTTGAACCTATGCCTGCCAGCGATTTGTTAAAAATGATGAAAGAAAAAATGGAACTTCTAGATATAAAAAAAGGTTTTCTGAGTCGATCTCTTAACCAAGGCTTTTCTGGTGGTGAGAAGAAAAGAAATGAAATCTTTCAAATGGCTATGCTAGAACCTAAGTTGGCCATCCTTGATGAAACTGATTCAGGCTTAGATATTGACGCGCTACGAATTGTGGCTAATGGAGTAAATAAGTTGAAATCAAAGGACAACGCTACCATTGTTATTACTCACTATCAACGATTGCTAAATTACATTGTCCCCGATTATGTTCATGTATTATACAATGGTAAAATCATAAAATCTGGGTCCAAAGAATTAGCCTTAGAAATAGAAGAAAAAGGTTACGATTGGATTATTAATAAATAGGCGAAAAGTGAAATTTAAAGACAAACTCATACAGGCTTATAAAGATGGAGCAACAAAAGGACTTTTTTTTCAAGACGAAAGAGAAAAATATATTACACAATTAGCTAAAAAAGGGTTTCCTACCATTAAAGACGAAGAATGGAAATACACAAATCTTTTGCCTATTCTAAAAAAAGACTACAAGCTTTCTGAGTCACAAACTTTAGTTGAACAACAGTTGCTTAGGGAATATATCTTAAATGATACTAATACCCACCTTATAGTGTTTGTCAATGGTCAATTTTCAAATGAATTATCATCTATTAATATCGAAAATGCCTTTGTATGTTCATTATCAGATGCCGAATTGAAAAATCCAATAATATTAAAAAAATATTGGGGTAGTTGTTTGCCTGAAAACCCTGATAGTTTAGTTGCCTTAAATTCGGCATTGTCCAAAAATGGAACATTTATATATGTGCCTAAAAACACAATTATTAAAAACCCTATACAGATTCTTTATTTTACAAATGGCGTTTCCACTGATCTTTTTTTACAAACACGAAATCTTATTGTTGTTGAGGAAAATAGCCAAGTTCAAATTACAGAAAGACATCAAAATTTAGATGACAAGGAAGTATTTACCAATGCTCTTACCGAAATAAATGCTGGAGCCAACTCAATAGTAGATTTATATAAAATACAAAACGATAACCGAAATTGTTCATTAATTGATAATACTTGGGTAAAACAAGAAAAAACTTCAAACTGCTCAGTTGACACATTTAGTTTTGGTGGTAAATTTATTAGAAACAACCTCAACTTTTTACTTAATGGTGAACACGCTGAAAGTAATATGCGAGGCATTACCCTAATCGGTAAAAATCAACTTGTTGATCACCATACATTAGTAGATCACGCAGTCCCTAATTGCCAAAGCAATGAGCTTTATAAAGGTATTTTTGACGACAATGCTAAAGGTGTATTTAATGGAAAAGTTATGGTACGTCCAGATTCACAAAAAACTAATGCCTTTCAATCTAATAACAACTTGCTACTCACAGACTCTGCATCTATTGACACTAAACCACAATTAGAAATTTATGCCGATGATGTTGCTTGTAGTCATGGTTGTACGATAGGTCAATTAGATGATGAAGCCTTATTCTACTTACGTTCGAGAGGTATTCCCTTAAAAGAAGCTCAAGCAATTCTAATGTATGCCTTTGCCAATGATGTTCTAAGCAAGATTAAAATTCCTGAACTCAAAGAAAAATTAAACCAAATAATTGCCGAAAAACTTGGCGTTGAATTGAATATAGATTTATAAGTGGTAAACGTAAATGACATACGCAATCAGTTCCCAACACTTAATCAAAAAGTGAACGGTCATCCTTTAGTCTATTTAGACAATGGAGCTACGACTCATAAGCCTCAGGTTGTTATTGATGCAATAAGTCATTATTATGAGAAATTAAATTCTAATATACACCGAGGTGTTCATCTTCTAAGCCAAAAAGCTACAGATGCCTATGAAGCCTCTAGGGAAACTATTCGTCAACATCTCAATGCACAACACCTTCACGAAATAATTTTTACAAAAGGAAATACCGAAGCTATTAATTTAGTTGCAAATGGTTTTAGTCAAATTTTACAAAATGGTGATGAGGTACTAGTATCTGCAATGGAACACCACTCAAATATTGTGCCATGGCAGATGGCCTGTGAAAATAGCTCAGCTACTTTAAAAGTTATACCCATGGACGAAAATGGGGTTCTTGACATGAATAGCTATAGAAATCTCATATCTGACAAAACAAAAGTGGTTACCTTCAATCATATTTCTAATGCTTTGGGAACTATTAACCCTGTAAAGCAAATGATACAATGGGCTCGTGAGGTCGATGCAGCAGTCTTAGTTGATGGGGCCCAAGCGGGACCTCACTGTAGTATTGATGTACAAAGCTTAGATGCTGACTTTTACTGTATATCTGGTCATAAATTATATGGTCCAACAGGAATTGGCGTATTATACGGTAAAGAAAAATGGTTAAAAAAATTACCTCCGTATCAAGGTGGTGGTGAAATGATTGCTAATGTTAGCTTTGATAAAACGACATATGCTGATTTACCTCATAAATTCGAAGCAGGAACACCAAATATAGCTGGAGGAATCGCCCTTAAAACAGCCATAGATTGGATTAACCAAATTGGCTTAGATAATATCGTTTCCTATGAAAAAGAGTTATTAGACTTTGCTACAAACGAGCTTAGCAAAATAGAAGGTTTGAGGTTTATTGGCCAGGCTAAAGAAAAAGCCGCAGTCATCTCTTTTTTAATCGAAAATATTCACCCTTATGATGTAGGTGTAATTTTAGATAAATTAGGAATAGCAGTAAGAACTGGTCATCATTGTGCTCAACCAATTATGGATCAACTTTGTATCCCTGGCACAATAAGAGCGTCTTTTGCCGTTTACAACAACAAAGACGATGTAAAGCGGTTAGTAGAAGGGATTATAAAAGCTCAAAAAATGTTATCCTAAATATGGCAAGTATTAAAAACATACAGCAAAGTATTATAGAGGAATTCGATATGTTTGAAGATTGGATGGAAAAGTATGAATACATTATAGATTTAGGTAAAAGTTTACCGATCATAGATAATAAGTTTAAAACCGAAGACTACCTAATTAAAGGGTGTCAGTCAAGAGTTTGGCTACATGCTCAACAAAAAGATGATAAAGTAATCTATACTGCTGACAGCGATGCAATTATGACTAAAGGTATTGTTGCTCTATTGATTCGTGCTTTTTCAGAACAACAAGCACAAGAAATTTTAGAGGCAGATACTGACTTCATTAAACAAATTGGTTTAAAAGACCAATTATCACCAACTAGAGCTAATGGCCTAGTTTCTATGATAAAGCAAATGAAATTATATGCGCTAGCTTTTCAATCAAAAAACTAATCACTATGAAAACAGATTCTGAGTTACAGGAGATAGGAGAAAATATAATCGGACGAATTTGTCAAATATATGATCCTGAAATTCCAGTCAATATTTATGAACTTGGTTTGATTTATGATATTCAAGTAAGCGATGAATGTGATGTAAAAATTAAAATGACTTTAACATCACCAAACTGTCCAGTAGCAGAAACATTACCTGTAGATGTTGAAGAAAAAGTTAAAGAAATTGAAGAGGTGCGAAATGTCAAAGTTGATATTACATTTGATCCTCCTTGGGATAAAAATATGATGAGCGAAGAAGCTAAGCTAGAATTAGGAATGTTGTGAGATGAATCAAGAAATTATAAATAGAGTTGCAAATAGTGGATTAATAACCTTTAATTTAGAAGAGTATTATCCAAAAGGAAATCGGTTAATGATAGATTTAAAAGATTGGTTATTCGAAGGTCTTGTTTTAAAAGAAAAAGATTTTAGAAAATCTATTAGTGATTGCGATTGGTCGCAGTATCAAGACCAATATGTAGCCATTAATTGTAGTACTGATGCTATTATTCCTGTTTGGTCTTACATGCTAATTAGTAATTCGATTAGCCCTTTTGCAAAAAAAATTATAATCGGTTCTGTTGAAGATTTAGAATCATTTATATTTTATGATATAATTAACAACTTAGATATAGAGCCTTTCAAAAACCAAAGAGTAATTATAAAAGGTTGTAGTAACTTTCCAATTCCCCAGAGTGCTTATGTTTCAATTACTAACAAACTAAGGCCTGTAGCAAAAAGTATCATGTATGGAGAAGCTTGTTCTTCCGTACCTATTTTTAAAAGAAAATGAATCCAAAAATAGCCGAAATAAAAGATTATATCATGCCGCTTAGAGAATTGTTGTTGCAACACCCTGTTTACAAACAATTACGCCATTTAAATGATCTAAATATTTTAATGGAACAACATGTTTTTGCAGTATGGGATTTTATGGCATTGCTCAAATCCTTGCAATTTGGATTAACTAGCACAAATGCCCCCTGGATGCCCATTGGTAATCCAAAGACTAGACGATTAATAAATGAAATTGTACTTGAAGAAGAAAGTGATATAGATATTAAAGGTAATCCTTCAAGTCACTACGAAATGTATTTACAAGCTATGCAACAAAGCGGTGCAAATACCGAACAAGTAGAGCGCTTTATTGGTCGCTTGCTTTCAGGTTATTCCCACAAAGAACTACTTAAATTTAATGTAGAACGAATTAAAGAATATACTTTAGAATTTGTAAATACTACTTTTGAAATAATTGAACGAAAAAAATTACATGAGATAGCCTCTGCTTTTACATTTGGTCGAGAAGACCTTATTCCAGATATGTTTCGCTCAATTGTTAGTGATTTAGATAAAAATTTTCCAGGTAAGCTTGATGCTTTCCGCTACTACCTCGATCGACATATTGAACTAGACGAAGAAGTACATACTCCTCTTGCCCTTCAAATGATTGAACAACTTTGTGGAGATGATGAAAATAAATGGCTGGAAGCTAAACAAGTAGCTGCTAAATGTTTAAAAGCTCGAATCAAATTATGGGACGGCATAGAAGGAAGTATTAAAAATAGAAAAATTGAAGAAGCTTTTTTATAAATTCATAGAGTAATCATAACTATTTAAGGTTGTTGATTTTTATACATTAAATTGTTCATTAGTTTATCTCATAGTTAGCAAATGAAATTGGCTTTTTTATTTTATTTGTACAAACAAATTTTCGAAAAAACTATGTTAAAGAAATTATTTATAATTAAAATGGCGCTATGCTTGACTATACTTTCGGTAAAAGCAGACGAAGGCATGTGGTTACCTCTTTTGTTACAAGAAAATGAAGCTGATATGCAGGCTATTGGCTTAAAACTTAGCGCGGAAGATATTTACAGCATCAATAACTCATCTTTAAAAGACGCAGTAGTTTCACTTGGTGGTTTTTGTACAGCTGAAATGGTTTCTGACCAAGGACTTCTACTTACCAACCACCATTGTGGTTATGGACAGATACAATCACACTCTTCTGTTAGCAAGGATTATCTAACCAATGGATTTTGGGCTATGGACAAAAGTGAAGAGCTTGAAAATGAAGATTTATTTGTTTCTTTTCTTGTTCGTATGGAAGATGTTACAGAGCGTATAAATACAGCTTTAGATTCTGTTTCAGATGAAAATAGAAGTAGCGTTATTAGTAAACTTTCAGCAGAAATAGTGTCAGAAGTAACAGATAGTACACATTACAATGCAAGAGTAAAGTCATTCTTTGGTGGCAATGACTTTTACCTAATGGTTTATGAGACATTTAACGATGTACGTTTGGTAGGTGCACCACCATCATCTATTGGTAAATATGGTGGAGATACAGATAATTGGATGTGGCCAAGACATACTGGTGATTTTGCTCTATTTAGAGTATATACTGGTCCTGATGGCAAGCCTGCTGAGTATTCTGATGAAAATATACCTTATAATCCGAAACATCACTTTCCAATATCTTTAGATGGTGTTCAGGACGGAGACTTCTCTATGATTATGGGTTTTCCAGGCTCAACGGATAGATACCTGTCTTCTTGGGGTGTTAAACAAGCAATTGAGCAATATAACCCAACAATAGTTAAAATTAGAGATCGAAAATTAGAAGTTATGCGTACTCATATGGATGCAAGTAAAAAAGTACGAATTCAGTATGCTTCTAAATTTGCCAGTACAGCTAATTATTGGAAATATTATATTGGTCAAACCAAAGGACTTAAACGTATGAATGTATATGACCAAAAGAAAGCCTTAGAAGATCAGTTCACAGCCTGGATTAATGGAAGCGATGAGCGAGCGGAAAAATACGGCGAGGCCTTAGATATATTAGCTGATGCATATTATAATAATGAGAAGATTAATGAGGTTCGTATATTCTTGAACGAAGCGGTATTTCAAGGTGCAGAAGTCTTCTATTTCATTTATCGAATACAAGATGCTATCAAAAATCTACCTGAAGAACCAAAGACCAAGCGTTTAGCTATTAATAAACTGAAAAATTTAGCACGTGAACACTTTAAAAATTACAATAAAGATTTAGACCAAGATTTATTTGCTGAACTATTAGAATTATACAACAATAATGTACCCTACAGTAAACAACCTGATGCTTTTGAAAAGGTTAGAAAGCATAATTACACAAAAGGTGATTGGCACAAGTTTGCGGCATATGTTTACAAGACCTCTCCCTTTGTTAGTCAAAGTAAGTTTTTTAATTTCCTAGAAAGACCTTCAGTTTATAAATTAGAGAAAGATTATGCTGTGCGGATGTTCAACTCTATTATGGACCACTATATGGATAAAATTAGTAAAAAAAGAAGAGGTATAAGAAGTGATTTGGCAAAAGGAGAGCGTCTATATATCGCCGGGTTAAGAGAAATGCTTACTAACAAGAAGTTCTATCCTAATGCCAACTCTACAATGCGACTAACCTATGGACAAGTAAACGATTACACGCCAGGTGATGCTATGCACTATGACTATGTCACTACTTTTGATGGTTTAATGCAAAAAATGGATAATTCAGATGAGGAATTTATGGTGCCAGAACGGTTACAAGAATTATATGAGTCAAGAGACTATGGAAGATATGCAGATGAAGATGGTAACCTTATAATTAACTTCATAAGTGGTAATGACATTACAGGAGGTAATTCTGGTAGCCCAGTACTTAATGCTTATGGTGATCTTATTGGTACAGCTTTTGATGGAAACTGGGAGGCTATGAGTGGCGATATTGCCTTTGAAAATGATGTTCAACGTACTATTTCTGTAGATACAAGATATATAATGTTTATTATAGATAAGTATGCTGGCGCTACTCATCTTATTGATGAAATGACTATTGCCCCAACTCGTACACGACCATTAACAATTGAAGAACAGTTAGCGAAAGATGAGCAAGATAATATTAAAGATCCTCTAACAATAGTAAATAAATTAAATACAATTAATTATTTAGGCGAAGAAATTCCTATTATTGAGATGCATTCCTTTGGATCTGCATTTGATTTGGCGGTTGATCAATTTGGTAGTAGCTCAAAAACAAAATTCTTTTGGAGAGGCACTGTTTACACCACTGAAAAAAAATAATTCTTAATATGCTCTTTCATTTCTTCCTTCTATATAATTTATAAAGGATTTGTTTACTACTCTATTACCTCCTAGTGTTGGATATTTACCTGTAAAGTACCAGTCTCCTTGATGGTCAGGACATGAGATATGTAAATCGCTAATGCTTTGATAAATGACATTTACTTTAGCATTAATGTTGTCAGGTGTTAATAGTTGTGCTATTTTCTTTGAAATCTGAACAGCTGTAAATGGAGCATAAATAGCTTTAACATGATTTTCTGTTTGTTCCTCGTCAGCACAAGATTTCAGACAACTTTTATAGACCATATCAATTATATGATCTTGATTAGTTTCTTTGAGTAAATTAATTGCTGCTTGAAATGCAATAAAATCTCCCAATTTAGCCATATCTATACCATAACAATCTGGATAACGAATTTGTGGGGCTGAAGAAACAATAATTATTTGCTTTGGGTTAAGTCTATCTAAAATTTGTAAAATGCTTTGTTTAAGTGTTGTTCCTCTGACGATACTATCATCAATCATTACAAGATTATCAGATGGCTTAACAGTTCCGTATGTTATATCATAAATATGAGCTACTAAATCATCCCTACTATCATCCTCGGTTATAAAAGTTCTTAACTTAGCGTCTTTTATGGCTATCTTTTCAGCTCTAATTCTTGAATCCATAATAGATATTATATCTTCTTTGCTGGGATTATCTAAATCTAAAATCGCTTTTGTTTTTTCTATATTTAAAGTTTCATTCATGCCATTTATCATTCCATAAAATGAGACTTCTGCTGTATTGGGGATAAAAGAAAAAACTGTGTTTTTTAAGTCATTATTAATAGCTCTAAGGATTGTAGGGCATAATCTTTTGCCTAAACTCATTCTTTCTTGATAAATATCCTGGTCGTTACCTCTAGAGAAATAGATACGCTCAAAAGAACAAGCCTTGCGGTCTAATTTTTGTTTAACTAAAACTGTATCATAACTACCGTCTTTTTTGACGACTAGGGCATGTCCTGGCTCTATTTCTTTAATATTATCAACAGGAATGTTAAAGGCAGTTTGTATTACTGGTCTCTCTGAAGTAGCTACAATAATTTCATCATCTACATAAAAATAAGCTGGCCTTATTCCAGCGGGATCTCTTAGTATAAACGCGTCACCGTGCCCAAGGATGCCACACATTACATATCCACCATCCCAATGCTTGGCTGAATTAGTTAGCACTCGCTTGATATCTAATTCATTAGCTATAACCTTAGAAATTTCTTTTTTACTATAATTATCACGTTTATCATAATAAATTCTGTCGTTCTCTTCATCTAAAAAATGTCCGATCTTTTCTAATATTGTTACAGTGTCTGCTTTTTCCTTTGGATGTTGTCCAACCTCAACTAATTGGTTAAATAAATCGTCAACATTAGTCATGTTGAAGTTACCTGCTAAAACTAATGAACGGGTTCGCCAATTACTTTGACGTAAAAATGGGTGGCAATGCTCTATGCTGTTACCTCCGTATGTCCCATAGCGTAAATGTCCCAAAAGTAGCTCTCCAGTAAAAGCAACATTTTCCTGTAACCATTTAGCATCTTTAAACTTTTGTGGGTCATTATTTAGGAGTTCTGTAAATCGCTTATTTACATATTCAAATAAATCTTGAATAGGTTTATTGGCATTAGAACGATGACGGCTAATGTAGCGACTGCCAACGGGAACATCTAATTTAATTGTGGCAAGTCCTGCGCCATCTTGTCCTCTATTATGTTGCTTTTGCATCAACAAACACATTTTGTTGATTCCATAAAGAGGAGTGCCATATTTGTCCACATAGTATTGTAATGGCTTTCTCAACCTTAAAAAAGCTATTCCACACTCATGCTTTATAGCATCGCTCATAGAATTAAAGATTTAAAAAACAAATGTAAGCCATTTCTTATAAAAAATCTGATTTTTTCATACCTAACCAGTCTAATACATTCTTACACCAAATATCGTCTCCTTCCTCCTTAGAAATGACTCCAATTTCAATTGCATAATCTAATGCTCTACCAGGATAAGAAGTGCCAATACCCTCCATTTCTCCTAATGGATACGGATCATCTAAGCCCATAATGATTTGACTTACGCCTACTCTCTTTTTAAGTAAATCAAGTGTATATGAATCATGTACTAAAGTATCATAAAAAAGATTTTTATGTCCTAATGTTTTTCTAGGGTCTTCCAATTGTTTAAAAATGTCAGGACGACCATCAAAGCCCTGAATTCTTCTTCCATAGCTCGCAATGCTTAACATTCCGCCGTGGGCAAAACTACAGCGCATATTAGAATACTTATTTGGCAGATCTCTGAGAGTAAAAAGATGAAGTGTGTCAGCACATTGCGCCATCATCCAAACCAAATGAAATCGCCAATATTTATCTTTTAAAGCAATCATTTTTTGACCATCATAGGGGTGAATTTGAATAGCTAATCCATATTTATTCGCTGATTCGTAGATAGGGTCAACTACAGATTCTGCCGTAGAGAGCCACTCTCCTTTAGAATTTAAAAAGTGTGTAGGTAAGCATAAAACTTTTAAGCCTAATTTAACACAACGATCAATTTCTGTAAGAGCATGATCCATATATAAAGGTTGAACAACAAAACCACAGGTGAATTTATCTGGGAAATCACTTTGAATAGAGGCATTAAAGTCGTTTTGAAAACGTATTGCATCAATACAGTATTTTTTTTCCCATCCATTACAATACAGCTGGGATAGGCATAGCATTACACTATGATCAATTTTGTATTGACGCATCCATTCAATTTTTTCATTGAGAAAAAAACTAGGATCACTTATTGGCCTAGACCAATCCCCTTGCCTCATAAACTTTTTATTATCATCAATCCAAAATAATTTTTTATCCTTCAAAAATTTTGGAATCTGGGAAGGTTCTGGTAATATATGTCCGTGTCCGTTTATTCTCATAATATGAGTTATATATACTTTTTGTCTGCCTCCATTACCTCACCAGTAATTGGACATGTTCTAAGTTTTTCATTGCTATAAAAACGTTTGAATACGGGTAAAAAATCCTTCTCAATATTTGTTAAGTGAAAATATTCCTCATACAATAGATGGTTGGCTGTTTCTGAAAACCACATAAGACCATCCTTGTCTTTTTCAGATCTTTTTCTTTCAATTACAAGTCCAACAGAGCCTTCTGATCGGATTGGTGAATGTGGAATCTTTGCAGGTAAAAGAAACATTTCACCTTCATTAATTGGAATTTCAATTGCCTTACCTTCAAATTGAATTTTAACTATTATATTTCCCTTTATCTGATAAAATAATTCTTCTGTTTCATTATAATGATAATCCTTGCGTGCGTTTGGACCTCCAACTACCATTACTATAAAATCACCTGCCTCGGTATATAAGTTTTTATTTCCTACAGGTGGTTTTAATAACTCTTTATTTTCTTCAA
>CESZ01029254.1_pt1 | contig 16012 bp, 12 predicted proteins | sample 531081 | NCBI WGS metagenome assembly CESZ01 (sample SAMEA2621260, study PRJEB7988) | marine metagenome | biome: marine biome (ENVO:00000447); feature: surface water layer (ENVO:00002042); material: "saline water (ENVO:00002010), including plankton (ENVO:xxxxxxxx)" | depth 5 m | reverse complement strand
TGGACTTGGTGGTATAATAACAATCAACTTTGGAGAAAAGAGCAATATGAAAAAGGAAAGATTAATGGTTTAGTTATTGAGTATGATAGTTTAGGAAAAGTGATAACAAAAGGGGAGTATTTATATGGTCAAAAAGAGGGTGTTTGGTATTATGAAATAAATGACCATAAGGAAGAAGGAGAATTTGTTTCCGACATGAAAAATGGATCTTGGGAAATGACTTATTTAAGTTCCAATCAAAAAATGTTTTCTGGTAAATACTTAAATGATATTCCTGTTGGTGAGCATGTTTATTATTACCCAAATGGTGTAATTAAAGAAATTGGAAAATATGAAAATGGTGAGAAAGAGGGAGAGTGGAAAAAATACAATAATGATGGTGTCCTTTTAGTAACATACTATTTTAAAAGAGGTGTTGAGTTTAAAAGGGATGGATTAAAGATAAAATGAGAAATATTATTAGTATAATTTTCCTTTGTGTTTGGTTTTCAACCTTAGCTCAACAAAAACCAATCATTTTTCATAATTATGGAATTATAACTATTGGTGATAATAGTAATTGGTTAGATGATATTGATTGGGAAGTAGAAATCTTCACGAACGATACTTCATTTATTTTAAAGCAAGTCTCATCCATAAAAGATAGGTTTATATTTTTTGATGTAAATATTTTCAAACCATTTTTATTAAATAAAACCATAACTATTTCAGTTAAGGAAAATAATAAAACAATAATTGAAAAGGAATATAGATATCCAAAAAATGAAGATGTTGGATACCCATTAATTCCTCAAGAATTAACTAAAAAACCAAACAAACTAAGAGGTTATATTGTCGATTCGTATTTAGTGAAAACAACTAAAGAAACTTATCAATTAATAAGAACAAAATACACCAACGCTTATGATTGTTGGTATGTGTTAAAAAATGATGAAATTGTTTCTATACATACAGAAAAACAAAATTTTAAACAAAAAAATCAACGAATAATTGTTTCTGACATAAATCAAGACTTAAAACCAGAATTTAATTTTTTTCATTCTAGAGAAAAGCAAGAAAAAATAATTCACATCGATAATAAAGAAAAATTTATAGGCTATAAGAGAGAAAACCAGGTAAATTTTTCTGCTAATGCCAAAAAGTATGAAAACTTAGTTATTTTAGGTTTTTTACATTATACACTAAGATAATTTGTCAGTAATTTATATTATACCAACACCAATTGGAAACCTTGGTGATATGACTTACAGGTCTGTCGAGATTTTAAAGAAATCACATAAAATATATGCCGAAGACACAAGAAACACGAGTAAATTACTTCAACATTATAATATTGATCAAAAGCTCTTTTCTTATCACCAACATAACGAACACGCATTAGTTGGGAAAATAATTAATGACCTTAACAACGAAGATCAACAAATTGCTTTAGTCTCAGATGCTGGCACACCAGGAATAAGTGATCCTGGATATTTATTGATATCAAAAGCTATTGAAGCCAACATTAAAGTTCATTGTTTACCTGGACCAACTGCGCTTATCCCCGCATTAGTTCAATCAGGATTCCCAACTGATGAATTTCTTTTTATTGGCTTCCTTCCTCATAAGAAAGGACGACAAAAGAAACTAAAAGAAATAGCTCAAATTCAAACAACGATTGTTCTTTACGAATCTCCTCATCGAATTTTAAAATTAATAGAAGAAATTGCTATTTATTTTAATAAAGAACGAACAATTAGTGTTTCTAAAGAAATCACAAAAATTCATGAAACAAACTACAGAGGAACCGCTCAAGAATTAATTAACTTATTCTCATCCATCGTTATTAAGGGTGAATATGTAGTTGTAATAGAGAAAAATAAGACCAAAAAATAAAAGAATAACTCTATTTTTGTGCATTAATTTTATAAATGAGCACATATAGCCCAAAAGAAATAGAAGCAAAATGGCAAGCGTTTTGGAGAGAACAAAACACTTTCGCAGTTAAAGTTGAAGCAGATAAACCAAAATTTTATGTACTTGATATGTTTCCTTATCCCTCAGGAGAGGGGTTGCATGTGGGGCATCCTCTTGGTTATATTGCTTCGGATATTTACGCAAGGTATAAACGACATTGTGGTTATAATGTATTACACCCAATGGGTTACGATTCCTTTGGCTTACCTGCAGAACAATATGCCATTCAAACAGGTCAACACCCTGCTATCACTACAGAAAACAACATTAAAAGATATAGACAACAACTAGATCGACTAGGCTTTTCTTTTGATTGGAATAGGGAGATTAGAACATCAGACCCAGATTACTACAAGTGGACACAGTGGATTTTTATTCAATTATTTGAGTCTTGGTACGACACCTTAATGGATAAAGCCAGACCAATAAAAGAATTAATACAGCTATTTGAAGAAAATGGCACAAAAAATATAAACGCTTCATTTACTGAAAAACTACAATTTTCTTCTAAACAATGGAATAACTTTTCAGAAGAAGAAAAAGCAAAAGTTTTAATGAACTATCGATTGGCTTTTTTATCACTAAGCCAGGTTAACTGGTGTCCTGAGTTAGGAACTGTTTTAGCTAATGACGAGGTTAAAGACGGTGTTTCCGAAAGGGGTGGGTACCCAGTTGAACAAAAAGAAATGATGCAATGGAGCCTAAGAATTTCCGCTTATGCACAACGATTATTAGATGGATTAGAAACCATAGATTTTACATCTTCTTTAAAAGAACAACAACGAAATTGGATTGGTAGATCAGAGGGTTTACTTATAGAATTTAATGTAGAAAATTCAAAGGAAAAGTTAAAAGTCTTTACCACAAGAGCGGACACTATTTATGGAGTTAGTTTTATGACTCTTGCACCAGAACATGAGTTAGTTAAAAGTATAACAACACCAGAAAAAAGAGAACAAGTTTCTTCATACATTGATGCAGTCAGTCAAAAAACAGAAAGAGAACGCCAGGCAAATATTGGTAAACCAACAGGGGTTTTTACAGGAGCTTACGCAGTTAATCCAATTAATCAAGAAAAAATACCAATTTGGTTAAGTGAATATGTTTTACATGGTTATGGAACCGGAGCAGTTATGGCTGTTCCATCAGGAGATCAAAGAGATCATGATTTTGCGAAACACTTTAATATTGATATAAAGCAAATATTTGAAAATCAATCAGCTGAGGAAGAAGCTTATATTGAAAAAGATGTAAAATATATTAATTCTGAACACATAAACGGTCTAACTTACGATAAGGCAACAAATAAAATAAAACAGATATTAATTTCTACAAATAGAGCAGAGGAGAAGGTTAATTACCGTTTAAGAGATGCTATTTTTTCTAGACAACGATATTGGGGAGAGCCATTTCCGGTGTATTATGAAAATAACCAACCAAAAATCATTAAAGAAAAACAAGTTCAATTACCAAAAGTTGATAAATATTTACCAACTAAGGATGGTAAACCACCGTTAGGTCGAGCACAAAAAGACGACTGGAACGTGTTTTTAGGCGATCAAATGGAATTAAACACTATGCCTGGGTGGGCAGGGTCATCTTGGTACTTTTTGCGTTATATGGACCCTAAAAACAACAAGGAATTTGCATCAACAGAAAAATTAGATTATTGGAATACTGTTGATTTATATGTTGGAGGAGCTGAACACGCTGTTGGTCATCTATTATATTCAAGATTTTGGACTAAATTTTTATTTGATATAGGTAAAATATCTTTCGATGAACCATTTAAAAAATTATTAAATCAAGGGATGATAGGTGGAGCAATAGAAAGCTTATGTTTAAAAAAAGAAAAAAAGGATAATAAAGCAGTTTTTATTTGCGCAAAAGACCAACAAAACACCACTATTGTTAAGATTCCTTGTCATATAGATTTTGTTTCTGATTATGGGTCAAAAAATTCTTTTTTAAATACAAATCAAATTAAATCATTTATTTCTTGGAGGCCAGAATTTAAAGACGCATTATTTGAAATAGGCAACGAAACATATACTGTTGAAGAGCTCACAAAAAAAGAAAATGTGAAATTTCACACATTTACAGAACATGGAAAAATGTCAAAACGTTATTTTAACACCATAGATCCAGAAACAATTTGTGACCAATATGGTGCAGATACTTTAAGGTGTTACGAAATGTTTTTAGGCCCAATAGAAGAGCACAAACCATGGAACGTAAACGGAATAAGTGGAGTGTCTGGGTTTTTTAAAAAAACATGGTCACTTTTTCATAAATCCATTGATAAACCTCCATCAAAAGAGGAGCTGAAAACCCTTCATAAAACAATAAAAAAAGTTACAGAAGATATTGAAAACTACTCTTTTAATACGGTTATATCTACATTTATGATAGCAGTAAACGAATGGAACAAATTACCTCAAATAAGTCAAGAAACAATGAAAGATTTTGTTATTCTATTATCACCTTTTGCTCCTCATTTTTCAGAAGAGCTTTGGTTTAAATTAGGATACAAAACATCTATTTCTTTTACATCTTGGCCAACCCATGACGAATCATTTTTAGTAGAAAACAATTATGATTATCCAGTGTCTTTTAATGGTAAAATGAGGTTTAAAATATCTTTACCTCTGTCATTAACTAAAGATCAAATAGAAGAGAAGGTACTTTCTAGCGATAAAACAAAACAACAAATAGCTAATAAAGAAGTAAAACGAGTAATTATTGTTCCTGGAAAAATTGTAAACATTGTAGTTTAATGTCCCAGGTCTTTTTCTGAAAGTTGAAGTTTAAAAACCTGTTTACCGTGTTTGTTTTTTAATTCAAAAAATAAAAAAGAAAGGTTGTTTTGTTCTTTCAAGGTACACTTTAAATAATTTTTATTTGTAAAAAAAGAACCAGCAACTCTTGTTGCGGTATTTTTCTTTTCTTCTTTAAAAAACAGATGATGTCTTGGACTAGACAGGGGAGAGGTGGTAAAGTCATAAAGAGGGTAGTTTTTAGTATCATCAACATGTAATTCAGCAAAATGTCTGTCGCCAGAAAAAAAGATCACGCCATTAATTTTCTTTTTTTGTATAAAATCAAACAACTCCTCTTTTTCTTTTTTAAATAAACCTCTATTTATGGTTTCATGATTTGTTTTAGGATTAATAACTTGGTTACTGAATAATAGAAATTTAAATTTTGCATTAGATTGAGCTAATTCTTTTTTCAACCAATTTAATTGAGTATTACCCAAGAATGAACTCTTTTTAACCTTTAAAAAAGTTCTACAATCTAGTAGGAAAAAATCTATATTCTTTGTTTTAAGAACTTCATATATACCACTATCTTGTTTTAAATTAAACTTATTCCAAAAGCTCTTAAATGCTAAAGTGGTTAAACCAACGTTATTAAACAATCCAGAGGCATTATTAGGGCCAAAATCGTGATCATCCCAAATGGCATGATGCTCCACAGCAGAAGTTAAAAACATTTTTAAAGAACGATCTTTTCTAACCCCCAAATATCTCCTATATATTCTTATTAATTTTTCTGTATCAACATTGGGAAATAAATAAACATTATCTCCTAACCAAAACATTTTATGAGCATTTTCTTTACTCATTGTTCGGTAAATTTTATTCATTTTATTTGGGCGATAAATGGAGGTAATTCCATGTGGAATAAACGCACAAGAACCAAACAGATAACTATTATTCGAAGGATGATGTTTTTCATAGGTTTCATGAAATAACAAGTCACCTTTGTGATTATACAACTTTAAATAGTAGCTAGAATTTAACTTTTTAGAAACAAATAACTGATAAGCTCTTTTCCTTTTAAAAAAGTGATTAACAATAGTATCTTCCAGTACAGTTAATTTTTCGTTTGATTCAAAACGAATAGCTTTCTTTTTTTTAACCAACAACCAATGTGTATCACAAGAATCGTTTTTAGGCAATAATATGGGTCCAGAAACTAACTTTTGACCAAAACCAACTATAATGTAAAACAAAAAAAGATAGACACTAAGAAGCCTTCTTATCACCCTTACTCCACTTAAGTTCAACATCGTCTTTACGAACAATTTTTTTATAAAAAATTACAATAAAAAAAACACTTACCGAAATAGAGGCATCAGCTAAATTAAAAACGGGAGGAAATATTTCTTCTCCAAAATCAAAAGGAACCCAATCGGGCCAAGGCAAATACAAGTGGAACATATCAACGACACAGCCATTTAGAAAGTTGCCATAACCATCAAAATTTAAGTTAGAAACACCAGCGTAAGGTAACCAACGAATATATTCAGGACTCCAGGTAGTTCCACTATCGAAAATTAAACCATAAAAAAGGTTGTCGATTATGTTTCCAACAGCACCAGAAAAAATTAATGACACCAAGCAAATAAAGAAAATATGAGCAGAGTGTTTTATTAATTTAGTAATGTACCAACCAATGGCAATAACTGCAAAAACACGAAACAAACTAAGTAAATACTTACTCCAAGAATTGTCAAATGATAACCCAAATGCCATACCAGGGTTTTCAACAAATTCTATTTTCAAAATTCCCCAATCTGCTATAGATTGACCTAGTTGAAAGTGTGTCTTAACATAAATTTTAATAATCTGATCTGCAGAAACTATTAAAATAATAAGAATTAGTGGTAGATAGTTTTTAATGGAAACCGAGTTAACTTTCAGCATTTTTTGCAGCAATACTCAATGTTGCATGAGGAACTAATTTTAACCTATCCTTACTAATTAATTTCCCAGACTTTCTACAAACACCATAAGTTTTATTATTGATTCTAATTAAGGCGTTTTCTAAGTTTTTGATAAATTTTTCCGAACGCGCTGCTAATTGGGCGTTTTCCTCTCTCATTAGTGTTTCAGCACCATCTTCCATCATATTAAAAGAACGACCAGTGTCATCAGTTCCATGATCGTCTTTATGAGAAAGAGAACCCTTAAGAATAACTAGGTCTTCTTTAGCTTCTTCTAATTTTTTTTCAATAATCGCTCTAAATTCTTCCAATTCTGAGTCGCTGTATCTGTTTTTTTCTTTATTCATCACTATAGAGAATTAGTTTATTTTTTCTATTGAAAGTTGTATGTTGTCATTATCACCTGCAAAAAAAGGATTTTTTATATCATTTTCAAAAATTATTTTTTTTGCTAACGTTTCAGAACAAATATAATTTAAATTATGGTTAATGGCTTCTTTAATATCATTATTAGTTTTTATAGAAATTTCTATAAAATCAGTAACATCTAACAAGCTTTCTTTTCTAATATTTTGAACACGATTAACCAGGTCACGAGCGATACCTTCGTTTTTAAGAACGGTTGAAATTTGTAAATCAAGAGCAACAGTTATATGTTCATTAGTGGCGATTTTCCATCCAGGAACATCTTCAGTTACAACATCAAAAGCGTCTTTATCAAAGCAAATCTTTTCGTTGTCTATAATTAAATTAAGATGTTTGTTTTGCTCATAATTAATAACATCATCCATGGTTAGTTGATTAACAACCTTTGCAATTTCCTTCATTTTCCCCCCAAATTTCGGCCCCAAAACTTTAAAATTTGGTTTAATTTTTTTCTTTAACATGGGGTCATTTTGTTCAATAAAAAGCAATTCTTTAATATTTACTTCATTTAATATCAAAGGAGTTATTTCTTTAATGGCTTTTTCAAAATCAACACCTCTAGAGGGAATAAGTGCTTTTTGAAGAGGTTGACGAACTTTAATTTTTTCTTTTTTTCTAATGCTTAAAATCAAAGAAGAAATTTGTTGACAAAGAGACATTTTTTCTTCAAGATTTAAATTGATCAATTCTTTTTTATGGTTTGGGAAATTCGAAAGATGAACAGAGTTTTGTTTTTTAGTTAAGTCTCTATACAACTGATCACTATAAAAAGGAGAAATAGGAGACATTAATACACTAACCTCTCGTAAACAGAGATAAAGAGTATAATAAGCAGCTTTTTTATCAGCGGTTAGCTCTCCTTTCCAAAAACGTTTTCTACATAGCCTAACGTACCAATTGCTTAATTCGTCAATAACAAAAGATTGAATTAATCTACCGGCTTTAGTTGGTTCATAATTTTCATAAGCAACATTAACTTGCTTTATAAGGGAATTAAGTTTAGATATTATCCAATGGTCAATTTCTGCTAGTTCTACACCCTCTAACTCATCTGAAAAGACATAATGGTCAAGATTAGCATATAGAGAAAAGAAACTGTAAGTATTAATTAGTGTTCCAAAAAACTTTCTAGTTACTTCCTCAATGCCGTTTAAATCAAACTTTAAATTATCCCAAGGTTGAGCGTTGGTAATCATATACCAACGAGTGGGGTCGGGACCATGTTTTTGAAGTGTTTCAAAAGGATCTATAGCATTTCCTAATCGTTTGGACATTTTTTGTCCGTTTTTATCTAATACCAAGCCATTAGAAATAACATTTTTGTATGCAATATCTTGTTTGGACATTGTAGATATAGCGTGAAGGGTGTAAAACCAACCTCTAGTTTGATCTACTCCTTCAGCAATAAAATCTGCAGGAAAAGCCTTATTTTCATCTACTAAATCTTTGTTTTCAAAAGGGTAGTGCCATTGAGCGTAAGGCATAGATCCCGAATCAAACCAAACATCAATTAAATCAGACTCTCTCTTCATGGGTTGACCACTTTCACTACATAGAATAATGTCATCAACAAAATGTTTATGTAAGTCAAAAGAAGTGTAATTATCATCCTTAAAATCATTTGGAGTAAATTGATGAAGAGGGTTTGAGGACATATATCCTGCTTCAACAGCAAAATTTATTTCTTTTTTTAACTCTTCGACAGAACCGATGCATTTAACCTCTTTTTTATCTTCAGTACGCCAAATGGGTAATGGAATTCCCCAAAAACGAGATCGAGATAAATTCCAATCATTGGCATTTTGCAACCAATTTCCAAAACGCCCTTCTCCTGTTGAAGCAGGTTTCCAGTTAATCTTTTTATTAAGCTGATGCATTTTTTCTTTAAATGCAGTAACTTTTATAAACCAAGAGTCTAAGGGGTAGTATAAAATAGGCTTATCTGTTCTCCAGCAGTGAGGATAGTTATGCTCATATTTTTCAACTTTAAACGCTCGATTTTGTTCTTTAAGAGCAATAGCTATTTCAACATCAACAGACCTTGATGGCTCTTCCTCTTTGTTATAGTATTCATTTTTTACAAATTTCCCACTTAAAAAATCTAGGTTTGGTAAAAACTTTCCTTGTAAATCAACCAATGGAACCAATTCACCCGCTTTGTTTTTTATAAGCATAGGAGGAACACCTGCATTTTCAGCCACTTTAGCATCGTCAGCTCCAAAAGTGGGCGCTATATGTACAATACCAGTACCATCTTCAGTAGAAACAAAGTCTCCATGAATAATTTTAAAGGCGTTATGGGCGTTTTCAAAAGGTGTTGCAAAAGGAATAAGCTGTTCATAAGTTAAGTCAATAAGATCAGCACCTTTGAAACGTTGTATTACTTCAAAACCAATTTGCTTATTTTCATCTTTTAACTGGTCTTTAGGTACAAAAGGGGAACTTAATACACTTGAAATTCTTTTTTCAGCAAGCACAACACAACAATCATCTTTTGTGTATTGGTTCTTAGTTTTAATTAAAACATAATCTACATTTTTATTAATAGCTAAAGCGGTATTAGACGGAAGCGTCCAAGGCGTTGTAGTCCATGCTAAAAAATAAATAGGTTTTTTAGCCTGAAAAAAAGAAGAACTTTTAGTGTTAACTAAAAACTGAGCAGTTACAGAAGTATCTTTAACTTGTTTATAACACCCTGGTTGGTTTAATTCATGTGAGCTTAGCCCAGTACCTGCTTTAGGAGAATAAGGCTGAACGGTATAACCCTTGTAAATATACCCTTTTTGAAAAGCTTGACTTAATAACCACCAAACCGATTCTATATATTTATTTTCATAGGTGACATATGGTTTTTCAGTATCAACCCAATAACCCATTTTTTTTGTTAGGTCATTCCATACATCAGTATATTTCATAACTGCTTTTTTACAAGCGTTATTGTATTCTTCAACAGATATTTTTGTCCCGATATCTTCTTTGGTAATCCCAAGTTCTTTTTCAACACCAAGTTCAACGGGTAACCCATGTGTGTCCCAACCAGCTTTTCTGTTTACCCTAAAACCTTGAAGTGTTTTATAACGACAAAAAACATCTTTAATCGTTCTTGCCATAACATGATGAATTCCTGGAAGGCCATTGGATGATGGTGGCCCCTCATAAAACACAAAAGGATTATTTTCACTTCTTGAAGAAATACTTTTTTTAAATGTATTTTCTTTTTCCCAAGTTTTTAATATTTCCTCGGCAACAGCGCTTAATTTGATATTTTTTCTCTCCTTAAATTTCTCCATCTGAGAATAAAATTATTTTAATTTATTTTTAAGATTCACTTTTCGGTGAGAATGAAACATTTTTTTATTCTCTCTCCCTGAACGCCATTGTTTTTGTTCTTCTTTAGTAAGATTAATTATTTCTATACAAGATGTAGAACAACAATTTTGATATTTCTTTTTACATTCCTCACATTGAAGAAAAAGCAAATTACAGTGTAAGTTTTTACAATTAGTATGGTTGTCGCATGGTTTCCCACATTGATGACAGGAACTAATAATTTCGTCAGAAACACGCTCAGCTAACCGATCATCAAACACAAAGTTTTTACCAATAAATTTATTTTCCAAACCATTTTCATTCACTTCATGAACGTAATTGATAATACCACCATAAAGTTGGTTTATAGATTTAAACCCCTTGTGTTTTAGATATGCAGAAGCTTTTTCACACCTAATCCCCCCAGTACAATACAGTAAAATATTTTCATCTTCCTTTCCTTCTAACATTTTCTCTACCATAGGTAATTCTTCTCTAAACGTTTCCGCATCAGGAAGGATGGCGTTTTTAAAATGACCTATTTCGCTTTCATAGTGGTTTCTCATGTCAACAACTATAGCTCCATCATTAATTGCTTCGTTCCATTGCTTGGCATTTAAGTGTTGCCCCACATTGGTAATATCATAGTCGTTAATACTTAAACCATCTGCAACAATTTGTTTTCGGACTTTAATGGTTAGCTTATAAAAAGAAAACGAAGGCTCTTCAACAGCAACTTTAAAAGGAACCCCTTTAAAAAAGGAGATTTCATTTAATTCATTTCTAAATTGATTGAAATAATGTTCAGGCACAGACAATTGAGCGTTTATTCCTTCTGATGCTAGGTAAATTCTTCCAAGAACCTGTAATTTTTCCCAATTAAAAAACAGGGTGTTTCTTAACTCATTAGGATCAGGAATAATAACATATTTATAAAACGAAAGTGTAACACGATTAAATATTTCTTCAGCCAGTTTTTTCTCTCCTGCTTCACGATTAAGTTTATTAAATGGAAAATTCTCCGACATGTGTTACTTTTATGGGAATGCAAAAATAGAAAATCTACTTAAAAAGTTTACTTTTATGATTGTCTGCAAAGAAAATAAATCCATTTGATATTAATAGAAAGAAATTTAAGTGAAGTTTTTGGGTTGTTAATTCCGTTAATTATCACGGTTTCATTATTGGTTTATGTAAGTAAAAGTAGGTTCAATTTAATTAAGAGTATTTTTTTCGCCCACTTTAGCAAGGCCTATTTTAGAGTGGTGGAAAACAACAAAGAAGAACAAGAATTTATGATTTTACTATGGTCATCTGTTTTTCTCCAAGGCATTATGATTCATTTATATTTTATAACATCTTCTTTCCCTGTATACCTGTATTATTTAATCATTGTAGGATTAATTATTATAAAATACTTAATCATAAAATTCTCTTCTAAATTGTTAGAACAGGCCATGCTTTTTAATTTCTATATAACTTCTTTTTTTATATCTGTTATTCATTATGGTTGGCTCTGTATGCCTGTTATTGTTTTAAACATTTTGTATTTTAATAGAATAGAAAATGGTTTTATTCAACTTATTAATCCTGTATTTATAGCAGTGGGATTATTTTATTTTGTGTATCGCTTTATCTTCTTAGTTAATGCGGCAAACAAGGAAAAAATTTCATTTTTACATATATTTTTTTACCTTTGCACCCTCGAAATTCTACCCTTAGGAGTGATTTCGGCTATCATAGTCATAAACTAGATAGCATTTGATGTTAATTAAAAAGTGCGAATGAGTATAAAATCAATTCTTGTTTCTCAACCGGAGCCAAAAACCGATAAGAATCCATTTAGTGATTTAGCAGAAAGGTTTAATTTAAAAGTAGACTTTAGATCCTTTATACATGTAGAGGGAATAGACCCTCAAGATTTTAGACAACAACGAATTAATCTAACTAATTATACGGCAGTTATTTTTACTTCGAGAATGGCAATTGACCATTTTTTCAGAATTGCCAAAGAAACACGTTTTACTGTTCCAGATGACATGAAATATTTTTGTGTATCCGAAGCAGTGGCTTATTATCTACAGAACTATGTGGTGTATAGAAAGCGAAAAATTTTTCATGGAAAACAAACTTTTAATGATTTAATACAAATAATCAATAAACACAATAGCGAAAAGTTTTTAGTTCCTTGTTCTGATATTCAAAGAAAAAATATTCCTAATTTGTTAGAGAAGAATAACATCAATTTTCAAAATGCTGTTTTATACAAGACCGTTTGTAGTGATCTTTCTGACTTATCTGATGTGAAATACGATATTCTTGTTTTTTATAGCCCCTCAGGTATACAATCTTTAATCAAGAATTTTCCAGAATTTGAGCAAAATGGAACTAAAATTGCCGCTTTTGGACCAACAACAGCAAAAGCAGCAGAATTAGCAGGGTTAAGAATTGACATTAAAGCTCCACAACCCGGGATTCCTTCAATGACTATGGCGATAGAAAATTTTATTAAAGGTTAGAATTAATCCTATTATTCTCTTTTTAAATCAGTAATTTTATCTCAACCATAATTGGTTAAGAGAATGATTACAATAAAAAATCAAAAAGAAATCAATCATTTATTTCGTTTTGGAAAAACTACTATTATTTTTCCATTAATGGTTTATTGTGTAGAAGCAAAGGAACCAAAAGTATTATTTTCTATATCAAAGAAAAAAATCAATAAAGCGGTTGATAGAAATAAAATAAAAAGACAGTTAAAAGATATTTATAGAAAGGATTTAAGTTGGAATGTAAAAAAACACATTGCTTTCGTATATATTGCTGATAATATATGTGATTATAACGCGTTGTACACATCTATGAAGAAAATAAAAAATGCATATAAAGAGTTATAAAAGATTAATGATAGCGGTCTTAACTGCTTTCATTTTAATAGCGGCAACAAAATCAGACGATGATTATTTTGAGATAAGTAAAAACTTAAGAATAATGTCATCTGTTTATGAGAAATTGAATGGGTTTTACGTTGATGAAGTACTTCCAGGAAAAGTAATGAAAACAGGGATAAACGCTATGTTAAAATCTTTAGATCCTTATACTGTTTATATTTCAGAATCTGAGATAGAGGATTTTCGTTTTGCCACAACTGGCGAATACGGAGGAATAGGCGCAACAATCAAGATTAAAGAAGATCAAGTTATTGTAAGTGAATTATATAAAAATTCACCAGCATCAAAATCAAAACTACAACCAGGAGATCAAATAATAGATATTGATGGGATTAAATTAAAAGGAAAAACATTAGACGAGGTTGGGAATTTACTTAAAGGAGCTGCTGGCTCTCAAACTTTACTAAGAATCAAAAGAAAAGGCAATACAATAGAAAAAAAAATAGTTAGAGAAGATATACAAATACCTGCTGTTACATTTTCGAAGATGATATCAGAACAAACAGGGATAATAAAATTATCGTCCTTTACTCAGACTTCATCTAAGGAGTTTAAAGAAGCATTAGTGAAATTGCAAGAAAAAAACATAAAAAAGCTAATTATTGACCTTAGGTCAAATGGAGGTGGTTTGTTAAATGAGGCGGTAAAAATTGTTAACCTTTTTGTAGATAAAGGACAGCTAGTTGTGAGTACAAAAAGCAGAATTAAAGAAATGAACCGTTCATATCTTACGCAAGAATTACCATTAGCAAAAGAGATGCCAATAGTGGTTTTAATAGATGAAATGTCAGCTTCAGCAAGTGAAATAGTTGCAGGAAGTATTCAAGATATGGATAGGGGAGTAGTTGTTGGAAACACAAGTTTTGGCAAGGGGTTAGTGCAACAGACAAAGCAAGTTAGCTTTGGCGGACAAATAAAATTAACTGTGGCAAAATATTACACACCAAGCGGAAGATGTATTCAAAAGTTGGATTACTCTACAGGAATAAATTCAAATACTATAGCCGATAGCTTGGTTCAAGAATATAGAACACAAAACGGAAGAGTTGTTACAGATTCAAGAGGCATTGAACCAGATGTATCTATTGACCCAAGTTATTACAGCACCTTAACAGAAAAATTACTTTTTGATGATTATGTTTTTGATTTTGCAAATAACATAATTGATGAAATTAGCGACTCTATAAATCCAAGCACTTTTGAAATAAGTGACTCTATGTATAAACAATTTAGCAACTATATTTTAACTCAAGAAATTAAATATGAAACCGCTTCAAACCGCTTATTAGAATCTTTAAAAGAAGCAGCTATAAAAGAAGAACTGTTAAAAGAAAACATGACTATTTTTGTTAAATTAGATAGTGTGTTTAAAACAAACATAGAACGAGATTTAGACAAGTATCAAGAAGAAATAAAGTTCTTTTTAGAAAATGAAATTATTTCAAGAAAACATTTTCATTCTGGAAGAATTGAAGCAGCATTAAAATATGATTCTTGTGTCATTAAGGCACAAGATATTTTAAATACAGACTCCATTTACAATTTTATTTTAGGGAAAAAATAACGGTGTTTAATCAAGAAATTCATAGAAAGTTTTTTTTCTTTTTTCTTCTTTTATTTTCTATAGGACTATCTTTTGGAAAATTATTAATGAGCATTTCCATCATTGGTTTGTTTGTCAATTGGTTATTAGAAGGAAAGTTTAAAGAAAAGAGCAGACTGCTATCTCAAAATAATAAACGAATAATTTTTTTAATAGCTGTATTTTTTTTAGAAATAGTATGGGTTGTTTTTTCAGACAATTACACTAATTCATTTAATAGTTTACGTATTAAATTGCCCATTGTAGTTTTACCGCTGGTTTTAGGAACAACCCCACTATTGAATACAAAAGAATGGAAATGGCTAATATTCACTTTTTTATTAGCTCTAATTTCAAGCACAGGAATTACCCTTTTAGTTAAATATGGTATAATTGAACCTAAAAATCACACCAACTCTACAAGAGACTTATCTATTTTCATGTCACATATTCGCTATTCAACTTTGTTGGCTATTGGGTTTTTTATTTCTATTTATTTGTTTGTTCTTAAGAAAACCAAACTTATTTTGACTTTAATATTGTCAGCCGCTTTTTTATTCACTATTTACCAGATAAATTCATTTACAACTTATATTGGAATAGTACTATCATTAATTTATTTAATAGCATATTTTTTCACTAAAATAAAGTCAACTTTTAAAGTTTATTATATGCTTACAGCTTTAATTTTTTCTACCCTAAGCATCATTTATGTGCTTCGTGTTTACCATGATTTTAATACCCCTAAGAAAGTTCAAATTAATAGTGATCTGCCAACATTAACCGCAGAAGGAAACGCCTATTTTCACGACACATTAGATCTTACATTAGAAAACGGTTATTATTTATGGAGAAATATAGCAGAGCAAGAATTATTAACCAAATGGAACAAAAGAAGCCAGATTTCTTTTAAGGGCTTAGACAAAAAAGGCCAAGAGATTAAATATACCTTATATCGTTATTTAACTTCCAAAGGGTTAAAAAAAGATGCAAATGGTTTATCGCAGTTGGGCAACAATGATATTCAATTTATAGAAAGCGGAAAAACAACAGCAA
>CESZ01007360.1_pt1 | contig 16117 bp, 10 predicted proteins | sample 531081 | NCBI WGS metagenome assembly CESZ01 (sample SAMEA2621260, study PRJEB7988) | marine metagenome | biome: marine biome (ENVO:00000447); feature: surface water layer (ENVO:00002042); material: "saline water (ENVO:00002010), including plankton (ENVO:xxxxxxxx)" | depth 5 m | reverse complement strand
GCTATGCCAACACCACCTCCAACTGCTTTTCCTTGTACTCTTCCAATAATTATTTTTGTACATTTTCTACATGCATTTATAACGTTGGCAAAACCAGAAAAAAATTCAATTCCAGACTTTATATTTTCGATTTCTATTAGCTCATCAAAACTTGCACCTGCGCAAAATGTCCTATTTCCAGCAGATTTTAGAACAATTACTTTTATTTCTTTAATAAGACTAGCTTCAGTAATAGTTTTGGCAATTTTAGATAGGATTTTTTCTGGAAGAGAATTGCTTTGAGGGTGATAAAATTCTATTTTTCCAATTCCATTTTTATCTATATTTAATCTAACGTATCCTTTATTGTTCTCCATCATTTTGGTTTAATGCTGTAAAAATAAGCATTACTTTTTTAGAGTGTAATTATAAACTATTTAATTATGACGTATATTTGAGTAACCTATTATAATTTTATCACGTATAGGGGTTGCTCTATGGAAAGAAAACATTTTTTATTTATTTTAAGTTTCATTTTATTTTGTGAATGTTTTCAAGGCCAAAAGGTAGATTCTTCTGCTGTAATTTTGGATTCCAAAGATACTATCATTTTAAATAACAAGAAAAGAAGTTTAATTAACCCAAGAAATTTAGAACTAAAACAAAAAAAATATTGGGAAAATTTTTCAAAAACAACAATTAATAATGAAACTGATGATAATTTAGAAAAATTATACAAACCGATGTTATCTATTGGTATTGGTACTTTGTCCTTTTTTGGTGATATTGGAGATACCATCCCTGGGAAAAATAGAATTAACAGAGCTCCTTTCCAAGGAGGTTTTTCATATACCCTTAGATTAGTAAATCCTTTAACTGATTATTTGGATGTTGCATTTTATGCAATGTTAGGTAGTACAAGTGTAAATCAGACTACAGAAAGTTCGTTGTATCCAACCCCAAATGGTCTTATATTTAATTCTTCAATTAAATCAGGGGGGATTACCTTCAATTACAACTTTAATCAGTTACTTAAAAAAGGCCATATTTTAGAACCTTATATACACTTGGGAGTTGAATCAATTGAGTACAATTCAGAAATAGATACAAACCCTAACGATGGCAATAATTCGTTCGATAGTGATGTAAGTATTTTTTCAGCAAATCAACCAAAAAATAAATATGCAGTTGGTATTCCTTTAGAGTTAGGAGTTCATGTACATGTTGGAAATAAAATTAAATTTAGAGTAGGTAGCGCAATTCATTTTACATCAACAGATTATATAGATGGTATAAACAACTCTGTAAATTTTCCTTTAGGATCTGGAAAAGACAATTTACTATTTACACATATAGCTATAGCTTATGACTTTAATTCAAAAAAAGAAATACCATCAATTGACCCTTTAATGGATGAAATATCAATTAATTTACTTCTTCAAGACACTATAGATTCAGATGGAGATAGTATAGTTGATCATATTGATTTTTGTGCTAAAACTCCACCATATACATTAGTAGATCAGTTTGGCTGTCCAGTGGACGATGATCTTGACGGTGTAATTAACTCAAAAGATAAGGAATTACTTACTATGGAAGGAGTTATTGTAAATGAAGAAGGAGTTACTATGACTGAAGATGATTTTTTATTAGCTTTTAGAAAATATAAAGATTCTATTGGTGAATACTTTGAGTGGGACACGATTTATAACATATCTTACGCTGGCCCAAGAAGAAATACTTTTCTTTTTAACAAAATAAAACCTGTTAACTCTTTTAAAAAGTTAGAAAAGAAGCTCTTTATAGTAATTGGCTCAGATGTTGAAGGTGTTTCTTCGGAAGAACTTTGGGAGAAATTGGCAGATGTAGATTTTAAAGTCAAGGAATCAGGTGACTCTATATTGTATGTCTTAGGTGGATATGATGGAAATGAATTATCTAACAAAATAAAGGAATTGGAAGTAAACAATGTTGATGTTCAGGGAATTGTTGAAATATCTTCTGATGATGAAATCATAGCTTTAGAGCAAGATGAAATTGAAGAAATAATGAATACTAGTGAAGTTGTGAGTGATGAATCTTCAACAAGTAATGAAAATTCAAGTAAATCAGTGCCGGTCATACAAACAAATCATAATTCGCCAACATTCAGAGTTCAAATTGGTGCTTTTAATAGGAAGATAAAAAAATCTATTTTTAAAGATGTTCCAAATGTTGTTGGTTTAAAAGGAGATGATGGCCTTTACAGATTTTTCTCTGGATCTTTCACTGATAAGTCTAAAGCTGCATCTCATAAAGTAGAACTTACTTTTACAGGCTATAACGATGCTTTTATTGTCGCTTTTCAAAATGGTAAACGAATTACTTTAAAGGAAGCAGGTTTTGAAGTAAAGAAAAAATTTACAGAGAATCTTGATGTTTCTTCAACCCCATCTGAAAACCCAATTGATCCTGAAATGGTTAGATTTAAAATTCAGGTAGGAGCATTTAAAGAAAAAGTTCCTGCAGAAATATTGGCGAATTTTAAAAAATTAGGAAATGTAAAAGCTATTACAAATGCTGGTCAAGGATATACCAAGTATTATATGGGTGACTTTATGAATTATTCTAACGTCTTGAAATTCAGAAAAAAATTAGTAGCAAATGGCTTTATTGACTGTTTTATTGTTGGAGAATTTAAAAATAATATTATTAAATCTAAAGAAGCACTAGACTTACTTGGTCAGTAATTATAATCTTAATTCCTACCTATTTGTATTTTCTGTAGTTTTATTATAGAGCTATTTCCTTAAATATTTTGTTCCTTTACAATATAATTTAATAGATAATGCAATACGCAAAAAATATTCTTGAAACAATTGGAAATACCCCTTTAGTTAGACTTAACAATATTACTAAAGGAATTCGGGCTACTGTATTGGCCAAGGTTGAATTTTTTAATCCTGGTAGTTCTGTAAAAGACAGAATGGCAATAAAGATGGTTGAAGATGCAGAACAAGATGGTAGATTAAAACCGGGAGGAACCATTGTAGAAGGTACTTCGGGAAATACTGGCATGGGCCTAGCTTTGGCAGCAATAGTCAAAGGGTATCAATTAATTTGTGTTTCTACCGATAAACAGTCAAAAGAGAAATTTGATATTCTACGTGCTGTAGGTGCAGAAGTAATAGTTTGTCCAACCAATGTTGCTCCTGATGATCCGAGGTCTTATTATTCAACTTCAAAAAGAATTTCCGAGGAGATTCCCAATTCTTGGTATGTAAATCAATACGACAACCCTTCGAATTCTATTGCTCATTATCAACAGACTGGTCCTGAAATTTGGGATCAAACAAACGGAAAAATTACACACTTTGTAGTTGGCGTTGGAACCGGAGGTACAATTTCTGGAGTAGGGAAGTATTTAAAAGAAAAAAATCCAGCAATTAAAATTTGGGGAATTGACACCTATGGTTCAGTTTTTAAAAAATACCACGAAACTGGAGTTTTTGATAAAAATGAAATTTATCCTTATGTAACAGAGGGCATTGGTGAAGATATTCTTCCTGAAAATGTAAATTTTGATGTAATTGACAACTTTGAAAAAGTTACAGATAAAGACGCCGCTATATACACAAGAAAACTAGCTCGCGAAGAAGGTATTTTTGCAGGAAATTCTTGTGGAGCAGCAGTAAGAGGGGTAATTCAATTAGGAAAACATTTTAAGGAAGACGATATAGTTGTAGTTTTACTTCATGATTCTGGTAGTAGATATGTTGGTAAAATGTACAACGATGAATGGATGAAAGAAAATAATTTCTTGTAATTAGTCTTTAAATAAAGGAATTTAGTTTTTGGTCTTCTTCCAAGTTTTGTATTTGTCAGAATAATTTTCATTTATTTTTGTCGGTTCAGTTAGGGGTTCAGTCTCTTTAAGGGAGTTTTGACATTCCATTGGTAAACTTTGATATATTTTTGTTCCTTCAGTTTTCCAAGCAATCATGTCCTCACTAACGTCCTTAATTATTTTACCTGGGTTGCCAACAATTACTTTTCTGTTAGGAACAACCATCTCACTATTAACCAACGTTAATGCACCTACAATACATTCGTTCCCAATTATTGCATCGTCTAAAATAACTGCATTCATTCCAATTAGTGAATTATATCCAATAGTCGCCCCATGTACTATACAACCATGACCTAAATGTGCTCCTTCATTAATTGTAACTATTTCACCTGGAAACATATGAATGGTACAGTTTTCCTGAATATTGGCCCCGTCTTTTATGATTACTTTTCCAAAGTCTCCTCTAATTGTAGCTCCTGGACCAACATACACATTTTTTCCAATGACCACATCTCCAGTAATATTTGCCTGAGGATGAATAAAAGAACTTGGGGCAATTACAGGTTTAGTTTCGTTAAATTCAAAAATCATTTTTACGGTTTTTCTATTATAGTTGCATAACCCTGCCCTACGCCAATACACATGGTTACCAAAGCATATTTTTTATTCTGGTTCTGGAGTTCAATTGCTGCAGTTTGTAATAATCGAGCTCCTGTCATTCCTAACGGATGACCAATAGCTATGGCTCCTCCGTTTGGATTAATTCTCGGGTCATTATCAACTAAATTCATAGCTCTTGTACAAGCTAAGCTTTGCGCAGCAAATGCCTCATTAATTTCAATTATATCCATTTGATCAAGTGATAAACCAGTTCTTTTTAAAACTTTTTTACTTGCTTCAACCGGTCCTATTCCCATAATTCTTGGTTCAACTCCTGCAACTGCAGCACCTACTATCCTTGCTATTGGTGTAAAATCGTTTTTATTTGCAGCACGTTCGCTTCCAATTATTAAAGCTGCAGCACCATCATTTAATCCTGAAGAATTCCCTGCAGTAACAGTTCCATTCTCTTTTTTAAAAGCAGGTTTAAGAGTTTTTAATTTTTTAAGTGAAGTATGTGATTTTATAAATTCATCAGAACTAAAAATTAAATCATCTTTTTTTCTTTGAGGAATTTTAACAGTACAAATTTCTTCTGATAACCTGCCATTTTCTTTAGCTTTAGTGGCTTTCATTTGAGAATTGTAGGCAAATAAATCTTGGTCTTCTCTAGATATTTTATAAAGGTCTACTAAATTTTCTGCAGTTTGGCCCATTCCATCGGTTCCATATAGCTTTGCCATTTTAGGATTGATAAATCTCCATCCAAAACTAGAGTCATGCATTTCCACATCTCTTCCAAAAGCTTTGGATGCTTTTGAAATAACCAACGGACCTCTAGTCATATGTTCTACTCCACCTGTAATAAATAAATCTCCTTCAGTCAAACTTATGGACCTATATGCATGTATTGTTGCAGCCATCCCTGATGAGCAAAGTCTATTAATTGTTTCTCCTCCTATTTTATAGGGTAATCCGGCTAATAGTAGAGCCATTCTAGCAATATTTCTATTGTCTTCTCCAGCTTGATTAGCACATCCTAAAATAACATCTTCTACTTGTTCCCAGTCTACTTTAGGATTTCTTTCCATTAGAGCCATCAAAGGAACTGTAGCTAAATCATCTGCTCTAAGATTACTTAATGAACCACCAAAAGAACCGATAGGTGTTCTAATTGCATCTAAAATATATGCTGATTTCATAGTTGTTTTTATATAAAGTTAGTTCAAAATAATCTTGTAGTATATATTAAAACCAATCCTTATTTGTAAAATGTGCAATTCCTTTAAAAATAGCAATTTCTTCTTTCTTTTGATTAAATATATTAACTGTAAACAGACTACTGTTTTTTTGATTTTGTTTACATTCTGCAAATATTGTATCATTTAGTTCTACTTTTTTTAAGTACCTAATTTCTGCACTTTTTGTTAAAGAAAATTTACCCAATGAATTTGCGGTAAATGCAAAACAACTATCTGCTAGACTGTAGCAAATTCCCCCATGAGCCAGATTAAATCCATTGGTCATTTCTTTAGAAATGGTTGAACTTAACTTACAATATCCTTTTTTAATAGAAATGATTTCGATGCCCAGCCATTTGCTAAATAGATCATTACTCATCATTTTATGAACTATTTTTTCTGGAGACATCAATAAATTATAGAGATTGTTTTAATCCAGCTTCAATTAGCCCAAGAAATATCGGATGAGGATTTTCTACTGTACTTTTGTACTCTGGATGGTATTGAACTCCTATAAACCACGGATGGTCCTTGATTTCAATAGTTTCCATAAGTTGATTTTTTAAGTTTTTGCCAGAAAAAATCAACCCTTTGGATTCGAATTCTTTTACGTACTTACTATTAAACTCAAATCTGTGTCTATGTCTTTCTAAAATAGTTTCTTTTTTGTAAATTTTATGAAGTAATGTTCCTTTTTCAATATCACATTTGTAAGCGCCAAGTCGCATTGTTCCTCCCATTTTTTTGAGTTTCTTTTGCTGTTCCATCAAACTAATAACAGGAAATTTTGTTTTGGAATCAATTTCTATAGAATTAGCATTTTTCATTTTTAAAACATTTCTTGCAAATTCAACTACTGCACACTGCATCCCCAGACAAATTCCTAAAAAGGGTATTTTCTTTGTTCTAGCATAATGAACCGCTTTTATTTTACCTTCTATTCCCCTGGAACCAAACCCAGGAGCTACTATTATTCCATGAATATTATTCAAAATGGATTCACAATCTTGGGTTTCCAATTTTGAAGAATGTATCCAGTGTAAATTCACTTTTGTTTTATTCTTTGCACCTGCATGTATTAATGATTCTGCAATAGAAATATAAGAGTCTTTAAGTTCTACATATTTTCCAATTAATGCAATTTCAATACTTTGCTCTGGGTTATATAAATTATTTAAGAATTTCTTCCACTTTGTTAAACTTGGTTTGTTTTCTATTTTAATTTTTAATTTTTCACAAACAACAGTATCTAGTTTTTCTTTAAGCATTAGTAAAGGAACCTCATAAATTGTTTTTGCATCTATTGATTCAATTACGCACTCTTTCTCAACATTGCAAAAAAGTGCAATCTTTCTTCTGATGGAATTATCTAAATGGTACTCACTTCGACAAACAAGAATATCTGGTTGTATCCCGTATTCTAAAAGTGTTTTCACTGAATGTTGAGTAGGTTTTGTTTTAAGTTCTCCAGACGTAGACAAATAGGGTATTAGAGTCAAATGAATAAATAGAACATCCTGATTTAGGTCCCATTTTAATTGTCTTATGGATTCTATAAATGGAAGTGATTCTATATCACCAACTGTTCCGCCAATTTCAGTAATAACAACATCGTAATCTAATCCTTTCCCTAATTTTAAAATATGTTCTTTAATTTCATTAGTAATATGTGGAATTACTTGAACAGTTTTTCCTAAATAGTCTCCATTTCTTTCTCTGTTTATTACAGACTGATATATTTTTCCTGTAGTAATATTATTATTTTGGGAACTTTTAATATTTAAAAACCTTTCATAATGACCTAAATCCAAATCAGTTTCAGCACCGTCTTCTGTAACATAGCACTCCCCATGTTCATAAGGGTTCAAGGTACCAGGATCTACATTTATGTATGGATCTAGTTTCTGAATTGTAACATTTAGCCCTCTAGATTGTAAAATTTTAGCTAAAGAGGCTGAAACAATTCCTTTACCTAATGAAGAAGTAACTCCTCCTGTTACAAAAATATATTTAGTAGATGATAATGGCATTCCGTATGTAGATTTTTATACGGGAACTAAAGTTAATATTTAATTCCGATATCTTAAAAAAAACAGTACTTAAAATTTCCAACTCGCACCTAAAGAAGGAAGAAGTGGAAGTTGGTAGACTTTCTCAGTGGTTATTCTATCCACGTAAAAAATATTTTTTCTTGAATATACATTTGTCATACTAAATGTTACATCAACTGTAGAGTTTTTGCTCAATTCTATATGTTTTTTAACGGCTATATCCAGTCTGTGATAAGAAGATAGCCTTCCTTGATTTAAATCTGCATAAATAATCCCCAATTGATCGTCATTAACTGTGGAAATATTGGTGTTTATTCCTTGTGAGTAATCTATTGAATGATAGTAGCCTTGAGTTTGAGTGAACGGAAGACCACTTCCAAAATTCCATCTTACATTAATTTCCCATCCCTCTCCAAAATTCTGTGTACCTACAAGGTTGATATTGTGTCTTCGGTCAAAGAGTGGCGAGTAAGTTCTAATGCCATCCCACCTTAAAACTTTTCCCAGTGAATAAACAGCCCATAGATAGGTTTTATCATTGCTGTACTTAAGAACAAAATCTGTTCCATAAGCGTCTCCAGTTTCTATTACAAAATCTTTTCTAAGGACATCTGGCGCATCATCATTTTCTTCATATAATTTATTTCTATTAACGTTGCTTAGTTGGTTAAACCATTTATAATAACCCTCTACATTTAGTGTAAGGTGCTTTGCTAAATCCCATTCAAATCCAAATATTGCATGCGTAGCTTTCTGAAGAGAATGCTTTCTTGCTACAGTTTTTTCATTGTCCAATGTTATAGAATCTTGCAGATTATCTGGGCCAGATAAAAATCCGTAAAACAGATTAACAACGTCTCTATCAGAATTAGCAGAAATTAAATTTTGAGAATAAACACCTGATGCTGCTTTAATCCTGAATTTTTCTGAAATGTTATATTTCAAACCTATTCTTGGTTCTGGAGAGAAGTTACTTAATGAAGCATAGTATTGAGCTCTAAAACTTGGATTTATAACTAAAAGACCTTTTATAATTTTTGCATCAAAATAACCTGCAAGTTCTGTAGTATTATTATTTTGTTCAATTTTTCTTCCAACACTATTAAAGAAATTAAAATCTGTAGTAAATCCATTTATTTCAATACCATACTTAATTTCGTTTTCTCCAAGAAAATATTTAAAATCAAAACCTAAATTAAAACCATTAATTCTACTTTTTCTGGGCTCTAATGTATCTCCTAGATTAATAGGGTCAAGTTCTGCAAGTGAGATTTTATAATCACTAATATTAAATTTCCCCATTATAAGAACTGGTGAACTAGCTGGAACAACTACAAAATTAGATCCAATTCCCCAAGAGTTCCAGTTTAAGTCAGAAACTGCTTTGTATCTTACTCTATCATTGTAACTAAATCCAAAAAAATTGACTTTACTTCCTGTAGTTCCATTAACTGAAACTTTTCCATATAAGTCTGTAAAATTAAATGGCAAGCCATTTGAATCTATATAGCTATAAAGTTTTTTTGATGTTTGTTCTAAATAGGATGTCTTTCCTGAAAAAATATAAGATGCAGTTGAATTGTTATTGTCTTCATTTAGTTTTTTTATGGGACCTTCAATTTTTAACTTAGAACCAAATGGGTTTATCGAAATTTTTCCTTTATGCTTTTTTTTATTACCATCTATAGTAGTTATATCCATTATTGAAGAAATTCTCCCACCGTATTTTGCAGAAAATCCTCCAGTATAAATATCAGCACTTCTCATAATATCTATGTCAAAAACAGAAAAGAAACCAATAGAATGGAAGGGATTATAAATTGTCATACCATCTAAAAGTACTTTATTCTGAATGGGAGATCCTCCTCTAATATACATTTGACCTCCTTGATCTCCAGTAGTAACAACTCCAGGAGTTGTTTGTAGATATTGAGCAAAGTCTGGTTCACCTCCAATGGCAACAACTCTAGCCATGTCTTTGGGAGTTGCAGTAATAACAGACATTTTAACTTCTGTTTTTCTCTCTTCTGCCTCTGCACTGTACTCAAATTCTTCTAGAACCTCATCATTAACTTCCATGAAGAAGTTTTGAGTAGTGATTTTTCCATTCTTTAATTCTATAGTGTATTCTATAGTTTTAAACTCTATATTGGTAATTTCAAGAGTAATCTTTCCAGCTGTAAGTTTGTTAATCTGGTAGTAGCCATTTAAATCTGTTGATGAACCTGTCCCAGTTCCTTTTATTTTAACGTTTGTTCCAAACGAAGGCTCTCCGGTTTCTTTTTCGTAGACAGTCCCTCTTAAAGTAGCAAATTGAGATTTAGCAGTTAAGAACCCAAAAATTAGCAATAAGGGTAATACATTTTTTATGCTGATACTCATAATTGCCTCGAAGATAAAATTATTTTTCTTTTCTAAAACAGTTTCTATCAAAGACTATACAACTTAATTGTTATTTTCTATAATTGATTTATTTGGAAGTTCTTCAAAACCCATGTTATACAATGTAAAACCAAAAATATCTGAATATTGTTCAATTGTTTTGCTTATTGGAGTACCTGCTCCGTGGCCAGCATCTGTTTCAATACGAATTAGCGTAGGGTTGCTTCCAGATTGCTTTGCCTGAAGTTCAGCTGCAAACTTAAAGCTATGCGCAGGAACCACTCTATCATCGTGATCGCCTGTTGTTACTAAAGTAGCTGGATATTCAACACCTTCTTTGACATTATGAACTGGAGAATATCCAATTAAGTATTCAAACATTTCCTTACTATCTTCAGAAGTTCCATAATCGTATGCCCATCCTGCTCCAGCAGTAAAAGTATGGTAACGAAGCATGTCTAAAACTCCAACAGCTGGAAGTGCAACTTTCATTAAATCAGGACGTTGAGTCATTGTAGCTCCTACTAAAAGTCCTCCATTAGAACCTCCTCTAATAGCTAAATATTCACTAGATGTATAATTATTTTCTATTAAGTATTCAGCAGCTGCAATAAAATCATCAAAAACATTTTGCTTTTTCATTTTAGTCCCAGATTTATGCCATTTTTTACCATATTCTCCACCGCCTCTTAGATTGGGAACAGCATAAACTCCACCTTGCTCCATCCAAACTGCATTGGTAATACTAAATGATGGAGTGAGACTTATATTAAAACCTCCATAACCATAAAGAATGGTAGGGTTTTTACCATTTAATTTTAATTCTTTTTTATGGGTAATAATCATAGGAATAATAGTACTATCCTTTGAAGTATAGAATACTTGATTACTTTCATAATTATCAGGGTTGAAATCAACATCTGGCTTTTTATAAATTTTAGATTCTCCTTCGTTAGGATTGTAAGAATAAATGGTTCTAGGGGTTTTATAGTTTGAAAAAGAATAATAAAGAATAGTATCAATTTTTTTTCCGCTAAATCCACCAACACTTCCAAGACCTGGAAGTTCTACATCGAAAATCATTTCACCGTTATAGTTATATTGCTTTACTTTAGAAACAGCATCAACCATATATTCTGCAAAGAAATACCCACCACCATTTGATGGACTTAAAACATGTTCTGTTTCAGCAATAAAATCCACCCAATTTTCAGTAGATGGATTAGAAGCATCGACAGTTACTATTTTTTTATTAGGAGCATTTAAGTTGGTTGCTAAATACAATTTACTTCCTTCATTTTCCATCACATATGTATCACTATTGGTGTGGTCTAAAATAGTTATAAAATCGCTGTTGGGTTTTGATAAGTCTTTCATAAATAATTTATTTCCAGATGTTGAAACACTTGCTGAAACAAATAAGTAGTTTCCATCTTCGGTTACATTCCCGCCAACATATCTATGTTTTTCTTCATCAGTTCCTCCAAATATAAGTTGGTCCTCATCTTGTGATGTTCCTAGTTTGTGGTAATAAAGTTTGTGCTGATCAGTTTTTGCAGATAATTCACTTCCTTCAGGTTTGTCGTAACTAGAATAAAAGAATCCTTCATTTTTTTTCCAAGAAAGACCAGAGAATTTCACATCTACTATAGTGTCTTCTATAATCTCTTTTGAATAGATATCCATTACGATTACTTTTCTCCAATCACTGCCACCTTCAGAAATAGAATAGGCTACTATGTTACCAGAATCTGAAAAACTTAAAGCTCCTAATGAGGTTGTACCATCTTCAGAAAATTGGTTAGGATCTAAAAAAACTTCCGAAGACTCATTTTCTTTTTGCCTGTAAATTACATATTGATTTTGCAAACCATCGTTTTTATAAAAATAAGTGAATTCTCCTTCCTTAAAAGGAGCACTTATCTTTTCGTAATTCCACAGGTATTCTAATCTTTTTTTTAATTCTGACCTAAATGAAATATTTTTAAAATAGGCGAATGTTGTTTCGTTTTCTGCCTTCACCCAGGATTCTGTTTCTTTAGATCTATCATCTTCTAACCATCTATATGAATCTTTTACATCAATTCCAAAATAATTATCTACAACTTCTTTTTTTTTTGTAATGGGGTAATTCACTGTTGATTTTACTTTTTTTGAATTGTTAATGCAGGATAATAAAATAGAGAACAAGCATAGGATAAAAAGTGATTTTTTCATTTTCATTTTTCGCTAAATATATAGTTATTATTAATGCAATAATTTATATCATTAAAACTATTTTCAATTAATTATGTTAATGACTTTGCATAGTTTTTTAATTATACTAAATTAAAATTTTTAATTGCTAAATGTTATATATTGTCTAACTCAAATTGAAATTTGTTAAAAAATCAACATTACGATATAATTTTTGTAGGCTGGGGTGCAAGTACTTGCATTTTGTTAATTGAAATGGCCAAACATTCGTTACTAAATAATAAAAAGCTTTTAATTATAGAGCCGAGTGAAAAACTTGAAAATGACAAGACGTTTTGTTTTTGGGCCAAAAGAAAAGACGAAATATATAAAAACTTTTCAACCATTATTTCTAAAAGTTGGACGAGTATTCAAATTAATGACAATGAAAGTAATCGAATAGATCCTACAGAATATTTTCATGTTGATAGTATTGATTTATATAATTGGACAAGAAAAATAATGCTCCAATACAATATAGAACATAGTTTAGAAAAAGTATTTAAAATTGAAGAAAAAGAAAACTTAAATATAAGTACTTTAGAAAAAAAATATACATCCGACTGGATTTTTGATAGTAGACCGCCAGACTTTAAAAATATTCTAAACGGAGATTTCAATATTTCACAATCATTTTTTGGATTAAAAGTTGAATTACAAGAAAAGGAACTAGACCAAAGTGTTTACCATATGATGGATTTTAGAATCCCTCAAGAAAAATCTACACAATTTGTCTATATCCTTCCATATACTTCAAATTCAGCATTGATAGAGCTGACAAGATTTGGTAAAAAAATAATTGATAAATCGGAAGCAGAGAAGGAATTAGATAAATTCATTACCAAAAACTTTGGATCTTATAAGGTCATTTCTAAAGAAGAAGGAGTAATCCCAATGAGTTCTAATTTGCCAAAGCAATCCTCAGGGAAAAAATGGGTAAATATTGGAACTAGGGCAGGTAATGTTAAGCCAAGTACAGGCTATGCATTCAAAAATATGTACCGCCATGCGAAATTGATCTGTGACCAAGGTGTCTTGCAAGCTAAAAAGTTAAAGCCCAAGAGAAGATTCCTTTTTTATGATCAGTTACTTTTAATAATTCTAACCATTTGGCCAAACAAAGGAAAGCCGATTTTTGAAAGGTTATTTAATGTTAAATCATCCTATTTTGTTTTACAATTCTTAGACGAAAAAACTTCTCTAAAAGAAGAATTATATATGTTTTATAAGTTGCAAATTGGAATATTTATAAAATCTATATTTTATTGGGTTTATTGGAAATTTAAAAGACTTCTCTTTCCAATTCTAATGATTGTTTATATATTGTTAGATGAAAGCAGCGCATCTAACGAACTGCTAAATTTGTCCTCGAATAACTTAGCAGTTTTGACTTTTGGTTTGTTAATAATAGGAATTCCACACGGAGCTTTAGATCATTTAACTGAAATATTAAGCAAAAAAAACACCATTAATTTTAAGTTTATCTTTTACTATTTATTGATGATGGTTCCTATTGTATTAATATGGTTTTGGATTCCTATCTTAGGCTTGGTATTTTTTTTAATTTACTCTGCTTGGCATTTTGGTCAAACAGAAATTAACAATTGGAATATAGCTTCTAATGCAATAGCTATATTATGGGGAACAGTTCTTTTTAGTTCTTTGTTTTTAATTCATTTTGAAGAGTTTGCTAAAATATTACTTATAATAAAAATTAAACTGCCAATGGTTAACTTTAATTATGTATTAGTTGGTAATCTTCTTTTAATATTTCCTTTTTTTACAGCAATTTATTATCAAAAAGTAGAATGGTTGATAATAGTTGCTTTCTTTTTGTTATCTAACAATGAAAGTTTACTTCTAACCTTTGGGCTTTATTTTATATTTCAGCATAGTAGAATAGGGTGGATGCACTTAAAAAACAAGCTTAAACATACTCACCTAATGATGTTTAAGAATGCTTTGCCTTTTAATATAGGTGCAATATTTCTCTACTTTACTGCAATTTATTATTTGGATTTAGACACTGAAAAGAGTATAGCTTATTTTTTTATTTTTCTATCTGCAATAAGCTTCCCCCATGTTATCTGCATGCACTTTTTCTATAAAAAAAATTTCATTAAATAAATCTTTTATCTAAAGAAAATTTCTCAGGATATTTTGGTTTTTTGTCATTGTAAAACTCCATTATTTTTTTCATGTCTGCATCCTTATCATCAGATGGAAATATTGGTCCTCCAATTCCAGCTATCTTGGTTTTGTAGTCCAAGAAACCAAAACATATTGGAAGGTTATTATCTTTAGCAAGGTGATAAAACCCACTTTTCCATTTCTTTCTTAAAGATCTTGTTCCCTCTGGTGTAATTGCCATTGCAAATTCTTTATTTTTTTTAAAAAAATCAGCCATTTTTTTAACATTGCCATTACTTTCATTTTTATTAGTGTTTATAGGTATCCCACCTAAAGGACCAATAATAAGATTAAATGGGAATCTAAACCATTGTTTCTTAATGGCAAATTTGAATGGAACTTTAAGGATTTTTAATAGTAAAATAGCATAAAAAAAATCCCAATTACTCGTGTGAGGGGCCCCAACCAACACGCATCTTTTATATTCTTTAGGGGGAAGTACATCAACTTTCCATCCTGAAATTATAAGTAATAGTTTGTACATAAATTCATTTTAATTTTTCAAGGACTTACAATTTCCATTAAAGTCGCACATATTATTGCTCCATAAGTTCCTAAAGCATACCCTAAAACAGCTAATAATACACCTACTGGCGCCAAGCTAGGATGAAATGCAGAAGCAACAATTGGAGCAGAAGCTGCACCACCTACATTGGCTTTACTTCCTACGGCTAAGAAGAAGAATGGAGCTCTGATAATTTTTGCTACTAGTACTAAAAGACCTACGTGGAAAATCATCCATATTAGTCCAACAACAATTAAAAGTGGTTCCTCTAAAGCCTTGGTAATATCCATTTTCATGCCAATAATAGCAACAAGTAAATAAATAAATACACTTCCAATTTTTGATGCTCCAGCTCCTTCCAAAGATCTTAACCTTGTAAAGGAGAATCCCAGGCCAAGAGTAGTGGAGACTACTACTACCCAGAAAAAATGACTTGTAAAAACAGAGTCATTAAAAATTGGAAAATAATTATTGCATTTTGATAAAATAGAACCTAAAAAATGAGCTATTCCAACTCCGCCTAATGCAATAGAACTTATTTTCATTAAATCGTGAAAAGCTGTATTTCTTTCTACTGTTGAGGAATAATTTTCCATTTTATTTTTCAATTCATCTATAGTACTTGAGTCTGCTTTTAACCATTTATCAATTTTATCACTTTTTCCTGCTCCAAATAATATAAAAGCCATCCATATGTTGGCAACAACGATATCAACTGTTATCATTGCACCATATTTTTCAGGATTAAATTGGTAAAGTTCTAACATAGCTGTTTGATTCGCTCCTCCTCCAATCCAACTACCAGCTAGTGTAGCCATTCCTCTCCATATAGCATCAAATTCTAATCCTCCAACTGTTTCTGGTGAAAATAAAGAAGTTATCATGATAGCAATAGGGCCACCTAAAATTATTCCAATTGTTGCAGTAAAGAACATAATTAAAGCCTTTGGACCAAGTTTAATTACTCCTTTTAAATCTGTACTTAAGGTCATTAAAATTAATGATGCTGGAAGAAAGTAATTTTTAGCAACCGGCCATAGTCCAGAAACTTTTGGAGATATAATACCTGCTGTACTAAAAAGTGATGGTATTAAATAGCATAATA
>CESZ01074160.1_pt1 | contig 16265 bp, 14 predicted proteins | sample 531081 | NCBI WGS metagenome assembly CESZ01 (sample SAMEA2621260, study PRJEB7988) | marine metagenome | biome: marine biome (ENVO:00000447); feature: surface water layer (ENVO:00002042); material: "saline water (ENVO:00002010), including plankton (ENVO:xxxxxxxx)" | depth 5 m | reverse complement strand
TTCTTCTTCTTCTTCTTCTTCTTCTTCTTCTTCTTCTTCTTCTTCTCGTTCCTCCTCTTTTAGTTCTTCATTCAAATAATCAATTGGGTTTGTATTTTTTGATTTCAAAAAAAAGTATCTTTTTCTTAAAAGATTAATCAAATTTTTTAAGTCATTTACTCCAATCTTTAATCTAAAAGTTATGTAAAAGAATAATAAGAAAAAGAGAAGTAAAATTATACCAATTTTACTTATATAAAGATCCAAAAAACTAACAATTTCAAACCCCACAATTCCAGAGTAAATATTGTCAGGCAATACAAATCCAAAAAATATGCTGAAAAGAAAAATTAGGTAAAATCCCCATATCCAATTATAAATTAGTTTTCTCTTTTTAAAATCAAACAAAACATGTAAGGCACTAATAAAAGTTAAAAATGAAAATATTATTGAACTAATTCCAAATCCATTTCGAATGAAGAAATCGCTAATAGTTGCTCCTATTTTTCCAAGTAGGTTTGAAGTTTCTGCTGATTTGTTAGAAAATTCAGAAATATTACTCTGGTCAATTTCTCCAGTAAAAAAATATGATATAAATGATGTAAAAAGAAAAAGGGATATTAAGATTAAGGTACTTCCAATGAAGAGTCTTTTAGCACTAGAAAGTTTTTTCTTTTGCTTGTTTTTTGAGAATGAAAAAATATGCTTCATTGAATTAAATAAATAGTTAATTGCAATTTAATAATCATTTGCCCAAGAATGAATTTTTTAATTAAATTTTATGATTTAATTATTGATTTTATTTTTATTATAAAATATGCGTAAACTAATGTCATCAGAGGGCTAATCCAGTTAAAAAAGCAATAAAGCATATAATCCACAGTACTAACACCCAGTACACCAGAGTGATAAGCGCCACAAGAATTCCAAGGAATTAATGCCGAAGTTACGGTACCTGTATCTTCCAATGTTCTACTTAAATTTTGTGGTGCAAGCCCTTTTTCTTTATATGCATTTTTAAACATTTTTCCTGGTAAAATAATTGATAAATACTGATCTGAAGCGGTTATATTAACCCCTATACAGCTTATAAAAGTACTTCTAAATAAATCAAAAATAGTTTTTGTTTTTGAAAGAAGATAATTAGTTATTTGTTTTAAGGCACCAATTGCACCCATACAACCACCAAATACCATTGCACAAATAGTTAAAGTTATAACCCATTTCATTGAAAGAATTCCTCCACTTCCATATAAATCATTAAATCCAATGTAAAGTTCTTCCAATCCAAAATTAATTATTGGATATTGACCTGGCTCAGTAATTATACTTTTTATCGGAAAAACTAGTTCAATTGATGGTCCATAAAAAATTGATAATAGAGCTTCGTCCATGTTACATGATTGGTAGAACAAAGCAACTACTAACGCAAAAAGTACTCCAAACATTAAAGTTATGATTGGTTTTATTTTTAGAATTGCAAAAATCAAAATACCAAGCGGTACTAAAAATAATAAAGGACTTAATTTGAAATCATTATTTAATGTTTCTAGGATAACCTCTTTTTGAAATACTTCATTAATTCCAGTATTGCTTTCAATGCTAATACCAATTATACAAAATATAAAAAATGTCAGAAGAAATGTTGGAAAAGTTGTATACATCATATACTTAATATGAGTATATAAATCAGTTCCAGAAATTGCTGATGCTAAATTTGTTGTATCGCTTAGAGGAGACATTTTATCACCAAAATAAGCGCCTGATATAACAGCTCCAGCGGTTATTCCTGTTGAAATATTAAATGCAGATCCAATGGCAACCAAAGCAATTCCAATAGTTGCTGTAGTTATATAAGAGCTTCCCGCTGTTAATGAAACTAAAGCTGTGATTACTAATGTCAAGGGTAAAAAAATATCGGTAGGAATATCAACGCCATAATAAACCATTGCTGGAATAATTCCGCTTATTTTCCAAATTCCTGAAAGTGCACCTACCAAAATAAGTATTATGATTGCAATCCAGATATTTTTTACACTAATAAAAATATCATAAAATATTTTCTTGTAATTAACTCCATTATTAATTCCAATTAAAATTGTAATAAAAGCACAGAAAAGAAGTATAATGTGAAATGAATAATTTGCTAAGATTGTATCATCCGGCAAAAAACCAAAAATACCGTTAATTGTAAGTAGAAAAATTAAAATTATTATTGGAATTAAAGATTTATTGAGGGAAATACTACTTCGATTATACATTAGATTATTTTAAATTCAAGAAGAGATTCTCTAATTCTTTTATAAGTTCTTGAAATATCCTGATCTAATCCAACTGAAAACCTTATTAAGCCTTCGCTGAGTCCCATTTTTTCTTGATCTTCATCAGAAATTTCAGATGATGTAGATGAACCAGGTGCACAAAACAATGTTTTGTAGAAACCAAGACTAACCGCAAGATACCCAAGGTTTTTATCTTGCATTCTTTCCATTAACTTATTAGCAATTTCTAAGTTGCCTACATCAATTGTAATCATACCACCATATCCATATTCTTGATTCATCATTTTTGAAAAAACTTTGTGCGAGGGATGAGATTCAAGACCTGGATATACGGCTTTAATTCCGTCTTTTTCAAAGGATTTAGCTAAATACATTGCATTTTCACTGTGTTTTTTTATTCTAATATGTAGGGTTCTCATATTTTTTAGTACTGAAGCAGCCCTTAAACTATCCATTGTTGCACCCATTAACATAAAGGCACCATCATTAACATCTCTTAATGATTGAATAAACTCTTTAGTGCCACAAACGACTCCTGCAATTGTATCACTTGTCCCGTTAATAAATTTTGTCAAACTGTGAATAGTAATATCAGCTCCATTTTTTGCTGGGGATATTGAAAGAGGGGTAAACGTATTATCAACAATTAGTTTTAGATTATTTTTTTTTGCTATTTTAGAAATCGATTGTATGTCAGCAATTTCTAATAGGGGATTAGAAGATACTTCACAATAAATAATTTTTGAATTAGGCTTTATAGATTTTTTAATATCAGCTAACGAGGTTATGTCAACAAAATCAGTTTCAACCCCTAATTGTGGTGTGAAATTTTTCAAAAAAGCATAAGTTCCCCCATAAACTGTCCTACTTGAAATTATGTGATCTCCAGATTTGCATAATTGCAAAATTGTTGAGGTGATTGCACCCATGCCAGACGAAAATACATTAGCTGCTTCAGTACCCTCCATCGCTGCACAAGCTTCCTCTAAATACAAATTACTTGGTGATGAGTTTCTTGAATATAAATAACATCCCTCCATATTACCTTCAAATGTTTTACTCATAGAATTTGCTGAAAGGAATGTATAAGTTGATGAATCAGAAATAGAAGGATTTACTCCGCCATATTCTCCGAAAAATTTTAAGTCTTGTATTTTGTTAGCTGGGTTTGATTTCATTAAACTAGTAGGTGATTAGAGTTTGTATTTATCACTAATTTACCAAAATCAATTTTAATACTTTAAAAATTATTTTAACATTTAATTATTTGTATTTTTGAAACCTAAATTAGATAGGTATGAGTATGTATGATGTTATTATAATTGGTTCAGGTCCTGGAGGTTATGTTTCAGCAATTCGTGCAGCACAACTAGGAATGAAAACGGCACTTATTGAAAAATATTCTAAAATGGGTGGTACGTGTCTAAATGTTGGATGTATACCTAGTAAATCATTATTGGACTCATCACATCATTATGAAAATGCTCTTCATAATTTTGAAGAACATGGTATTTCATTTGACGGAAAAATTAAACTTGACTTAGGCAAGATGATGTCAAGGAAATCATCAGTTGTGGAGCAAACTACTAAGGGTCTTGAATATCTAATGAATAAAAATAATATATCTGTATATTATGGCTTAGGTTCTTTTAAAGATGAAAATACTATTGAAATATTAGCTGATGGTAAAACACAAATAATAAAAGGAAGAAACATAATCATTGCGACCGGTAGTAAGCCTACAAAATTACCTTTTGTTGATTTTGATAGAGAAAGAATTATTTCATCAACAGAGGCCTTAAAACTTTCAGAAGTACCCAAACATCTAATTGTTGTTGGTGGGGGAGTTGTAGGTCTTGAATTAGGTCAGGTTTACAATAGGCTTGGTGCAAAAGTAACTTTACTAGAATTTCAGGACAGAATAATTCCAAATATGGATTTAAGTTTATCTAAAGAGCTAACTAAAGTATTTAAGAAAAGCGGGATTAAAGTTAATACATCCCACAAAGTTTCATCAATTCAACGAAAAGGGGATTCTGTTTTTATATTAGCTGAAAATAAAAATGGTAAAACTGAAACATTTGAAGGTGATTACTGTTTAATTTCTATAGGGAGAAGTGCATATACGGATGGTCTTAATCTTGAAAATATTGGAGTTTTATTAGATAAATTTGGAAGAGTAGAGGTTAATAAAAATTTTAAAACAAATATTTCTAATGTTTATGCAATTGGAGATGTAGTTAGAGGTGTAATGTTAGCCCATAAAGCCGAAGAGGAAGGTGTATATGTTGCAGAATATATTAGTGGTCAAAAACCACACATTGATTACAATTTAATACCTGGTGTAGTCTATACCTGGCCTGAAGTAGCTTCCGTTGGTAAAACAGAACAAGATTTAAAAAATGCAAATAAAAGCTACAAGGTGGGTCAATTTCCTATGAGGGCATTAGGAAGAAGTAGGGCAAGTTCTGATTTAGACGGGTTTGTAAAAATACTTGCCGATTTAGAATCAGATGAAATACTAGGAATTCATATGATCGGGGCTAGATGTGCAGATCTTATCTCTGAGGCAGTTGTTGCAATGGAGTATAAAGCTACAGCAGAAGATATTGCTAGAATATCCCATGCACATCCGACTTTTTCAGAAGCAATTAAGGAAGCTGCAATGGCTGCAACTGAAAACAGAGCTATTCATATATAGTTTTTTATTCAACCCCTAAATATTCAGTTTAAACAAATGAAATGCAAGTAGAGTTTGAGTCTTATCTAAATAATAATTTTTCTTATTTGTTTAAAGAACCATCTATTATATGCTGTTCTGGTGGAATTGACAGTATTGTGCTATTCCATCTTATGCTTTCAGTTTCCAAAAATTTTGTTGTTGCCCATTGCAATTTTAATCTTCGTGATGAAAGCGATTTAGATGAAAATTTTGTGAGAAATATTTGTGAAAAAAACTCTATTACATTTTATTCTAAGTCTTTTAACACAAAAAAGATTAAAGAAAAATCTAATAAATCTGTTCAAATGATTGCCAGAGAACTTAGATATAATTTTTTTGATGACTTATCCAATAAGCTATCTATTAATCATATACTTACTGCTCATCATCTAAATGATAGCTTAGAAACCTTTTTAATAAATCTTTCAAGGGGATCTGGACTTGATGGGCTTATTGGGATACCTAAAGAAAATAATAAAATTAAAAGGCCTCTTATTAGTTTTGAAAAAACCGAACTTATAGCTTATGCAAAAACTAATAAACTAAAGTGGAGGGAAGATTTAAGTAATAAATCTAATTCTTATTTAAGAAATAAAATAAGAAATAAGATAATTCCTGAATTATTTAAACTAGATGGAAATTTTTTAAAAAATTTTAAAAAAAGTATTTCCTATTTAGGTGTTTCAAATGCTATGATTTATCAAAAGATTAATCAGCTAAAATCTGACTTACTGATTCAAAAAGATGATGAAATTAGAATTAAAGTTTTCGACTTGGATAAAATAAATAAAAAAGCCTTCTTATATTACTTTTTGAGAGATTTTGGGTTTAATGATTGGGATAAAATTTTAAACTTACAATATTCTGAATCAGGAAAAAAAATATTAAGCAAAACACATATTTTAGTAAAAAGTAAGAATGAATTAGTTTTAAAACCCATTCAAATAATAAAAAAAATTAGCAAGACTATTACAGATATAATCAAGCCGATAAATTTTAATAATGGCAATTGCTTAAAATTTACAATTGCTACAGAAATTGAGAAATATGATAATAATATAATTACAATTGATTCTGAAAAATTAAAACTGCCTTTATTATTGAGAAATTTTAAAAATGGTGATATTTTTTATCCATTTGGGATGAACGGAAGTAAAAAGGTAGGCAAATATTTAAAAGATAATAAGATTAATCAAATTTATAAGTCTTCAGCTATTGTTTTGGTTAATGCTGATAATAAAATTATATGGGTTGTTGGTATGAGGTTAGATAGCAGGTTTAGTATTACTAAAAAAACTTCAAAATTCCTTAATATTGAATATTCTAATAAAGATTTATCTTAAAAATTTCATTAATTTTTTTACTATTTTTAATTTGTTGCCATATGGTGGATATCTTAGATTATTATCAAACCAGTTGCTTTTTTTTACAATTGATTTTTTATGGGAAAATAATTCAAAACTGGATTTACCACGATATGAACCAATGCCGCTGTTTCCTATGCCACCAAAGGGAAGCTTTGAATTAATTAAATGAATAATAGTATCATTTACTGTACCACCTCCAAAACTATATCTATTTATAACCCTTTCTGTAAATTTTTTATCCTTTGAAAATACATATAATGATAATGGATTACGGTTTTTTTCGATTATTTTATCAATTTCATTTATATTATTAAAAGTTAAAATTGGCAGAATGGGTCCAAAAATCTCATCTTTCATTATATTTCCATTTAAATTCGGATTATCAATTAAAGTAGGGTAAATAAATTTTAGTTTTTTATTATGTTGACCTCCAAATAATACTTTATTTTCTTTAATTAAATCAACGAGTCTTTTAAAGTGGCTATTATTAACAATTGAAGCTAAATCTTTAGATTTTTTTAAATGGTCGCCGAAAGAATACTTTATCCTTTTAATTAGTTCTTTGATTAGCTCTTCCTTTATTGATTCGTGAACAATTAAGTAGTCAGGAGCAACACATGTTTGGCCTGAGTTTAAAAATTTACCCCAAACAATTCTTTTACTTACAAGTTTAAAATCTATTTTTTTATCGATGATTGCAGGGCTTTTCCCTCCTAATTCAAGGGTGATGGGTGTCAAATTTTGTGCAGCAGATTTAGCTACTATTTTTCCTATTTTAACACTTCCTGTAAAAAAAATATAATCCCACTTATACTCTAGTAGTTTTGATGCGATATGAGCATCACCCTCAATAACTTTAAAAAACTCAGTAGGAAATACTTTATCAACTATTTCTTTAATTAAAGATGAAGTATGAGGTGTATGCTCGCTTGGTTTTAAAATAACATTATTTCCTGCTGAGAAAGCAGATATTGCTGGTAATAAGGCTAATTGAAAAGGATAATTCCAAGGAGAAATTATTAAAACCATGCCGTAAGGTTGGTATAAAATATAATCTTTTGAAGGAAAATTAATGAAGGAAGAGCTAATTCTCTTTGGTTTTGACCATGTTTTAAGATTTTTTATAAATAAATCAATCTCATTTAATAAGATTCCTATTTCGGCAGCATATGTCTCAAATCTTGGCTTATTAAGGTCTTTTTCAAGGCATTCAAATATTTTCTCTTCGTTATTTAAAATTTTATTTTTAAACTTTTTAAGATACCTTATCCTTTCATTAACCTCTATTTTTTTTAAAGATTTTAAAAAGTTATTTTGATGATTATATATTTTATCAATATTCATTTCATTTTACTTTATTGAATTCCATATCCTATTATTATTTACAGCTGCTTCTAGTTTTAAAATTTCTTTCGAAATAGGGTGTTTAAATATGATTTTTTTAGCATGTAAATCAATACCGCCACCGTTAATACTTCTTTGAGCACCATATTTTAGATCTCCTCTAATTGGACATCCAATTGCTTTTAGTTGACATCTTATTTGATGGTGTCTTCCGGTTTCTGGTTTAATTCTAAACAGATAGTATTTTTCAAGTTTCTTTATTAATTTGTAATGAAGAATCGCTCTTTTAGAGCCCTTAGATTCTTTTTGAAAATAGGTTGATTTATTTTTTTTCTGGTTTTTTTTTAACCAATGAATTAATTTACCCTCACTCTTATTAGGTTTATTTTCGGTAATTGCCAAATAAAATTTTTGCATCTCTCCATTTTTAAACATTTTATTTAATCTTGAAAGGGCTTTCGATGTTTTTGCAAATAAAACTATTCCGGAAACAGGTCTATCTAACCTATGAGTTACACCTAAGAAAACATTACCTTTTTTGGAATATTTTTCTTTTAAATAAGATTTTACAATTTCTGAAAGAGGCTTATCACCTGTCTTATCTCCTTGAATAATATCTCCACATCTCTTATTTATCGCAATAATATGGTTGTCTTCAAAAACTACCCTAAGTTTATCTTTATTAGATTTAAGCTGTTCCAACTCTAATATTGCTCATTTTCATTAGGAAAATCACCAGATTTTATATCATGAGAGAAAGATGAAATTGCATCAATCATGTCATCGTGGAGGTTCATATATCTTCTCAAAAATCTAGGATTAAACTCTTTAGTCATTCCTAATAAATCATGAAGGACTAAAACCTGGCCATCAACATTATTACCAGCACCTATTCCTATTATTGGTATATTAACTTCTTTGGCTATTTTCATAGCTAATTTACTTGGTACTTTTTCTAAAACTATAGCAAAACATCCAATTTTTTCCAATAAATAAGCGTCTTGAATCAATTGACTAGCTTCTTTTTTTTCTTTAGCCCTAACAGTGTAAGTTCCAAATTTATAAATTGATTGTGGGGTTAGCCCAAGATGTCCCATAACAGGAATTCCTGCTTTAATTATTCGCTTGATGGAATTTTTGATTTGTTTTCCCCCCTCTAATTTAACAGCATGAGAACCACTTTCTTTCATTACTCTAATGGCGGATTCAAGTGCCGCCTGTGAGTCACTTTGGTATGTACCAAAGGGTAAATCAACTACAACTAGAGCTCTTTGAACCCCTCTAATTACTGATGATGCATGATAGATCATTTGGTCTAAAGTTATCGGAAGTGTTGTTTCATGCCCTGCCATTATATTACTTGCTGAATCACCTACAAGAATTACATCAATCCCAGATTTATCTACAATTCCAGCAGTGGTATAATCATATGAGGTTAACATTGAAATCTTTTGGTTATTATCCTTCATTTCTTGTAAGGATTTCACAGTAACTCTCTTGTATATTTTTTTATTCATATTAAGAGCATCTTATAATAATTAGTAAATGTAATAAATTATATCAAAGACAATATAAATTTTTATAATCAATTAATATTAAGAAGAAAAGGAGACATTTTGTCATGAAAATAAATTAAATACTGACAAAATTAGATAAAAAATTAAATGGCATAATCATTGACCTGAATTAATAAATTTAAATTAAAATATTATGAGTAAAATAATTGGAATAGATTTAGGTACAACGAATTCATGTGTCTCTGTAATGGAAGGTAATGAGCCTGTTGTAATACCCAATGCAGAAGGTAAAAGAACTACCCCATCTGTAATTGCTTTTGTTGATGGTGGAGAAATTAAGGTTGGTGATCCTGCTAAAAGACAAGCTGTTACTAATCCTACTAAAACTGTTTATTCTGTTAAACGATTTATGGGAAATAAATTTACTGAATTAAAAAAAGAAACAGGAAGAGTTCCATATAAGGTAGTTAAAGGAGATAATAATACCCCAAGAGTTGATATTGATGGCAGACTTTATACTCCACAAGAGTTGTCTGCAATGATTTTACAAAAAATGAAGAAAACTGCTGAGGATTATTTAGGCTCTAGTGTAGAAGAAGCTGTAATTACTGTTCCTGCCTATTTTAATGACTCCCAAAGGCAAGCCACAAAAGAGGCTGGTGAAATAGCTGGATTAAAGGTGAAAAGAATTATCAACGAACCTACTTCAGCTGCCTTAGCATATGGGTTAGACAAAAAAGGTCAAGACCAGAAAATAGTAGTTTTTGACTTTGGTGGTGGTACTCATGACGTATCAATACTTGAACTTGGAGATGGTGTTTTTGAAGTTCTTTCCACTGATGGAGATACTCACCTAGGAGGTGATGACGTAGATGAAAAAATTATTGATTGGCTAGCTGATGAGTTTAAAAAAGATGAAGCGATAGATTTAAGAAAAGATCCTATGTCCTTGCAAAGACTTAAAGAAGCTGCTGAAAAGGCTAAAATTGAATTATCTTCTTCGTCTCAAACAGAAATAAATTTACCCTATATAACTGCAACTGATAGTGGTCCCAAACACTTAGTTAGATCTCTTTCAAAATCAAAATTTGATCAGTTGATAGATGACCTCGTAAAAAGAACTATTGATCCTTGTAAAACAGCTCTAAAAGCTGCTGGATTAAGTAAATCTGATATTAATGAGATTATACTTGTAGGAGGATCAACTAGAATTCCTGCTGTTCAAGATGCAGTTGAGAAATTTTTTGGAAAGAAACCTAGTAAGGGTGTTAATCCAGATGAGGTTGTTGCAGTTGGTGCTGCAATTCAAGGAGGTGTATTCACTGGTGATGTTAAAGATGTTTTATTGTTAGATGTGACTCCGTTGTCACTAGGTATTGAAACTATGGGCAATGTGATGACGAAATTGATTGAGGCTAATACAACAATTCCAACAAAAAAATCACAGGTATTTTCAACTGCCGCTGATAATCAACCAGCTGTTGATATTAGAATTGCGCAAGGTGAAAGACCTATGTATCCTGATAATAAAGAAATTGGAAGATTCCAATTAGCCGATATTCCACCCGCTCCTAGAGGTGTGCCTCAAATTGAGGTAACTTTTGATATTGATGCAAACGGAATTTTAAATGTTACGGCAAAGGATAAAGCTACTGGTAAGGAACAAAATATTAGAATTGAAGCTTCTTCTGGATTAACAGAACAAGAAATCGAAAAAATGAAGAGAGATGCTGAGGCAAATGCAGATGCAGACGCTAAAGCTAAAGAAACTGTTGATAAATTAAACAGTGCTGATGCCATGATTTTCCAAACTGAGAAGCAATTAAAAGAATTTGGAAAAAAATTATCTGATGATAAGAAAAAGCCAATTGAAGATGCATTGGAAGATTTAAAAAAATCTTTTGATTCCAAGGACATTGAAAAAATTGACCCTGCTTTAGAAAAAATAAATGAAGCTTGGAAAGCTGCTAGTGAAGAAATGTATAAAGCTCAACAAGAAGGCGGACAAGAACAAAAACAAAAAGAAGCTGGCGATAAGAACTCAGATAGTTCTGAAAACGTTGAAGATGTTGACTTTGAAGAGGTAAAAGATTAGTTTAATTTTCAGAAAAAACCTTTTTAAGGGTGCTGTTGCCAGCACCCTTTTTTTTTACGTAAATTTGTAAAAAAATTAATTTTGAACAAATCTGATATCTTAAAAAAGGTAAATAAACTAAGGTCCAATACTTTAATGGAAACTTTAGATATTAAATTCACAGAAATTGGTGAAAATTATGTTGTCTGTAGAATGCCTGTTAATTTTAGGGTTCTCCAGCCAGACGGAATTTTACATGGCGGCGCTACTGCTGCTCTTGTCGAAACTGTTGGAAGTTTCGCTTCGAAATATTTTATAAAAGATAAAAAAACCAGTATTAGAGGGGTTGAGATTACTACAAATCATTTAAAAAGTGTTAAAAGTGGTTTTGTTTATGCTAAAGCCACTAATATTCATTTGGGAAGAACAATGCAAATTTGGGAAATAAAAGTAACTGACGATAATAATAATTTAATTTCTTTAGGAAAGCTTACTACTTTGGCTATAAATAAAAAGTAATCAATGTATTTAAAACAAGCATGCAATTCGTCTAGTTATTGGAATAATTTCTTAAAATTATGCCTAGGTATTATCATCATATTTTCTTTGGCAGTAATTTTTCAGCTTCCATGGTTTTATGCAGTTATTCAAAAAATTTCATCGCTCAACGATATATCTTTTAAAAGTGCCCAATTAATTTTTGAATCAATGGGTAGCAATGATAAGATGAAAATTTTAGATTCTAATCTAAATTTACTACTATATAATATTGGGTTTATAGGATTGTTATTAGGTGTAATATTATGCAGTAAAATTAATAATGTGTCATTCTTAAAACTTACCACTTCAAGAAGTAAAATTGATATAGGAAGAATTTGTTTTTCTTTTTCAATAACTTTTTGTTTATCACTAATATTTTTAGCTGTTACTATATTTACTTCACCTGATGGTGTCTTAGTGAATAATTTTGAATTTGATCGTTTTTTTTGGTTATTTTTAATTGCAATAATTTTTATTCCAATCCAAACATCTGCTGAGGAATATTTGTGTAGAGGCTACTTGATGCAATCCTTGGGTGGTTTGACAAAAACCAGATGGTTCCCGCTATTATTAACCTCTTTGTTATTTGCAGCTTTACATCTTGCTAATCCCGAAATTGAAAAATATGGTTATGTTGTTTTTGTATTTTACATTGGTGCAGCTTTTTTTGCCGGCATATTGACTTTAATGGATGAAGGTCTTGAATTAGCTTTAGGCTGGCATTTTGCCAATAATTTATTTATTTCATTATTTATAACAGTAGAAAACTCTGCTATGCCAACTAACGCAATTTTAAAAGATGTTTCGAGAGCATCAAATAATAGTTTTTTCGATGTAATTATTCCAGTTTTTATAATTTTCCCACTTATGCTCTTCATTTTCACAAAAAAATATAATTGGAATTGGAAGAAATGGAAGGCTAAGCTTATATCTTTATAAGTTTATAAATTTAATCTTTAATTATTTTAATTGAAGATTCATAGAAATTAGCTGCAGCATTGATTACTTGTCTAAATTCTTCATATCTGCTTTTTTCGTATTTAATGTCTTTGTAATATTCTTGTATGTTGACTATTAATTTATTGTCAATTATTTCTGCATTTGAGCTAAATTTTGCTTTTATACCTCCATCAACAGAAACAAAATTTTCATTCATGATTAATTCACTAAATTCAATTATTTTATAACCATCAGGTATATGAAATACAATCTTATAGTTATATTCATTTGGAAAATTAATTTCAATTGGATTTAACCTGTTATTTTCACTATATAAGTTGCTCTGAATTCCTATTACTTTTCCAATTTTTAGATTAACAGATTCATTATTTTTTTCAATAAGTTCGGATGTTATTAATTTTGTATCTATTATTAATGGATCATTACCAATATTGTCAGAAATATTAAAATTTTTAATATTATATCGGGAAACCTTCTTGTCATCAATTCCGTTAATTGTAAAATAATCAATTAAAAAATCAGTTTTTTCATTTTCTGATAAATAAACATAATTTCTATTAATTATTGCCCAATATCCGCTGTATGATCTTGATTCAGTAATTTTTAATTTTTTTAAATTTCTTGAAATAGAAACTTCTAAATTTTTTTCAATTTGACTAAAGTTTTTATTAGACTGAGTAATTTCACTAAAATAATATTCTAAATTATTTTCTATAAATATACCATAGTTTCCTAATAAATTATTTGGAGCTTCTGAAACTCTATATTCTATTCGACTAGGACTTACATACTTGTCGTAATCAGGCAGATAAATTAAAAATTCCCTGAGCTGATTCGGATCAAAAAAGTCAGGATCAAATTTTTGGTAATATCTATTACAGCTTATAGCTACTTCATAGTTTATTTTTGCTTCTTTTAAAAGGTTTGTATAAACTTGAATAATACTAAAATCATTTGAAGTGCTATTTTCAAATATGTAATCAATATTATTTAAATTTGGATCATCTATTTCAGAAATAGAAAAGTTGTTCTTAACATATTCGTCTATAGCATTTACTATAGATATTTCATTATCAGCAATTACATTAGGATTTAATCTGATTTCTTTTAATAAATTTACAGCTTTTGAGTTAACGGAGGCTGGAAAAAATAATTCTTTCACATTTCTTACCAAATTAGCCCAGTACTCATTTTGTGAAATATCATTTTTAGTTATTTGACATTGATAGGCAACTTTAATTTTATTAGCAATTGGAGTTGCATATTGTTCATCCTTAGTAGGTATTATATTTTTGAAATGAATATATTTTGCTTTTATTCCTTCAATAATTGTGTCTTTAATATTTAAGTTAGGATTATTATATATTTTAATATTTGACTTAAACTCATTTTCTATTAATATAAATTTGGATGACAATATTGGGTAAGACTCCTCTATAAATTTATAACCGTTAAAATTATATTCTTTTTGTACCGTGTAAATAACTTCTACAATATCATTTTCCTTGATATTAGGTAATTTATAATAATCATAGTTATCATTGGATTCAGGTGTTCTTAATTTTTTCATTTCAGAAAAATTATATATTAAAGATGAATCTTGACTAATAACCTTAACTCTTATATTTAAAATTTTCAAAACATTAATTTTTGATATAAAAATCTCATCAATTGATTCATTAATTTCTCGGTTAATCTTTGTTTTCATGTGATGAGTTTCATAAATGAACACTTCATCGCTAAATTCGGACTTCTTATATTCTATATAATGATTACTAAATAATCCGAAAAGGTCATTTGATTCAAAATCATTATAAGAGTTGAGGTCATTGTCCCAGTTTATATTGTAAAAGCTTTGTGAGAAAGATTTTTCAAAGCAAAAGAAAATTAACAGAAATAAAATTATTATATAATTTTTTTGCATCTTTTTTGTTTTTATTATTGTGGACACATAAATTTTATGAAAATGATAAATATAGTTTAATAAAATGTTATGCCGAGAATAATTATTTTAATTTTTTTATTTTGTAAACATATTTTAACGATTAATAAAAAGAGATTAAAATTATAAATCACAGGTAGTTTATAAATCAAATAATTTATAAATTGCAAAATCTAAAATGAGAAAACTAATCTTATATACATTTTTATTATTCTTTACAACAAATAGTATCGCTCAACAGTTATACGGAGTTCAAAGAGGCCAAAGAGGTTATATTCCTCCTCCAAAATATGATAATTCAGCTTATATTTCAACAATAAATATTTATGATGAACTTAACAAGGTCCTTCCAAAATGTGTTGAAATTTTTGCACTTGATGAATTTGAAAAAGAAATATTAAAAGGATTATTACTAAAAAAATATGAAAATTATAATAGAATAGTTGAAAATTCTGATTCTTCCAAAGAATTCAGGCAAAATGCTTTAAAAAATTTAGAAATAGATTTTGTCAAATCACTGGCTGTTATTTTATCTCCCGATGAAATAACAATTTTTGTTGATACAGACTTCTCAGAAAAAAAAGAAAAGAAGAAAAGAAGAAAAAAAAGAAAAGATAAAAAGAATTATGAATAAAAATACAGTTTTGGGATGGGCAACATTTCTGATGATTATTTTTGGTTTAGCTTTAGTTATATTAGGAATGACTAAATATAAAAAAATATTTGATATTGGAATTGGTTTTATTGTTATTGGAGCAGGTTTTTTCGCAATTGCATGGGTGTTTAATGCTTTAAAAGGAAGGGTTTAATTTAGAATCTTTACCATTTTTATATCTGCTCTTAAGTAAGGTGAGTTTTTTTCAATCTTTATTTCAATAAAGCCAAAAGCCTTGTATAAATATATAGCATTTCTTAGTTTTCTATTTGAATATATAATAATAGATTTATAATTTTTGAATCTAGAAAATTCTACACATTTTTTTAATAATTTTTTACCTATTCCTTTATTTCTATACTCTGGTCTTACAGCCATTTTAGTTAATTCGAAAACTAATTTTTTATTTGTTGGCATTAAAGCTATAGTTCCAATTATATTCCCTTCTAATTCTGCAAAAAAGATTTTACCGCCTTTATTTATAATATATTTTTTAGAATTTGATAAAACTTCGTAATCATATTCTTCGACCTGAAAAAAGTATTCTAACCATTCAATATTCAACTCGTAAAAGTCTTTTTCAAATTTATCTTGAAAATTTATAATATTTATTTGCATCTCATCTAATATTGCTTAATATTAATATCTTTAGAAAATATTACAAAGTTATAATGAAAAAATTAGTTGAATGTGTACCAAATATCTCTGAAGGAAATGATTTATCAGTTATAAATAAAATAGTTGAAACTGTAGAAAAATATCCAGGTATTAAATTATTGAACGTTGATCGGGGAAAAGCTACTAATAGAACCGTTATAACATTTGTTGGGAATGCTGATATTATTGTTGATGCAGCATTTAAATTAATTTCTAAAGCCAAAGA
>CESZ01054031.1_pt1 | contig 16441 bp, 13 predicted proteins | sample 531081 | NCBI WGS metagenome assembly CESZ01 (sample SAMEA2621260, study PRJEB7988) | marine metagenome | biome: marine biome (ENVO:00000447); feature: surface water layer (ENVO:00002042); material: "saline water (ENVO:00002010), including plankton (ENVO:xxxxxxxx)" | depth 5 m | reverse complement strand
GAATTTTTTATGAATTCATTGAGGCAGATAGCTTTTATAATGAAAATTCAGTTCGACTTACATTAAAAGACGTTGCGCTGGGTGTAAACTATGTGATAATCGTATCGACCAATGCCGGTTTATGGGCCTATAACATTGGCGATACGGTTCAATTTACATCAATTGCACCTTTTCGGATTATTGTTAGTGGCCGCATAAAACACTTTATATCTGCCTTTGGCGAGCATGTTATTGCAAAAGAAGTTGAGGAAGCTATAATTAAAGCTGTTAAGGACACTGAAGCTCGGGTGACTGAATTTACGGTTGCTCCAGAAATCACCCCAAAAAAAGGGCTGCCTTATCACGAATGGCTGATTGAGTTTGAAGCAGCTCCGAAAGATTTAGAAGCTTTTGCAAAAAGCATAGATTTGGAGCTGCAAAAACAAAACAGTTATTATTCAGATTTGATAAAAGGAAAGGTGCTCCAGTCTTTGAAAATTTCCCTTATAAAAACAGGGGGCTTTAAGCACTATATGAAAACTATAGGCAAGTTCGGAGGCCAAAATAAAACCCCACGCCTGTCCAATGACCGAAAAATTGCATCTCACATGCACTTTAATAATTTTATTAAATAATGTATATTTATACGATTTCTATTTAAACCGTTAAAAAATTGAATGTTCTGAGGACAATAAAAAAAGTTTTCAGCAGTTAAATCATCGTAAAACAAAGCTTAAGAACTAACACATGAGCAAAGCAAACAACAGCCAACAGGCTGAAGAAGTAGATTTAGGCCAACTATTTAGTATAATTGGAAATGGTTTTAATCGCCTATTTAAGTTTATTGGTGGTATTTTCAATCATTTTTTTTTGGCCTTTGTATGGATAATTCTTTTTATAAAAAATCGTATAGTCATTTTGTCCATTGCAGGATTTATTGGATTAGTAATTGGCGTTACGCTAGACATGGCGTTACCGCCAATCTACAAATCCACGCTTTCTATAAAACAGAACTATGAGACCGGCGAAAACTTATATGAATCTATTAACTATTACAACGGCTTATTAAAAGATAAAGACTACAAAATATTAGGGGAGCTTTTGGGCTTGACAGAAACATCCGCCAAAGAGATTGTAGGCTTTGATATTGAGCCAATTATTACAGACAATGAATATTTGGTCATGTTTAACAACTACATCGCCAATTTAGACTCCCTGGCAGCCTCTAAAATTGAATACAAGGAATATAAAGATAACATTAGAGAGTACAAACATCTCTACCAGCAAATTAGTATCAAATCACAAACAAGACCGGACTTTAAAGGAGTGTTTTCAAATATCATAAGCAATATTGAGACCAATCCATTTTTTGTTAATGAGCAAGCCAAAGATATATTAGAGCTTCAACAAACCCAACAAGCAATAGAGATCTCCCTTGTCCAGTCAGATTCTTTACAGCAGACCTACAAACGGGTTTTGGAGAGCTCAAAAGACCCTCAGTCAAATGCGGAAATTGGAATTACATTTGAGGGTAACAACGAAAGTGAAAAAACCAAAGAATTTGAGTTATATATAAATGACATCGAATTAAGACAGAAAATTGTGAAGATTCAGAGAGAATTAAAAGACAAAGAGAATATCATTGACATGATATCAAGCAAGCAAGACAATGGATTCGAAGACGATACAAAAGACCTTTTTGGTGTTCAGATAGCACTAAAATTCTTTTATTTGGTGATAATTTTTTCGTTGACTTTTATTGCACTGTTGGTCCCTGAGCTGATAAGATTTTTTGAAAGGATAAAAGACCAAAACATGACGGGGTAATGTAAAAAAAGGAAGTTACCACATAAGCCCTTAATGGGGTGTATTATGAACTTCCCGCACGTTCTCTTAGACAGCTAGGGTGGTCTAGGAGAAATGAAAGCGAAACACAATAAAGCAGCTCTAGGCGATTACAACACAATAGATTGTGATGTAAAAAGGCGAAGACCATTTTTAGAGATTCAATTAAGAACTAAAAAAGCTAGGTAAAATAAAACTCTAATTTATTTTGGCAAAAAAACTATTATCGCTGGCTATTATCTTAACTGTTATTTCATGTAAAAAAAGCATTGATTATTCCAAGATTCCAGCACTTTCAATTAATAGTAAATTAAATGCCGTTATTGAAATACCAGCCGGAACGAACAAGAAAGTTGAATATAACAAGACAACTAAGAGTTTTGAAACAGATAAAACAGATGGCCAAGACAGAATCATTAATTTTTTACCCTATTTAGCAAATTATGGTTTTATTCCATCAACTTGTTCCGATCTCAAAGAAGGGGGAGACGGAGACCCTTTGGATGTTTTAGTGTTATCTGAAAGCTTACCAACAAGGACAATAATGGAAATTGAACCAATAGCCATGTTGAAATTATTAGACAATGGTGAGCTAGATTATAAAGTTATTGCAATACCATATGATATTAATAAAAGAATTTTAGATATTAAAAATTTGGAGGAATTAACTATTAAATTTCCTGAGGTAAAAATGATGATCGAGCTGTGGTTTTTAAATTATAATAAAGAGGATGAAGCCATTATTGATGGGTGGGCAAATGAAAGAGCAACTTTAAAAGAAATATTTAAAAACAAATTAAAATGAGGGCAATAGTTGTATTCATATTATTAGTTTTTACTGCAAGTTGTTCATCTCCGAAAAAGGTAAATTATTCGTTTTTTGCAGCGGGACACACTTACGGCAACCCAATGGACAAAGCTCACCCTAAAGGGCTGTATAAACCATTTAAAGATAAAATCGCATTTATAAATGAAGATAAAAATATAAGAATGGGTTTTTTACTTGGCGATGTTGTATGGACACCGAGTAATTGGGATGCTGCACTTGAGGATATATCTTTACTTTCAGATTCAATTTATTTTTCAAGAGGAAACCACGATGGCCCATTGGAACTATTTGAAAAGAGATTTGGCAAGTCTTATCATAGTTTTAATGAATGTAATGATCTGTTTATCGTTCTTGATTCTAACCTAGATAATTGGAATATTTCAGGGGAACAGTTGATCTTTTTAAAAAACACGATACGAAATAAAGGGAAAAAAGCGAGAAATATTTTTATTTTTATACACCATATTATATGGTGGACTACAAATAAATACTCAAAACCCTTTCCAAATTCAACACATGGTAGAGATAAGGACGTAAATTATTGGTCAAAAATTGAACCATTGCTAAAAAAATCTGGAAAGCCTATTTACTTTTTTGGCGGTGATCTAGGCGCCTTTTCAAGTGAACAAAGGGGAAAGTATTACCCGGTCGAATATTCATACTTTAATAAAGACAATATTACATATATTGGCACCGGAATGGGTGGAGGAATTAGAGACAACTTTGTGGTTGTTGATGTTTTAAATAGTGGTCAGGTTAATTTTAGATTAATCCATTTAAATGGAACAAACATGAGCGGCCTCGGAAAACTAGAAGAATACAATACCGAAGATTCTTTTTAATCTTTATAAAATGACGAATAACACAAATAAAGGATCATTGAAATTCTTGGTAGGGGTTCCAGTATTGCTACTAATAGCGTCCCTTTTTTTTAATAACGAAGGCGAAGAAAAAAAGGCCTTGATAAACGATATAAACCCTTACATTAATCCCATTTCAAATAGTTATTTAGAGGCTTTAAGTAATGCCAGCAAGAATGATACTACATTTTTTCACACATTAATTGATGATTATGCAATTAGAGAACTTGTCATCTTCAAAGCACTTCCTACATCATTTGAAGTTAAACAAGATTTTACGGTAGAAGTTTACCCCACAAATATAGCCCTGCAAAAAGAGCACGGCGATTTTATAACTTTAAACCTAGTTCGAGATGCGGTAGTTTTTAACAGCAACAACAAGGCCTATTGTATGTTTAAAATGTCTTTACCAATTATTGATATTAATAAGCTAGTTGTTAAACAAAACGGAAAACCCACCGATAACAGATCATGGGCGATAACAATAGAAAGCCCTTTTGATAATCTAACCATTAAAGCAGAGCAAGTAATTAAAGATATTAATTATAATAGCGAGCCCTATCAACCAAACCCTTATTCTTTACTATTTACTGAGGAATTAAAAGCTAATAACATCGGAGTACTAAAAGGTTATTATTCTAAAAGAAATGATACTCTTTTTAAAACAAAAAGAGACATTAATCTTTATTGTAATAGCAATGGCAAGACTATTGGTAAAGTTAACCAGCGGCGCGTGTTTTGGAAAAGAATTAATACTAAGGACCAGACATTTATAAAGGAAATTAAGTTTAATGGCTCTAGCAGCGATGAGGCACGACTCTTACTTTCTGATTTTATTGATAAAAAATTAACATTTGATAAAGTTTTTAATGTTGAAAAGTTAGCTCTTTTTAATGCGCTAGAGAATGTCTTTGTTGACATTTGTAGAAGTAAGGAGTTTTACTTTATGTATAACAGTGAAGAAAACATGTTAGAGCCGTTTTACTTTGATTCCAACTGCAAATTGGCTGCTCAGAAGTATGTTAGAAAATCTAATATTGAAAACATTATGTATTTAGAAGAGCTTGTTAAAGCGCTGGAAAAGGTCTCCAAGATAAACTTTTACAATAAACACATAAATGACAATCAATTGCTTAAAAACGAATTGGCATTAATCAATAGTTTTCAGCCGAAGACTTTATTTAATTACGATGTAATAAAAGCCAATCAAAAAGCAATTAAGAAAAGCCTAAACCCTTCGTCTGCCCTAAAAGTAGAATTAATTTCTAAAGACTCTAAAAGAATGACTGTAAGCGCCAAGAACCTTACTAACTATTCAATTGAAGTATTGGGTTTAAATCATCTCGACAAAACGGAAATTATAAGCTTAAACCCTGTAAAGCAGATTTTGAGCGGCCAAAAAGATACTTTAACAATAAATTTGCCAAGAAGCTTTGAAAACTTATTTGTCAGTAAAAAGAAAAAAATAGTTGGCTTTGTACTTCCTAAACATATACCCGAATTAAGTATTCAATATCGTATCATAGGCCTTGATAGGGCCAGCGGAGCGCCAATTATACCTTATCAAAAAAAGGGCAAGGTAGAGGATGACTTGTTTAGAACCGCCAGCGTTATTAATAATCACAAATCAATAAATGTTGACGAAGTAAAGAAAGAAATTTCTTTTTCAAAAGATTCAGTAGTTATATCATCGCCTTTGGTGGTCGACAAGGGATATACCTTTAAGCTGAATCCAGGAACTGTTGTTAATATTATAGATGATGGGAAAATAATATCTCACTCTCCTCTAAATTTTATTGGGACAAGAAATAAGCCTATTACAGTATATTCATTAGACGACAAGGGCGAAGGCTTGTTAGTTTTAAGCAGACATAAAAAATCGATATTAAAGCATGTTGTTTTTGATAACTTAAGAAACCCCACACAAGGTAATTGGGGTGTTACTGGCTCGGTTACTTTTTATGAATCACCAGTAGAACTACAGTATGTAGCCATCAAAAACAATAAATGTGAAGATGCTTTAAATATTGTACGAACAAACTTTACTATGAATCAAGTTGCAATTTCAAACACACAATCTGATGCATTTGATGGGGATTTTGTAAATGGAAGCATACTAAATTGTCAGTTCTACAATTTGGGAAACGATGCGATTGATGTTTCTGGTTCAGATTTGCTAATTAGGAATGTTACAATAGCAAACGCAGGAGATAAAGGGGTTAGCGCCGGTGAAAACAGCAAAATAAAAATAAATGGTGTTGAAATTTCTGATAGTGCGATTGCCGTTGCAGGAAAGGATTTATCAATTGTATATGCTAAAAAATTAAAAATATCCAGAACAAAGCTCGGGTTTACTGCATTTCAAAAAAAGCCAGAATTTGGCCCATCAGAAATCAATGTTAATGGTATTTCAATGTCAGATATAGAAACAAACTATTTAATAGAAAGCTCATCGTCACTTTTTATTGATAACAAAAAAATTGAGACTACTCAAAATGTCAAGGATAGAATGTATGGCGTCGAGTTTGGAAGAAGTAGTGCGGAAACTAGAAACACACCACAGTAATGATAACAGAAGGCATAATAGAGCAAGTAAAAGACCTTACAAGTAGTAATAAATTTCATTTTCTTGATAAGTTGCACAATTATAGATACGAACGAAAGTTTACTGTACCGGATAAATTTTCATTAAGAGCTATAGAGCAATTTATTAAAAGAAATAAAGCATTATTTAGGGAGGTGTTTCACCTTCGCCAGGTAAATAATATTTATTTTGATACGATAGCTTATAATCATTATATAGACAATGTTTTAGGCGTCTCGGATAGAAATAAAATTAGAATTCGTTGGTATGGCGATACTCTTGGCGAGATAAAGAAGCCTGTTTTAGAAATAAAAACAAAAAAAGGCTTAGTTGGCGATAAATGGTCATACAAATTAAAACCATTTGTTTTAGACAATAATTTTGATAACGACATGGCACAAAATATTTTTAATGCCTCTGAACTGCCATTGCCAATTTTAGAATCGGTTCAAATGGTTTCACCAACATTATTAAACTCGTATGAAAGAAAATACTTTTTATCGGCAAACAAAAAATTTAGAGTTACCCTAGATTATAAATTACTATATTATAAAATAGACAAGCGATTTAATAATTTTAACTTTATGCCCACTACAGACGCAAATAAAATAGTTGAATTAAAATATGGCCTGTCAGACGATAAAATGGCAAACACCATTTCAACCCAATTTCCATTTAGGCTAAATAAAAACTCAAAGTACATTAACGGCATAAACACAATTAAACAATTTCCAAAATAAAATAACTAATACAACATACAATGCAAGGAGAAAACTTTTTAACAGAAATAGCAAATCAATTTGGTTCAGGAGAATCATCGATAGTAGACTTTTTAATTAATATTTTTATGACGATTATACTGTCCTATATTATAGGTCTGGTTTATTCCAAGTATGGTAACTCATTATCAAACAGAAAAAAATTACTACAAACATTTGTATTGATTTCTGTTACGGTAATGTTAGTTATTTCAATTGTAAAATCGTCATTAGCCCTCTCATTAGGATTAGTAGGTGCTTTATCAATTGTTAGGTTTAGAACCGCAATAAAAGAACCTGAAGAACTTGTGTATTTCTTTGTTGCTATTGCATTAGGTTTGGGCATGGGCGCGAACCAAAGACTAGTCACCCTAGTCGGAGCAATTATAATTATTTTATATATCGTTATTCAAAACATGAACACCGTTAGAAATGTTGTACAGCAAAACTTAATTGTTACCATTTCTAACACATCAAAAACTGGGTTAGATGAAAATAAAATATTAGAAATACTTAATAAATATTCTAGCAAAATAGATTTAAGACGATTAGATGCTGTAAACAATTCTACTGAGATATCTCTCAACATAGAGTTTAATGATTTTGAGAGTATTATTAAAGCAAAAAATGATTTAAAAACGATTGGCGACATACAGTTCAGCTTTATTGAAAATTATTAACTAAATGCTGCTTAAATCTTCTAAAAAGTTTTCGTTACCCTTTTTATTTACACTGCTTGTGTTGGTGTTACTGCTATTTTTCATAGGCGATAATAAGAAATCAGAAAAATATCCGGAAACACCAGAGTATAACCAAAAAACAAATCTGGATTTAATTCAGCTTACTTTTACTGAAAAAGCATTTAAAAAGATTAAAAAAAAGCGCTTTAAAGCTTTGTCAGCAGGTATATTAGAAACGGGCGATAGTGATTACGTTCCTGTCACTGTTTCATTTAATGGGGAAGATTTTAGGGCGGAAGCGAGATTGAAAGGAGATTGGACCGATCATTTAAAAGGAAAAAAATGGTCGTTTAGGATAAAATTGAAGGATGATAATACGATCTTGGGGATGCGAAAATTTTCAATTCATCATCCGCAAACTAGAGGCCATTATTACATGGCTGAATGGCTCTATTTAAAAGCAGTTAAGCGGGAAGATCTAGTTGGATTGCGCTATAATTTTATAGAAAGCGCGTTACATATTAAAAGTAAGAATTCGTCAAGATATACAAGCATAGATGTGGGTTTATATGCAATGGAGGAAACATTTGACAAGCGTACATTAGAGAGCAATGGGATGAAAGAGAGTGTGATTCTTAAATTTTCGGAACAACACTGGTGGGATGAAGTTAAGAAGAGTACTGAAGTAGGCTCCTCACATGGTTACCTTTGGAGCGATTTCATGAATTACAAACTCATTGATAGGGCGCAATTTCCTATTCTTCCTTTTTCAGAAGAAAAGACAGTACTTGACGGCACCATGAATGGCCATTTTAAATTAGGGAAGGAATTGTTAGAAAGTGTTTACACTGGCGAAGCAACACTTGATGAAGCTTTTGATGTTCAAAAACTTGCCAAACAAAATGCTATTTTAAATCTCTTTGGCGCTATACACGGCACTTATATTATCAATTTAAGATTTTATTACAATCCAATAACCTCATTACTTGAGCCCATAGCTTTTGATGGTGACTCAGGCGAAAAACTCACAAAATACACACATTTTATGTTCCTTGACAAAACAAAAGACTCTGTTTATTTAAAGGAATTGGCTTACGCTATACATGAAGTTTCTCAACCAGAATACCTTATCGATTTAATGGAAACACATAAACCGGAAATGGATGAATTATTAAAGCCACTAAAGAATGAAATTAAAAATAGCAGGGGGTTTCTACTGGCTAATTTACAATATAATCAAGAAATATTAAAAGGTGAACTAGAAAGAATTAAAGGGATATATGAAATTCAGGACATAAAAACCGAAGACAACACTATTCAGAGGCTAGAACCACCGGATATAAAAAGGTGGCAGAATAACAATACGATCTTAGTTAAAACAAAGATTAAAGAGAAAAATAAAGATGTGTATAACCTATCCAGGGATAATACTTCAGCAAGCGCCTATACAGTCATAACTAATAATAAAGTGAGCTTTGGCCAAGAATATAGCTCAAGTATTTTAGCAAAAAAAGGGGACAGCTCTTCCTTTTTCGGATTTAGAATTCAGGGTGATTACCCAAATAGAATTGATGCTATGTTTGACTTAGAAAAAGGGGTGGTAAAAGGAAAAAGTGTTGGTGGTGATTTTGAAAATGTCAACGCGATAATAAAACCACAGGGTAATGGCTGGTTCTTATGCACTCTCGCGGGAAAAATTAAAACAAATAATATTAGAATTATTTTGGGGCCGACCACAGTTCAGAAAAACAGCGATGAATGGGAGGGCTTAACTAATAAGGATTGTGATGTAAATATTATACCATCATCACTACTTGTTGAAAAAGTTTACAAATAATTTAGTTTAGATAAATGCCAAGCCATAAGATTTAAGAATTAATTTCTTTTAATAGAGAATAGAAAAGAAAAAATTATTGCTAAAGTTCAGTAAAGACAATTCAATTATTCTAAAAAACCTTTCGTTTTTAACCATTCTGAGGGGTTTTAATATTGGTATAAAGTTCTTATTAGTAGCATATTTAGTAAGGGTCTTAGGCGAAATAAATTATGGGATTTATACATGGGTAGATTCTGTAATACAATACTTTCTTGTATTTATAAACTTTGGATTTAACGTTTATGCTGCAAAATATATAGTAGACAACAAAGGCTCTAAGATTGGACTTAATCAAATAATATCATCAATTTTTATTATCAAGCTGATATTCTTTTTTGCAAGCTGCGTAATACTTTTATTTTTGACATATTTAACTGTATTTCAACCTTTTAGAGATTATTTATTATTGTTGTTGTTAATGGGAATTGGCGAAGTGTTTTTCCCCATTTGGTATTTTCAAGGGATTGAAAAATTAAACACGGCAACATACATTACGGTATTTGCAAGACTTTTATTATTGTTAGGAACGTTTTTTTTGGTAACAACCGCCAATGATTTAAACCTATACATTTTATTAATAGTAGCCTCCAATATTATAATGGGATTGTTGGGATACACCACTTTAGTTAAGCAATATTCTTTTTCTTTTATTTGGGTTGGCGTTAAAACAATAAAGCGGTACTTAAAAGAAGCCTCTATGTTTTTTCTAGGTGGATTTTTATCACTGACATTTAACGCCCTATCTATATTTTTAATTGGATTATACTACACAATGGATTATGTTACCGGATTTGATGTGGCATTAAAAATTGTATTAGTCTGTATAGTGCCCTTTGACATGTTACAACAAGCGGTTTTTCCAACCATTTCTAGAAACAGAAATAAAGTAGTTTTAAGAAAATTAATAATAATAAGTGTTTTCGTGGGGGTGGTATTTACATTTCTTTTGAATATTTTCGCCACCGAACTTTTAACCTTTTTTGGTGGGCCAGGGATGGGGGTTTATGAAGATGTTTTAAAAACACTTTCGCCAATACCTCCAATTGTTGCAATCTCGTTTTTACTGGGAACCTGTACACTTGTTGCATTTGATTATAACAAGGAATTTAATCAATCATTAATTATTTCTTCTATATTTTACATACTTGTAATTGTAATATTAGTTGTTTTCGACAAAATGACATTTTGGAACTTAGTATATTTAAGAGTTTTTTCTGATATTGTATTGGTGTGTATTAGGCTCTTTTTTACTTTAAAGAATAAAATACTTTCAACTAGCTAAAAAACGTTTAAATTAAATCAGTAATCATTAATGAAGCTTAAATCGGTTCTTACATTTTTATATTTAATCGTAAGCATACCACTGTTTCTTTTTTTTAAAGCAGAAGTTGTAGTTTGGATTTCATTTTTTGTTAACCTTCTAATAATTACAGGGGTAACGTATTACCACCTAAATATGGAAAAGGTGTTTTCTCCATTTTTAACATCATTCATAGTTTTTGTTTATTTATTTTTCATTGTTGCGCCAATAATTCAAATTTCCTCGTTTAAATCAAATAACGCAGCTTTCCCAACCAACTACCCTTATATAACTGCGGATATTATTTATGCCAACATGTTAATATTTATATTTATTTTAATTTTCTTCATTGGCTATGTCTTTTTTAAGGGCAAACAAAAAGACTACTTAAACAATATACATTCATCACAAAGCGCAACATTTTCTACTCCACTAACCATCCTATCAATATTAATTCTTTGTTTAATTATTTTCGGGTTACACTATAGCTATACGATTCAAGACATTACGCAATCAATTTATACCGCCAAGGAAGAAGCAGTGTCTAGTTTACTAATAAAACGAAAAGTGCTTTTTATAATTCCGCTGGGAGGCGTAATTATTGCACACAGATATTTAAAAGAAAAGAAAAAAATAACCACGAACACTGTTGTTGCTTTTTTTGTATTAATAGCGCTAATGTGTATTTTATTATTTTTTAAAAACCCATTAGTAGAGAAGAGAAATGCGCTAGGCCCAATTTATATTACATTGATATATTTATTTAAACCAAGCTTTCTGAACAGCAACTCTAAATTCTTTCTTTTTATGTTTTTATCAATGGTGGTAGCCTTTCCTGTAATGTCAACATTCACTCATATTGATGCAAGCTTAAGAGAGATGGTTGTAGAACCAAAACTAATTTATGAATCTTTCGTTAGGTTTGGGGGCATATCTAATGCCTTTAGCTCGTTACATTACGACGCCTTTGCCAATATAATGGCAACCGTAGATTATGTAAGCGCCAATGGCTTGTCCTATGGTTATCAATTACTTGGTTCTTTACTGTTTTTTGTTCCACGAAGTTTTTGGACATTTAAGCCAACGTCAACAGGAGAATTAGTTGGTGATTATTTGATTGATAAATATGAATTTGATTATAATAACCTATCAAACCCAATTGTGTCAGAAGGGTTCATAGACTTTGGTGTTTTTGGTTTGTTTTTCATGGCAATAATTTTGGCATATTACATCATAAAACTTATGCCCTGGCTGCAAAGCCCTGATCCACTCAAAAAATTTATTGCTTTTTATTTTGCAATACATCTTATATTTTTACTTAGAGGTGATCTTACTAGTGGTTTTTCATATTATATAGGAACCTTCGTTGGGGTATATACAATTCCGAAACTAGTCGATAGATTGTCTAAATTGATCACAAAAACCAAGATTAAGACTTGAACACTTCCAATAACATAAGCTTTTACAACAAAATGCTGTTGTTCTTTATTTATCTAAATAGTGCCACTATTTTAGTCCCAGATAAATTCAAAGCCTGGCCAATTGCAATATTAGCTTTGGTCATTATTGTTAGGTATTTCAAGCTAAAGACCAAGCCGACTTTAGAAATTAAAAAACTTTTAATAAGTATTGGGTTTTTTTTAATATTAGTTTTAAGTATAGCTTACTCAAGTGATGTCCCCCATGCTTTTAAAAAGCTAGAAACAGGGTCGTCACTCATAGTATTCCCATTGCTTTTTTACATAATAGCAGGAGATAGGAATATTTTTTCGGAGAACACCATCCGGACACTTAAACTTACTTTTATTATCTCATTAGTATTCTTTTTAATTTCAACATTCGCCTTTTTCTATTTTACAGAGCCCTTTTTCAGTTTTAAAAACACCCTAGAGCATTATACAAACTTAGTAGATATAAGAATTAGTAAATACAGAATCCACCCAATATACTTATCGATTTACATTGGGATAGCAATTATTTTCTCATTGACTCTTTTTAAGGAGAACAAACCAAAGACTAAATATTTTCTATTTTTTGCCCTTCCCCTATTAATAACTTTCACGGCAATATTAAATAAAAAAGGACCTATAATGTCTCTGGCTGCAATTGGCTTTTTTTTCCTAATTAAAAACAAGTTTAATTTTAAGAAAACCGTGTATATAACAACATTATTTATACTTTTAGCCGGCTTAATTGTTTTTATTCCTAGATATAAGGACGAAAACAAATTCGAAGAGTTATTGGAAATAGGGAACAACAAGAATTCATCATCTGGATTAAGATTACAAATATATGGATGTGCATTACAAGAAATTGCAAAGGCACCTATTTGTGGTTATGGTTGGGGTGACGTAAAAACAGTATTAAGTAATTGTTATGCACGGGGGACTAGTAAGGAACTTTTGAAGAACAATTACAACTCTCATAATCAATATTTAAGTATTTTATTGTCTATAGGTGTTTTGGGTTTTCTAGCGTTTGTATATTACCTTTTTTATATTTTTAGAATATCCAATCAAATTAATTCTCAGGTTATGTTTTTTTTAACGCTTTATTTTTGCTTAAATATGTTGACAGAGAATATTTTGGAAAGAGAAGACGGTGTAATTGTAATTGCCTTCTTTTTAAACATTTTTCTTTTTAGGATCAATAAAAAAGGTGAAACCATAAAGCAATAGGCCATAAAAATCATGACAATAGTACATATACTAAAGGATATCTTATTGCAGAGCGGAGTTCTTTTGTTCTCGGGTTTTATTACTTTCTTTGCATTCAAAACATTGGTAAAGCCTAGGAATAAATGAAAAAGAAAAGGATATTAGTGATAGGTCCAATGCCAGAGCCGATAACGGGCGTTTCTTTGGCGAATAAAGTTCTCGTAGAGGGCTTAAGCAACAATGGCGCATACCAAATAAAAGTTGTAAATACTTCCTTTGGTCATTTTAAAGAAAACCTCGGAAAATTTTCTTTCAGCAAATTTTTTTTCTACCTCAAGCAAAATTTACACGTATTTAAAGTTTTTGGTGTCGATATGGTTTATATTACCCCAGGCCAAACCTTTTTCGGACTGCTTAAGTACATGCTGTTTATTGTGACTTCAAAAATTTTGAGGAAAGAATTGATAATACATATACATGGTAATTATGTAGGATTAGAGTATAATTTCCTTAAAGGGATAAAAAAGAAACTGTTCAAATGGTTATTAAGCCAAGCTTCAAAAGGGATCGTATTGTCCGAATCATTATCTGGAAACATGTCTCCATTTGTACACAAGAGCAAGATTTTTGTTCTTTACAACTTTGTTGAAGACTTTTTGTTTAGTGATAGGAAAACCATTAATCGGAAGTTAACACAGTCAAAGCCTAAAATTATTTTTTTGAGTAATTTAATGGAAGAAAAGGGCATTTTTGATTTATTAGAAGCACTAAGAATTTTAGAAGAGAAGGGGTTTGATTATGAGGCAAAAATAGCAGGTAATTTAGATACTACACATGAAAATAAATTACAAGCCTATATTAAAACATTAAAAAAAACTAAATATGTTGGTATAGTTTCGGGTAAAAACAAGAAGGATTTATTACTTTGGTCAAATATTTTCATATTACCAACATTTTATAAAATGGAGGGTCAACCAATCTCTATCTTAGAGGCTATGGCAACTGGGAATATAGTATTAACTACAAGGCATGCAGGTATTCCAGACATATTTCAAAATGAAATAAACGGATATTACGTTGAGAAAAACAACTCAAATAGCATTGTTGAAACAATCCAATCACTTGACATTCAATCTGACAGATTTCAAACGATTTTAAGATATAATTATGTTGTTGCAAAAAAGAATTATCGCCTAGAAAATTTCATTAACAATATTATTGATATTTTTGAAGCACAATAGACAGTAAATAACATAAAATTCAAAAATTAAAAAAATATAAAAACCCAAAAGGATTTAGAGGCCGATCCGCTTTTACGGTACAATTGTGGTGGGCTGTACAGACTTTGTTTTTCAAACCATCTCCTCAATTATTTTATGGCTGGAGAAGATTTATCCTTAGGGCTTTTGGCGCCAAAATAGGAAAAAAAGTAATTATAAGGCCTACTGCAAGAATAACTTTCCCGTGGAAGGTTTCAATTGGAGATTTTAGCTGGATAGGAGATGAAGTTGTTTTATATTCATTAGGAAATATAAAAATAGGTGAAAACACAGTCATATCCCAACGCAGTTATATTTGTACCGGAACACATGATTATAATTCTGAAGATTTTAGAATATATGCTCAAGACATAAATATAGGGTCAAAATGCTGGCTAGCCACTGATGTGTATGTAGCACCTGGGATAACAATTAAAGATGGTGTTGTTGTTGGCGCAAGAAGTTCCGTATTTTCAGACCTTGATGCTAATAAAGTATACGTTGGATCACCCGCAAAAAGCATTAAAAACAGGACGGTTGAGCAATAAAATTACAATCATAGGAATTAATTACTATCCTGAAGACAGTGCCATAGGGCTTTACACTACACAAAAAGCCGAACACCTTGCCAGTAATGGCTATGATGTTACGGTAATCACAGGGTTTCCCTACTATCCGCAATGGGAAATACTAGAAGAGTATAAATCAAAACCTTATTTATTAAAGGAATCTATAAATGGCGTCAATGTCTTTCGGAGCAAACAATATGTTCCATCTAAACCAACATTTTTTAAGCGCATTCTTCATTTGATTAGTTTCACTTTTGGGAACTTCCTCAATCTTTTTAGAGTATCAAAACCAGATTTGGTTATTTCCATTGTCCCTTTCACAACCTCGATTTTATTAGGCTGGTTTTTGAAACTTAGATACAAATCCATATTATGGACACATATACAAGACTTTGAGTTTGATGCGGCAAGTCAAACGGGCTTAGGGGCTTCAACCCCAACGTTCTTCAAAATTCTTTTTAAACTCGAAAAAAGATTGCTCAGCAGCGCTAGCCTTATTAGCACGATAAGCAACAGCATGATGCAAACACTACACCAAAAGTCTTGCGCTGAAGCCTACTTTTTACCCAATTGGATTGATGAAAATAAAATAAACCCAAGAACATCTAAACAGCACAAACTCTTAGGCTCAAAGAAGATCAAAATACTATACTCTGGCAATATAGGCGAGAAGCAAGATTGGGATGTTTTTATGGCCTTTTGTAGAGATATAGATGGTGCAAAAAATAAAATAATTGTTGTTGGAGATGGTGCGAAAAAAGACTGGTTGACAGGTGAAATAAACGCTTTAGACCATGTAGCCTATCACCCACCAGTGCCCTATGAAGAATTATCCGATTTATTGTGTAGCGCAGATCTTCATATATTATTTCAAAAAACAGACGTTTTAGATGCGGTAATGCCCTCAAAAATACTAGGTATGATGGCTAGCGGTAAACCATCGCTGGTAATAGGAAATAAGGGCTCTGAAGTAAAGCAGATCTTTGAAATCTCTAACGGAGGCATCTTTTTTAGCAACTATTCAAAGGCATTAGTCAATGCAGTAGAAAAATTAATGGAGTGCCCATCCAGTTGCGAGAAAATGGGCAAATCCGCTAGAGCATATGTGCTTTCAAACTTTTCAAAAGCGGAAATTTTAAATAAAATGAGAGAAAAGGTAAAGACACTATTACAACATAACTAATTTCATACATTACTACTTAAAACCAAACAATCTAATTATCTTTGTTTAGATAATTTAATTGT
>CESZ01018321.1_pt1 | contig 16685 bp, 13 predicted proteins | sample 531081 | NCBI WGS metagenome assembly CESZ01 (sample SAMEA2621260, study PRJEB7988) | marine metagenome | biome: marine biome (ENVO:00000447); feature: surface water layer (ENVO:00002042); material: "saline water (ENVO:00002010), including plankton (ENVO:xxxxxxxx)" | depth 5 m | reverse complement strand
CCCACGCAAGTGGTCTGACCTTCTTCAACGCTCATTGTCTGAGCGACCGCCTCGTAGGTCAGAGTTCCAGATTTAGAAACTATCCCAATCCTACCTTTCTTGTGAATGAATGCGGGCATTATTCCGACCTTGCAACCACCATCTAATCCAGGGGATATTATACCGGGACAGTTGGGCCCGATTAGTCTGACTTTTTCGAACTCATTGACTTTGTCTACGGCTCTTATCATATCCAACGTTGGTATTCCCTCGGTAATACATACAATCAGTCCGCCACCATTCTCATTGAATGCCTCTGCAGCCTCATGAATCGCAGCGGCGGCAAACCGTGCAGGAACATATATCGCGCTCACATCAGCACCCGTTTCGGATACCGCTTCCTTCATATTGTTGTAGACCGGTACCTGACAACCGTCCAGATCGACCTCTTGACCTCCTTTGCCCGGCGTAACCCCTCCTACGACATTGGTATTGTATCTGACCATTCTAGTCCCATGAAAGGTACCTTGCCTTCCAGTAATGCCCTGTATCAGGATTTTACTTTCTTCATCTATCCAGATCGCCATCAACTGTCACCTCCTATCAGGTCTACGATTTTTCTCGCTCCTTCTGAGAGTGAGCTAACAGTGTGTATTGAGATTTCACCGCTATCTAGTATAGCCTTTCCTTCTTCATGATTAGTCCCAGAGAAGCGTACTACCAGTGGTACTTCCAAACCCAGCTCTTTAGAAGCTTCAATAACACTCATTGCCACCATATCGCATCGAATTATTCCTCCGAATATATTCACTAAGATTCCTTCAACATTCTCGTCCTCTAGAATAATCTGGAAGGCTGCAGTGATTGATTCTCTGGTGGCACCGCCACCGATATCTAAGAAGTTAGCTGGTTCTCCACCGTATAGCTTGATCACATCCATCGAAGCCATAGCAAGACCAGCACCGTTAACCAGGCACCCTATGTTTCCATCAAGTTTCACATAAGAAAGGCCTAGGTCATTTGCCCTAATCTCAACATCCTCCTCCTCAGAGAGATCTCTAACTTCGTCCCTCCATGGATGTCTGAAGTTGGCATTCTCATCCAGCCCCACCTTGGCATCCAAGGCTACCATAGAGCCATCCTTTGTCCTAACAAGAGGGTTAATCTCTATCATCGAACAGTCTTTCTCAATGAACATGGCGTAAAGGGAATTCAACATCTCAATCATCTGTTTGGATGAAGGTCCAGAAAGTCCGAGTGAGTCCGATAGTGAGGCACAATCATCATCACGGAGTCCCAAAGAAGGATCAGCCCAAATTTTATGGATCGCTTCTGGATTCTTCTCAGCCACTTCTTCGATGTCCATTCCTCCCTCTGTCGAGGCCATAACAAGAACAGACTTCCTATCTCTGTCCACAAGAATAGCTAGATAGAATTCGTGATCAATATCGCAACCTGACTCGATATACATATTATTGACTATCTTCCCTTCTTGACCAGTCTGTTTTGTTACCAGAAGATTCCCACAAATGTTTCTTGAGAACTCCTCAACATCTTCTCTGGAAAAGGCGATTTTAACTCCTCCCTTCATGACTTCCTCTCCAGATTCCGGATTATACAGTATACCCTTGCCCCTTCCCCCTGCATGAATCTGGCTCTTCACCGCGACAATCTCGGATCCCAGTGAGTCGTACGCCGCAAGCGCGTCAGAAACACTCCTGCAGTGAACGCCTTCTTGCACCCTGACTCCGAATTCACGGAACATTTCCTTTGCTTGATACTCGTGTATGTTCATGTTACATCCCCTCCACTCGCACCCCGTCTTTGAAGGATGCGCTAGCTGGCACTCAGTCAGGAACACGAAGCGCTCAAACAGTTTCACCCTTCCCCGCAGGCATGGACGTACTGGTTCTAGCAGGCGGGTTGGGCACCAGACTGCGCCCACTGACCGAGGGAAGAGCAAAGCCACTCCTTCGTATTCTCGATAAAACCCTCTTGGAAAGAGTCGTGGAATGTGTCCCAGAAGATTTGGTAGACAGGGTAGTGGTGGCAGCCGGTTACGGTGTTGATGAAATTGTACAATTTTCGGAATCGGGAAGCGCTCCTTACGATATCTTACTCTCTGTTGAATCAGAGCCACTCGGAACAGGAGGGGCGGTCGCCCATGCGGTTCCGATGCTAACGGGAACTGGTCCAGTCATCATACTGAATGGCGACCTAATTTCAAGTGTAGATGTTAGATCTCTTATCTCTCATCATCAAAAAACAGCCGCTTCGGCTACCCTATCGCTATGGGAGGTTGAGGACCCCAGCAGATTCGGAGTGTGCGATTTAGATGATTCCGGTATGATTAGGAGGTTTCAAGAGAAACCCGATAGGGGAACGGAGTTTTCCAATCTAATCAATGCTGGATGTTCTATTGTCGAGAGAAGTATTCTCAATTCTCTGCCTACTGGAAAGTTTAGTATGGAAAGGGAGGTTTTCCCAGATGTAGCAGAGTCTGGTTCGATGGCCGGGCTAGTCTTCGAAGGATACTTCGTAGATGCCGGCACTCCATCATCATTCATCCAAGCGGCGAGCGCGTGTATCCTGAACAATCGTTTCTCAACAGGACGTAGGGAGGGGAATAATTGGTTTGGAGAGGGATCAGTCTGTGAAGGAGTAGTAGAAAACTGCTCGATAGGTCCCGGAGCGATAGTTTCCTCTGGGGCCAGACTCAGTGATTCTGTAATTCTAGACGGTGCCTACATTGGGGAGGGCGCAATACTCAACTCATGCATCGTAGGCAGGGGCGCTACAGTACCTGCTAACTCAGACGTGTCCAACAAGATCATCGCTGACTAGGTCAATCTAGGTACTCATGCAGACTGTTACATCCGGGCCATATTATTGATGGATTTCTTCGCCCTCCTATATTTTCACCAACTTAGAACTGAAACATGGGGCTAGTTCAAATCTCCCTGTGCCTTCCCACAACTATGAGCACTCCCCTAATTATCGTCAATTTCAAGACATATCAGGGCGCTCAAGGCCTATCTGCAGAGAAACTGGCACTAACCATGGAGTCAATAGATACGAATGCCAGACTAGTAGCGGCCGTTTCAGCTCTGGATATCTCCAAGGTAGTCGACGTGGCCCCGGATCTCGAGGTCTGGTGCCAGCATCTGGACCCAATAGGTTTCGGCTCCAATACAGGGTGGCTACATCCAGAGACGGCTATTTCTAGGGGAGCTAAGGGGACTCTGATAAATCATGCAGAGCACAAGGTTAGCCTTGAGCACGTCGCCATGCTATTGGATCAAGTGCCAGAAGATTTCGAGATATGCGCCTGTGCAGCCGATATCGATGAAGCCAAGTCTCTGGCTGCGCTGGTGCCTAACTACGTAGCAGTGGAACCTCCCGAGCTAATCGGGGGGGACGTCTCAGTCACATCCGCAGATCCTCAAATCGTATCTGACACAGCTTCAGCAGTTAGAGAAGCCAGTGAAGAAGTCATGGTCCTGTGTGGGGCAGGAATCAAGTCAGGGCTCGATGTTTCGAGGGCTATCGAACTCGGCGTCAGCGGAGTTCTACTAGCTAGTGGCGTGACTAAGTCATCAAACGCAAAAGAAGCGCTAGAGGATCTAGTCTCCCTTCTTTGAGGGGTCACTGAAAGTTGTGGCTAGATAGCCTATGACGGCCAATGTCAGTACATAACCAGTGAAGCTTAGTTCAGCCAAACCCTGTACTGTAAATGCTAGAATGAAGTGTATCGACATTACTCCCAGAAGAACCATATGAATAATGTGAGAGCCATTCAATCTCGGGTCAATGAAATCGTAGAAGTAGATGCCCGACCTTCTGGCATTGAATGCCGAGAATAGGACGTAAGTACAACCGAATATCACTGGATAAGGAGCATACCATAGACTCAATGAAATATCAGAAACCGCCATTTCAATGAGGATTAAGATTATGTTCCCATTGTGCATAAGCTGACTATCCCACTTGAAATAATGGGCGATATTGTCCCCTCTCCCATTAGCTTCAGGTATCAGCATGTAGGTGACGGTAACTGTCACTAGAAATGCCGATGCTATTGCCGAGGAGAAAAGAGCGGGTACTAACCAGACCGCCCATTCTCCCAGTTCCCAACCATAGTGAACAGACCAAGAGGAGTATGATGACACAGCAAAGTAGGTCCCCATTAACGTGAAGCTCCACATCGTAAATGCAGACATCCTTGTCGTTCCAGTAATCCTCTTCGGACCATACAATTTTGTCTCATAGTCCAGAAGGTTGTAGGTCATGCCCCTTGGATCCAGAATTATAGATGCTATAGTGGAAAAGCATACTAGCGACACAATCGCTCTGAATACTGCAATCCCTGGAGTTGAAAGTTTTTCAGATGAGGATATGCTAGAAATTGAATTATCAGAAAAACCATTTCCTATGTAAATCAAAATTAGGGACAGCACGAGTACGATTCCGACCAGTGAGAAAGTGGTCCATGAACGATCAATGTCCGAGTACTCTCTGACTCCTGCCATACAGTTCCATTGATACACCAGATATCAATTATGCGCCTGATTGTTTGTTTACATCATAATGATCTTTCGCAAATGAATCATGATCCAATCAATGCGTCCTAGACAATACCATCTGATCCAGCCACTATCTCAGAGAACTAATTTATCAATTCCAGTTGACAGAATAACTTACGAGAGAAAAACGAGGTGATTACCATCAAACTCGAAAAAGATTAATTCTAGCGAAAAACAACTACTGCTTCGCTCTTTTACGAGCGGCCTTTCTCCTTCTCAGCTTCTTCTTACGCCACTTCCAGCGCTGCTGCCCTCGCTTCTTCCAAGCGCGGGAACCCCTCTTCATGGGCCCGGCCGACTTACTGCCCGTATATGAGCGATTCGTGAGACAAGCCAAATAATGGCGGGCGATACAGGATTCGAACCCGTGTCACCGGCTTAGAAGGCCGGGATGATATCCAGACTACACTAATCGCCCGTACTGTCGCGCACGCACCAATTAGATGAACCCTACTTTCCAGATTTCGAGAAAGGCCTGGCACACTTGGGGCATCTGACAGGCTTAGTTACCCTCCTTCTCTCCCAAGAATGACCGCAATTCCCACAAATCCACTGTCTTTCAGGCAAACTCGACAGTACTTCTTCCCTTATCCCCCTCAAAACAGGGGAATCTCTCAATCGAGGGGCCGGTGCAACTTCTGCAACTATGTCCGAATGAGCCCCATCATGATCCAGAAATCCAGCCGCATGAAGAAGCTCGTGTGAAAGTGTGTGCAGGTAGAGTGCATCATCACCTTTCAAAATTGGATTAATTCCTATGGAGACTTTACCAGGAGGCAGACCCAGTCTTTTCCTCCTGTATATCTCATGATGGTCGCATTCAAATCTTGTAATGCCCAAACGAGAGTCGCCCTCATCCAGCCATTTGAGATCTAGTTCGCCATCTATGAATCTCAGGAACGGGGCGTCCTTTCCTACCAGCGCGGCTCTGATGTCATCAAGCAACTTTTTCGGAATCTCCGGATCTCCAACCATGCTGAGTCTGTATGCCCCTCTTGCCCATTCTCCTTAAATGGACCTAGTTAGTCGCCTGCTTATTGGGCGTGTGGCGCAGCCTGGAAGCGCGCTTCCTTGGCATGGAAGAGGCCCCGAGTTCAAATCTCGGCACGTCCACCATTCTAGCAAACCTTGGGTCAAATCTGTTCATATCGATGAACGTTCGCTAATTTGATTCTGAAATATTGAGTTAATTTATCAATACCGTCGAATAAAAATATACAATAATTATCAAACGTTCATTAATTACTATTAAATCTGAATATTTTCTTATAAATTGATTATTTTACTGCACATACATTCAATTAATAAACCGTCTATTTTTCCAACAGTGATATGGCGACTAAGTCGAAATTGGAGTACATCTGGCTAGATGGATACGAACCAACACAGAGCATGAGAAGCAAGACGATGATTAGAAGTGATTTCGGGGGAACAGTGGAAGAATGTCCAATGTGGTCATTCGACGGATCCTCGACCCTGCAGGCCGAAGGAGGGGATTCCGATTGCCTTCTGAAGCCAGTATTCATTTGCCCCGATCCGGACAGAATCAACGGTTATCTCGTAATGTGCGAGGTCCTCAATGCCGATGGTACCCCCCATTCCTCGAATGGTAGAGCAACAATAGAAGAAGACGATGATGATTTTTGGTTCGGCTATGAGCAGGAGTACTTCCTCTGGGACCCAGAAACCAATCTGCCTCTCGGCTTCCCACGAGATCAAACGCCGCAAGGACAATTCTATTGCTCGGTAGGAGGGAAGAATACCTTTGGAAGGGATATCATAGAGGCGCACTTGGATATGTGCCTCGAAGCGGGCTTGAACGTAGAGGGAATAAACGCAGAAGTTGCGGTCGGACAGTGGGAGTACCAGATTTTTGCTAAGGGCGCCAAGGAGGCGGGAGATCAGATATGGGTATCCAGGTACCTAGCCGAAAGAAATGCAGAGAAGTACGGACTCTCTATCGAATGGCATCCAAAGCCACTAGGGGCCACAGATTGGAATGGTTCGGGAATGCATGTCAACTTCAGCGATGGTAGGATGAGAGATGAGGGCGGAGAAGAGCTCATGAGTCAGATTTGCGAGGAGTTCGGTAAGAATATCAAGAAGCACATAGACGTCTATGGGGCTCATAATGAACAAAGACTAACCGGACTGCACGAGACCCAATCGATCCATGAGTTCTCTTACGGCGTCTCCGACAGGGGAGCATCGATTAGGATTCCAATAGGGACCATAGAAGATGGCTGGAAGGGAAGATTGGAAGATAGAAGACCATCCTCAAACGGTGACCCATACAAAATAGGCGCGGTAGTCATAACCACCACTAAGGAATCTTACTGAGAAAGTAGTCTCACTACCTCGTCCGCACATCCCCATGAAAGGGTCACACCTGCTCCTCCGTGGCCGTAGTTGTGAACGACCAACCTTCCCGAGATATCCTCAACTTCGAGTCTTACCTCTTTCCTGGAAGGGCGTAAGCCAACGGAAACACCCACTACCTTACTTCTGTCAAGCTCAGGCCAGAGCGACTCACATTTACGCAATATCAGTTCAGTATCATCCTCTCTAATATCCTCATCCCAGTCTCCCCTCTGAGCAGTGCCTCCGAGAACTGTCACATCTCTTCTCGGAATCGTATAAATCAGAGATTCCGGACGTTGATCAAACCTTCCGAATCCGGGATCTTGCGTGGTATACACGATTTGCCCCCTCACTGGCTCCAAGCTATGGTCATCACACAGCTCCTTCCCACCAAGTCCACAGCAATTCACTACATACTGCCCAGGCAAATCTGGAATCTGCTTAACATGTCTCGTGATCATCTCGCCTCCAAGTTCGATGAATCGACGTTCCAGCCAGGGCATATACAGATGCATTTCTATGACCGGAGCCTCAATCTCCCAGCCAAATGAGTATCCAGAAGCAATCTCATCTTTCTCAAGAATCCTGAAGTGAGGAATATCATTACTCCACCCGGGAGGTTCGCATTCTTGCTCCAAGTACTCTTTTCCCAATCGCATTGTTATACATGACAAACCCTCTTCCTCACTCAATCGGACTAGCTCATCAAAAGTCTCAGCCGACCATCTGTTGGTCTTTTTCAGAGGTTCTACCAAGAACGGATACCACCAAGCTGCAGCAGTATCTGAAACTGTGTTAGGGGAGGAGTATTGTGAAAAAATCTTCACCTTATACCCCGCTTCTAGAAGTCTTATTCCCGTACTAAGGCCAGACACGCCCGCACCAATCACAGATACATCTGCCAGCGAGCCCCTTGTTCCCATGCAACTTCGTCGGTGAATAACCTCATGAGTATACCGCTAGTGGAGTCATTATGCCGAAGATTAGGAGGCCATCAAAAGGTTGGTGGCGTCCGAAAAGATACAAGAAAATCTTCAGACGACAGACGAAAGTCACTCCTAGCGAAAAGGGGCTCCCTCCTTGTCCTTCATGTGGGGAGTGGAGCATGCAGAGGGATAGTGTCAGAAACGAACTTTTCTGTGGCCTATGTGGAACAGTAGTGTGATTCGCCAAGTCAATATGTGATGCCTCCTACGAGATATGTCGCAGTGATGAGGAACCGCACCGGGTGCATCAGGCATCAAGAGTGATGGGCGATCTGAGCGACACTAAAGGTAAGTGACCATTAGTGCCATTGTATTCCACATTGCGTGTGCAACAATCCCCGGTACCAGACTGCCCGTCCTAATTCTAATCCAACCATATATCACTCCCCCAATAGTTGCCATCCCTATGGTAAAAGGGTCAAAGTGAACCAATCCAAAAATTATCGAGCTAATTATTATCGCTGGCCATTTTCCATGTAGGCGATTCAATGCATCCAGCATATATCCTCTGAACAGCAACTCTTCCGAAATTGGAGTCAGGATACATATCGAGATGAATGTGAGGATAAGTGCAGCTGATGATGACTCCCAAGAAGTTCCTCCCGGAAGCTCTGTGATTGTTGTGGGCTCACCGAAGAAAAATATGAAGGCTATCGCATAAATTAACACAGCAATATTATCCACAATCATTGCAACTATGGGAATTCCAAGTCCTAAGAATAACCCTCGCTTAAATGACCCAATACGGAGTAATTCCTTTGTCCTCTCCAAACTACCGTCTAGATATATGAATAGCAAAATCATCGGGATTAGTACGGCCTCAATCATAATCGATGAAATGGAGAATGCTGGGCCCTCTGAAATCCCAATTAATAGCAAAGATACTGTGATTGCCAGAATTCCTGAAAACATAATTAGCAGATAAGATACAAGAAATGATACTATTACCGCCCAAGATGTAAGTTTATTCTTGCTGGCTCCTTCTGAAGAATAATCAATGACAGGTGCAGGGGGAAAAACCGGTTTCATGGTGAAGAAATTGATGAATGCCCTCTGAAGCACACCCCCTTCTCCTCGCATGACATGTGAGAATAGTTCGCATTATTCACATATTCCCCAATAAGCAGTCCCGCCTCTTAATCTAGGGAATCATTCTTGACCAGTGGGCCTCCGAAGTGATACGGTTGTATCATGGTCGATATATCTGATGATCAGATAATTTCACTGGCACTGGTGGCCTGTTTACTGATCATCAGCAAGGCGAGAGATATGCTCGACAATGGCGGTATTGTGGCCGCAACAACCGTCGGTCTTACTGTTTCACTGGCAGGTCACTGGACATGGCTAGTGATCCTAATGTCCTTCCTAGCGCTAGGCTCCAGTGCGACTAAGTGGAAGTTTGAGGAGAAGATGGCAATATCTCTTGCCGAGGCCAATGAGGGACTCAGAGGGTGGCGTAACGTTCTGGCCAATGGCACCGCTCCTATGGCGGTATCTATCATTCACTGGCAATTACCCGGGACTGGTTGGGACTATCTGGCCCTTTCCTCATGTGTCGCAGTAGCCTGCTCAGATACCCTTGCATCGGAAATAGGGTCACTCGATACCAGAACTAGGAGCATCATCAATCTCCAGGCCGTACCACAAGGAACCAATGGGGGAATGTCTCCCACGGGCACATTGGCCGCTGTGGCTGGAGCACTTTCCATAGCTCTAGTATCGGCCTTTCTCGCTTCTCAGCAGGAATATGAAATATCACTACTGACCTTGATACTGGTGGTGTCATCAATCGGTTGGTTGGGTTGTCAGATAGATTCACTATTGGGTGCACTGTTGGAGAACGATGGATATGTGGGAAAGCACACAGTGAATCTACTAGCAACTTCATCTGGAGCGGTACTCGCAGTGCTGTTCACCAATCAGTTCCTGTAGGAACTGTTAGCCGTTGGGTTTGAACACCACCCCCTACAGCGGGGACCATGTCAGATGGCGTGCCCAGCTCGAGGGTAATGATCCCTCTGGCATTATTCATGCTTTCAGTAATGATGTGTTCCCCCCTGGTATCAAGCCAGTCTACAACAGGTCCCGAGGGGCCGGGAGAGAGCTGGTCCCTCCCCGCCGAGCACAATCTTTTCCTGAAGGGCGATCTTAGCGAGCCCTTCCTAGATAGGAACTGGTCCAAGCTTACAGGCGAGCCCCTGGGCAGGGCAGAGTTCACCAAGTCCAGCTCCGCACTTTCCCCCAATCTGATCGATATTCAATCAGCACCTCTCACAGAGTCATTGAGGTTTCAAGGCAACGTCACAGTGAAACTTTTTGCATCTTTGGAGACTACCAATGATGCCTGTCGACTCTCCAATGTACTTCCCGGTTCTGCTGGTTCAGAGACGTCATTCATTGTTTGGCTCAGCATGGGATCAAACCCTGTTTTGACTCAGGTTTCATCTAACTCTCTTGCTATGGAGGAATCTTTCGGCATGGCCCATGAGTTCACAGTACAGGCTAATGACGTTAACGTCTCATTGTCATCAGGGGATATGATATCATTGAGAGTAGACGTGCAACATGAATGCATTCAAGGAGGTGTTCTTTGGTGGGGTTCATATGACGCGGGCTCGAGAATAATCCTCGACGGGGATATCTTAGATCCTTCATTAGAAGTGAAGATTGACTCCAATAGGATGGCTAGAGTTCAGTTCACTCCACTCTCTCCTTGGGGTGAGTCAGACTTTGACTGGCAGGTTATGGAGATAGTGGGACCTATGGATTGGGATGAAATGGTCCACGGTAATGGTGATGAGGATCAGAGATTGGACCACTTCGAGATCCCCCATACTACGATGGTAGGGGAGGCAAATCGGTCTGTGAGGGCATGGTCGGCCGACAAGCCTCTCTCCCCTGGAAAATATATGGTCGATGGGTGCTTCGTCCTCACTGATCAGGAGCCAAGTAGTACCTGCCATTCGATTGGGATGCTTAGATTTGAGGTTCTTGAAGACCCCGAGCCCCTTCTAGGAAGCTCATGGGCCGTCTTTATGATACCCCTTTCCATGATATTGTGGATATTCTTCTCAATTCGTGAGGCAACACTTCCCCTGATGGCTTACTTGGTGATCATCCTTCTTGCTATTTCGGTACTGGGGCCGGCTTCACAACTGCCAAACATAGATCCAGAGTCCGATGGAGGAAGAGGGGCGGCCCCCTCATTCGTTTTATTGTCCCATAGCTCTGATCAGGTTTCTGTATCCCTAGCAGATCTCATGGATGGTTCCGATGCTGTTGTGGTGGGTTTGTTCCAATCTGGATCTCCCTATGCAGAGCATCAGAGAGGGGACTTCGAGTCAGCTAAAATAATTCTAGAACAAGACGTAAAGTTCGTCCAGATTGCAACAGGGGGGGAACTTTCAGCTGTCAATCTAGACGGACATGCGCTTTCTATCAATGAATCCTGGCCGTTACTCATGGATGAACCAGACTCTAGTACGGGCTTAGCATTTCCAAGCGGACCGACCGATGCAGTGATAGTTATTGATCCAGCAGGATTCATCTCATCTTGGAGTCCCGGAACAATGGCTCCTAACGAGATTAGTGATGCCGTCGAATCGGGCCTCAAAGGATCTGGAAACGGCCCTTATGACTTAATCTCGATGATAATATCTACAGCACTAATACCGCTAGCTGTCCTAGGACTTCCTACCACTAACAGGAGAGAGGATGAACCAGGAAAGGGAATGAATCCATTCCTGGGCGTAATCATGACTACTGCAGCAGCCTCTCTAGGATTCGCAATCTGGGCTATTCCTGTATCTATAATGGCGTCCCTAGGACTCTCTACATCGTGGCTTCTCATTGAGATTGCCTTGTCAATCGTACTAATCTATCACGGACTTTCGACTCTACTCAGAGGTTCGATTCTTGAGATAGAGAAACTATCTCCTATTGCATACTCAAAGTTACCTACTGCTTACAGGGAATGGAGGGGGCAAAGTGACTTCACCAGAGATGCATACCTCGGACTCTGGCTAGCGTGGCTTTCATGGCTCAGAATGCCATACCTAATCCCACAGGGAATAGGCTCCATTGCAAGATCAGGACTGCTTGGGACGGTTTCATCTATTCTAGTGCTGATTATATTCCTTATATCAGCTGGAATTACAGTGTCAATAATTCGAGCTGTAGCGTCCTCTTTTGGAAAGACATCATTCCTACTTGGTCAGATGAGTAAGGGCATTAGGCCTAGGGCATGGGGACTAGCTTCATCGATGATGGGATTCTGGATGCTAACAAGTCTGGTTGTACTGTTATTGCAAGTGGGCGTATGAGGCATCTTCTGAGTCGTCATGACCGAGAGCATCATAAGAGTGGGGCGCTACGGATGGTTACTCCTAAGGGGGTATAGTATAACCTGGTAGTACCGCGGGCTCCAGTTGCACGGGAATGACGACGAGTGGGTATCTGATGGATCTGATGACCAACTGGAGCACCGACCCGTCGCAACCCGAGAGCGTGCGCTTGCCGGGTGCACGCTAAAGTGGGAGACACCCGCTGATCTGGGTTCAAATCCCAGTGCCCCCACCATAAAATCACCCAATCTTTGATTTGAATCGACTCCAAGAGGCGTTTAGTTGATGGATGATTACTGTCTCGCTTAGAGACATGGGACGTAGTTCAATCGCAGTTTCTCTGGTTATCATTCTCCTGTCGCCTCTGGTAGGGAGCATAGCGGCACCTGGAATGGATGAAGCAGAGTCATTAGACAGGGCAGAAGATGTTCAAAGAATTGAGCCAGGACACATGGATAGCGTCCCACTTCAAGGCCCTATTTGGTGGGATTCTAATGCCGATTGGTGGGACTATACCTCCTTGGATAGAGACAAGAATGGGATTCATGACTCGCTACAATCTGCAGAAGGTACCGTAAATATCGGTCTTTCATATTCGAGACCAGTCTTGCAGGCCGATATTGATTTACTTACCTCACTAGGCTATTCTGTAAATGTTGAACTTCCAATTGTAAACGCACTGCTGCTGGGGGATGTCAACTCCTCTCATATCTGGAGTCTGGCTGATGTCGAGGGTGTCGTAATGGTGGAGAGATACGGCTCACTGAATTTCTTCGGGGATATTCAAACACCTGCTGTCAAAGCAAGGAACTCAACTGAGTATCCCATCGGAGCATGGAATCTGGGAGTTACTGGCAGTGGGATGAATATAGCCATGGTAGATACAGGGGTAGACAACGAACATCCCGGCCTGAGTGGTAAATTTGTGGCAGGTTACGACGCCGTATGTTTTGTACACTCCGATCCACAATGTATCCTGGCAGGTGGCAGACAGGACGACGGTTCATTCGACCCGGACGATGGAAACCAGCACGGTACTGCTTGCATGGGTATGGCCAGTGCTAGCGGTATCGATGCCGACGGCACGCAGACAGATTTCTATGGTTCCGCACCAGACTCTATGCTAGTTGATGTTAGAATTGGTACAGACGTCGGTGCCGGACCATTCGAGAATTATGCATTAGAACAGGAATTCTATGAGTCTGCAATGAACGGCCTACAATGGATTATTGATCATAGGGATGATGCATGGCCCGGCGTTCCAGAGGAAAATCATGGCATAGACATAATCTCTCTTTCTTGGGGCATCACCAGTCATGAAGATGGGGGTTCAGATGGTACTGATATGCACAGTAGAATTCTCGATGAGGCCATGGAACTAGGGGTTGCAGTATCAAATGCGGCCGGAAATGATGGCGAAAATAATGATGGCCTGTCTGGAATGAGCGCGTCTTCGCTCTCTATCACAGTCGCCTCAACTGACGATAAGAATACTATTGATAGAGATGATGATACTATTGCCAGCTACTCTTCAAGAGGGCCAAGGAAGGATAATGGAGATCAGAATCCCTTGAATGAGCTAATTCCCGAGATAAGCGCCCCGGGTACGAATATCATCCAAGCCGAGGGATGCGTTTCAAGTGGGGGATGCAATAATTTCGTAGGAGGTGATGCCTCGGACAATACATACACTGGAAGAGGCAGTGGAACATCTTATGCCGCCCCTGCGGTTACCGGAATTGTTGCTCTCATATGGGAGGCCAATGAGAATCTAACTCCTCTACAGATTAAGGAGATTCTTAAGCATACATCTGAAAGACGGGGCGAGCCAAGCGCACCGGAAATCGACCCATATTGGAATCGTGAATTTGGTTACGGTATGGTAGATGCATTAGCCGCAGTGGAACTAGCTTTATTTCTTCGAGAAAGTGGACAGACGGAATCTATTCAGGAGACAATTCAAAATCATCTCCTCAACGTCACGGCTCCCTCTGAAAATGGAGGACTTCTGAATATGACGGGACATGCATGGGGGCAAGATGGCGTCGTTGATCGAGTAGAATTCAGAATTGATGGAGGTCAGTGGTCAGAGGCGACTTACTCCGATATTCCGTCGGAAATAGGGGCATTGACTCCATTCGATTGGCATGTGATACTTGACACCAAGGGAATGTCGTCAGGGGAGCATTCTGTAGAGGTCCACGCCGTCTCCGGGCTATCTCATTCACTCCCAGTTTTTTATGAATTCAATGTGACTGGATCGTCATCCGATTCCCTATCAATCTCTCCTGTATTGGTTGGCGTGATTATTCTAGTATCTGTGGGATGGGTATCCTCTATCGCCTTAACCCGCTCGTTTTCTCCGTTGGCTGCTATCAGTATTGTCAATGATTTGCTGAGTAAGTCGGGTAATGGAGATAACCAAGCCATAATGGATGCAGAGATAATTGAGTCCGACTCTGGGAAATAGGGAGGGCATACTTCCGCCTTCTTCAAAGCCTAGGTCACCTCTCAAAGGCACATGGTGCGCTTCTCCGACCGGGCGAACAGCATCCGGCCAACCGGTGTCAGGCGTATGTTTGACATGGCTGGAGATGACACTATACAGTTCGGTTTAGGGGAGCCAGACTTTCAACCGCCACAGCTAGCGATAGAAGCTTTTGATAAGGCTATGAGAGATGGCAGGAACAAGTATACCACCACTGCCGGACATCCCGATCTTAGGGCCAAAATTGCATCACTCTGGCACCATCTCGTGCCTGATCTTGATGAATCCAATATATGCATCACAATGAGCGGAACGAATGGACTTCTGGACATATTTCTGGCTTTGGTCAATCCGGGGGATAACGTTCTGATTCCAGAACCATATTTCCCCCTCTATCCTCCCGATGTGGAGATATGCGGGGGTTCTCCAAATCTTTATCCATGTAGGTTTGAGAATGGTTTTGTCCCTACAATTGATGACTTGGAAGATAGAGTCAACGACTCTACAGTCGCCATTCTCTATAATTTCCCCAGCAATCCAACCGGAGGTAACGTGAACTCCGAGCAAAGAGACGAGCTGGTGGCATTTGCAATGAAGCACGATCTATGGATAATTACCGATGAGGTATATGACAGAATTGTCTACGACGCTCCACATGTTTCCTTCATCGGAGCTGGCTATGATAAGGTGATCATGGTGCAATCATTCTCCAAGACCTTCGCTATGACCGGGTGGAGAATAGGGTATCTTTTGTCGCCAGACAAAGAAGCTATGACGCAATTGACTAAAATGCAATATTATGTTACAGCATGTAGTAATGATGCAATGCAACATGCAGTTCTCGAGGCTTTGGAGAAAGCTCCGGAGTATCCCGAGTCAATGTGCAAGGAATTCAAAGAAAGAAGGGATTTAATCTGTGAAAGGTTGAATTCTATTCCAGGGGTATCTTGCCATGTTCCGACAGGTGCATTCTATGTTTTCCCAAAGGTAGATGTTCCGGGAATGTCTAGTGAGGAAATCGCTATGGCATTACTCGAAGGGGGAGTTCTTTGTTCTCCTGGGACGGCCTTTGGATCGGCAGGAGAGGGTCACCTCAGATTTGCTTATACCATATCAAGGGAGGATATTTCCAAAGGAATGGACAGAGTGGAGAAAATCCTGACTGACTTACGTAGGAATCTGTGAGGGTCCAACTTGATTTCCTTAGCTTTCCTAATTATATCTGCTATATTCTCCTGGTATGTTCCCAGTTTTTTCACTCCAAGAGGGCCAGCAATTGAACTATCTCTATGCGCACTAATCCTAATCTTTGCTGGCTCCCAATTGTGGATTTCAGGACCTAATCCGATTATGTTTGGCATGGTCATTGGCTCAGGATGGTTCCTTCTAAACCGAACATCGGATCTAGTCTTCCCCGTCCCTGCCGAATAATTCGAATGGTAGGTCAATCATCCCCCCCTGGGAGCTCCCCTCTTCAATCTCGATTGTGTCCAAAGACTCTCCTTCATCTGTCAGTGAGGCAATCGAGTCATTGTCCGTCTCAGACTTGGGCGCCTCCAGCGATTCCATCTGTAGACTCTCCAAACGCTCTTCCGGATCTAGCATCCAATCCGGAACGCCGTTAGAACCACCAAGGACTGAAATCGATGTAAAAGTTGCCAATGGAAGAACAGAGATTGCTATCAGGAAATCAATAACCGCACTTTTCGGTATTTCGGCATCAGGCGAGATAAGGCCAAGAACCATGGCATCGATTTGCAGATCATTCCAGTCGGCATAGTCAAGTTCCAGCCACCCCAGAGAAGCCTCAAGGAGCATTCTGGCAGCATACCAGAAAATGACTATTGGAAGAACCCAAGAGAAAATCGAGAATCTCCATATCACCGTCCTGAGGACGGAAGCAAAACCGACCAGATGGTTGGAAATAATTGGCTGAATCTTCATT
>CESZ01206242.1_pt1 | contig 16719 bp, 9 predicted proteins | sample 531081 | NCBI WGS metagenome assembly CESZ01 (sample SAMEA2621260, study PRJEB7988) | marine metagenome | biome: marine biome (ENVO:00000447); feature: surface water layer (ENVO:00002042); material: "saline water (ENVO:00002010), including plankton (ENVO:xxxxxxxx)" | depth 5 m | reverse complement strand
TCTTGTTTGGACCCGAGTTCGATTCTCGGCGACTCCACCATTTTCAAAAATAAAAATTAATCTTTGTTGAAAAAGAATCATGGAATTATTCCCTACCAAATACAATGACATTTTAAAAAAAGTTGATGCAATTAGACCGATAAAGTATACTAAAAACAGAAACTTTAGAGATGGAGACGTTACTAAACTTTCTCCTTATGTTTCAAGAGGGGTGATTTCAACAAGATTTATTTATGAAAAACTGCTTGAAAAAGAAATTAGCCTAAGAAAATGTGAAAAGTTTATCCAGGAGTTAGCGTGGAGAGATTTCTGGCAACAAATATGGGTAATCAAAGGAGAATTAATAAATAAAGATTTAAAAAGACCGCAAGATGACGTAAAGGATTTTAAAATTGCAAAATCATTATTGGATGCTAAAACGGGGATTAATTCAGTTGATGAAGAAATCAATAATCTTTACAGAGAGGGATATATGCATAATCATATGAGAATGTATGTTGCATCTATAGCAACAAACATAGCTAAAAGTCATTGGAGACTTCCAGCTTTATGGATGTACCATCACTTACTTGATGGAGATTGGGCAAGTAATGCGTTAAGCTGGCAATGGGTAGCTGGATCAAATTCCAATAAAAAGTATTATGCAAACCAAGATAATATTAATAGGTATTTTTATAGTAATCAAAAACTTACATTTTTAGATAAGAGCTATGAATTTATTTCGTCAATGAAAATCCCTTCTCAGTTGAATGAGAAATATGATATAAAGCTTAAAACAGATCTTCCCAAAAGTAAAGAAATTGAAATTGATGTTTCATTACCAACTTTGATTTATAATTACTACAATATTGATCCTTTGTGGAGAAAAAATGAAAAGGTTAATAGGGTTTTTATTTTCGAACCCGAAATTTTTAAAAAATATCCTATTTCTCAAAAGTGTATAGATTTTGCTATAAGTCTTTCAAAAAATATTAAGGATATTCAGCTTTTCATCGGAAGTTTTGATGATTTACGTTTAAATTATAAATTATCAGATATTATATTTAAGGAGCATCCATTGAATACCCATTATCATGGAACAAAAGATGAAAGAGATTGGCTTTTCAAAATTGAAGGAAAATATTTATCATTCTTTAAATACTGGAATAAAATCAAAAAAAAACTTATCTAATAACAATTTTTTTAACTTTAGTTTTTTCCCTGCTATTTAAAAATAAAAAATAAACTCCCTTAGATAAATTAGAAATATCAATAGAATTAAATATAATTTTTTGTGAATAAACTTTTCTACCATTAAGATTAAAAATTTGAATATTTAAAGGCTCATTCGAGTTATTTATGATATTTAAAAATCCGTTTGAGACTGGATTTGGGTAAATACTGATATCTATTTGACTTTCATCAAGACTAAGACTTGTTGATCCATAAATTTCTTGAACAACATAATATGCTAATTTTGGCTCCCTGTCTCTAGTAACAATACCCCAATATTCTTCATTTGCAAAGTTATCATACGGAATTGCATTAGTAAATCCTCCAATATCCTGTTGATTTGGGTTACCAGCTTTCCACCATTCGTCACAGAACTCAAATAATGTTACGCCAATACATAAATCAGACTTATCTATTATAGCATTTAATATAACATCAGTTGCTTGGGCTTGTTGAGATTGATTTTCAGAATTGGAATTTATATTATAGCTATCTGCCCCAGCTTCTGATATATATATTGCTTTTTCTGTCATAGCCGCTAATTCATCAATTGCTGAATCAGGACTTAACCATCTGTATATATTCATTCCCCAGATATCAATACTAGGGCAAGAGTTCAAAGCCTGGCTATTAGGAACCTCTCCATGGCCTGAGCTTACTGGATGATTTGGATCTAAAGATTTTACAGTGGAAGCACAGTTCTCAAGTTGATCATACCAATTTTGTATATTATTATCAAACCATTCTGGGTGATAATTAAATTCATTTCCAAACTCCCACATCAAAATGGCTGGATGATCTTTAAATTGATTTACATACCATGTGTAACTATTTTCATTTAGCATCATTATTACCTTAATTCCAGAATCAGCAAATGCATCTAGTTCAGAAACATTAGTTATTGCCGCATATGTTCTAATTGTATTAATATTAGCATCAATTAATAAAGGAATATCGTCATTGTATGAGTATCCAGAATTTTCACCATTACCTTCTCCTCTAGCATAACATATGCCATTAATTCTGTATTCCTCTCCATCAACATATAATTTTCTGTCCTCAACATAAACATTTTGTGCACAAAATTCACCAGTAAAAACAAATAATAATAATAATAATATTTTTCTCATTTATTCAAAATTGTAGTTATAAATAGTTTTTTGATAGTTAATTTTAATTTTTGATAAATATTTTTGAACCAGTGTAAATTCCAGAGGAAAATTTTATTAAATAAATCCCTTTATCCAAATCTTTTACATTTAAAATACTTTGATTTTTAGATTCAATAATTTTTTTACCAAGTATATCAAATATTTGAACTTTAAAATTATGATAGTCATTTTTTATGTGAAGAAAATCTGTAACTGGATTTGGGTAAATTATAAAATTAGTTACAAGATTGTCATTTAGATCCATAGAGTTTCCTGTAAAATCAAATTCGATCCAATTCAAATTAAAACCAGGCTGAATTACATTCATTCTCAGCGCATATGATCCTTCGCTTAAATTTGTAGATGAAGAAATTGTTTCCCATGTTTGCCATCCACCAGTTATTGGAAGAGAAATCTGGGTTAAATTTTGAACATTTGATCCATCAATTAGTTGAAGCAGAATAGATCCAGACTGGTCTTCAGAAGAAACTCTAAAGTTAATATCATAATCTCCAGATTCTGTTACTAAAACAGAATAATCCGCATAATCACCAACATCAGTATATCCAATATTAAATCCTCCGTTTATATCAGTAGTTTCTTCTGTTGAAAGACCTTCTTGATAAATAAAATCTTCAGCTTCAATAATACCTGGAATTAATATTCTATCACTTAAATTGTTGTAAACTGGAAATTCTTCAAATACTGACAAATACTCACTAAAAATAGACTCCAATTCAGACTCCTGAAAAAAACTAACAGTAATTTCATCCAAAAAATTAAATTCATCATCTATCGAGATATAAATAATCTGCGGATTTTCTTCGCTAATCTCCAACTCAGATATAGAAACTTCCTCTGAATTAATGAAAACTCCAAAATGTGAAATATCTAAATCTTGATTAATGTCTAATGGCTGATTTAGTAGTATTAAAATAGTATTAAGATTTTCTTGGGCCTCAGCATACTCAATCGAAAAATCAGGAATATCTTGAGAAATATCAAAACTTAATTTTGATAAATTATAGCCACCCGTAACCATTTTCATTTTTAATTTAAAAGTACCTTGAGGTAAATAAATACCCTGCGTTAATTTATTTACAAAGTTTGAATAACTCCCCGTGTTGTAAAGAATAATATTGTCAACTATTTGAATCCCATCTAATTCTATAGAAAAAAGACCACTTGATGTTGATGCATATCTTGTAACAACATTGTAAAAACCAGATTCTAAAATTTCAACAGTGAATATCATCCATTCGTTATCATTAGTAAAGGCAACTTGATATCCATTGCCATCAACATCAATACTATTTTCAATATCAACACCATCATTTCTATATTGCCATCCCTGATTCCATGCCTGAAAGTTATCGGTGTTTACATGATAAGTAGCATAATCAGCATCAGAATACGAATAACCCATTGGACCCAAATCATAATCTGATGCATATAAAATTCCAGGAATGTTGTTTGAACCATTGAAAGGAAGTGATTGATTTGAATTAACTTGTCTTATCATTGCATCAATAACATCCTTTTGAAAAAAATTATTTGAAATGTGAGAATCTTCAGCTAATTGCATTAAACCATCTACAGCATCCTGAACCGATGGAGCATCTGATTGGCCTCGAAAATAATTTACTAATGATTCATAATTTGAATTTGAGCCTATTGCAAAAGGAGCTGAGATCGACTCTAATTTTTTCCACGGCCACAATGCCCATCCAATATAATTATCTTCAAACATTTTGATAGCTTCGGTAAACCATTGATTAGAATTTTCACCTCCTTCACCCATCCAAAGTGGCACTCCATACTGACTTCTTATCCATGTAACCCAATCTAAGGAATCATTAAAACTCCAATATTTATGGAAACTGTAAACCATATTATCATCCCACGGGGGTGTTAATCCTGAAAAATCGTTAGCATATGAATTTCCTTCAATATAAATTATATGATTCTGGTCATATAGCCTTATTTCATCTGTAACATCTATATAAAAATTTCTTAATTCATTTTCTCCCAAACCCCAGTGAGTCTCATTTAATAAATCATACCCCCCAATCCAGGGTTCATTTGCATATCTCTCAGCTAACTTTCCCCACAACGCAATAGTTTTATTTTTATTTTCTTGACTTTCCCAAAGAGATGGTAAATCAGGATTATAATCATTAATATCAGAGCCAAAACCTTGACCGCCAGGCGCAGCGTGCAAGTCTAATATTAAATACATATTATTAACTTCACACCAATCAAGTATTTCATCTACCATAGAAAAACCTTTATCAATCCATGTATTCTCACCTGAAACAGGTTCTTCTTGAATTGATAGAGTAAATAAATTAAAATGTATTGGTAGTCTAATACTATTAAAACCAAAACTAGCTAGTAAGTCTATATCTCCTTGAGTTATAAAATTGTTATGCCATGCATTATAAAAATTGTCTGTATTTTCTTGGCCGATGAATTCAACCAACTTTTGTTTAAATTCATGTTGGGAGCCTGCAGCTCCAGTAAATTGTAACAAATAAGGTTCTTGAAGCATCCAACCACCAAGATTTATACCTCTTAAAATTAAATTATTAGAATTGTCATCCTTTAAATAAGGTCCTAAAGTTGTTAGATTTTGAGATGAACCAAAGAATGAAAAAAATAAAAATAAAAATGTTATATACCCTTTCATTAATTAACATTATCAAGTCCCCAAAGAGTGATTTCAGAACCATGTACGTAAGTATCACTACCAAAATTTGAGGTGATAGAAAACTTTAAAAATCTAAATGGTTCAGAAACTCCCTCTAAATCAAAATCATGACCATTCGCAGCTTGATCAATGAAGTCCTGAGCAATATTACCATTTTCGTCACTTGGATCTCCAATATCAAATTGACCAAGAAGAGTCCAATCTACACTATTACTACTTGCATATAAATCAAAAGATCTGAGATTTTCTTCTTGAAAGTAATAAGGAACACCAGTTGGACCACCATACCAAAAAGCTCTTTGCCACACCTTAAACCTGTGAATTCTGACATCTTTATTGAGATTAATTACAATATCTAATGGCCAATTAAGTGTTCCTCCGTTAGCATCTCTCCAAATAATGAAATAACTATTATCAGAATTAGTTTCTGCGGTGTCTACAATATCATCCCAGAAAGCTGTTGTTTGGCCTTCCCATTGATTGCCATCAACTGAGAGCGAACTTATTAAAGTCCATGTTGACTTGTCAATCATTTCTTCAAATAAAGGTGTTAAAGTCGCTTTATTTTCAAGATCAGTTATATTCCCATCAAAATCTTCAACCTTGGTTAAAAAAGTCAATTCTGTAGACTCTAATCCCCTAACAAAGATACTCTCAGAAGGGTTGTTAGATGAAAGAATTCTTATCTCTTCATCTGCCCCATTTACAATATGTAAGTGAACATAAACCGTTTTTTCTGCAATATTTTCCCATTCTATTTTAACACCACCTAAATCAGGTGTTATTGAAATACTTTCCTGTACTAAAAAAATAAAAGAAGGCAATGGAATAAATTCAACTTCAACTGGTTGTGAGATATTTTGATTGTCGTCAATAACAAATAAACTTACCTGAACTGGGGTGGTTTGATTTAAACCGTCTATTTCGATAGAATTATTATGTGAACTAGAAACACGATATACGTCAACTCCAAGAGAATTTGTGTATTCTGCTCTAACAAATAATATATCGGAATCATCAGGCAATGTATAAGAAATAATACCACCACCATTAGTAGGGATAATATTTTCTACAGATAAAGACCGAGGAGGAGTTAAATCTTCACTTTCATTATTATCACAGCCTTGAAATATGAAAATAGAAAATAAAAGTATTGATAAAATTTTAATTGTTTTCATATGATAAATAATTACCAACCTGGATTTTGAATCAGATTTGGATTAATTGTTATTTCGTTTATACTAATTGGATGAAAATAATCCCGAGGATTATTGAATGATCTTATTCCTACCTGAATTTTATTGTAATAACCATTTACCGAGGTTTCGTTAACTGACCATCCAAAAACTGGCGAATTAAAGTATTCATGAGCGAGCTTCCATCTTCTTAGATCATTATATCTATTGCCTTCAAAAGTTAATTCAATTAGCCTTTCCTGTCTAATTATTTCTCTTAGTCCATCTTGAGTTGTGTGTTTATTTAAATTAGCAGAGATTGATGCATCACCCCAAGCGTCCTGAACAGATCTCACACCTGCTCTTTGCCTTATTATATTTAGCGCCTCGTAAGCATCAGAATTTGGCCCGCTTGATTCATTTATTGCCTCTGCATAATTTAAGTATAATTCTGAAAGTCTAATCATTGGCCAAGCATAAGTTACAATCTTTGAGTAACCATCACCTTCAGAGTCGGGATGAACAAGTTTTTTTAGGGCGTATCCAGTTATTAAATAGTCATCTGAGTTAGCAATTCTACCATGACTTTCACCTTTTTTCATTCTTAATTGCCATAAATTACCCCAAGTTCTATTATATCCTCGATCAAAAGCAAGTGAGGAATAGAATCTAGGTTCTCTATCAAGATTAAGTTTTGCAGTACTAGCTCCATATTGCGCTTGCATATTTTGAGATGCATTAACCGAAACTGCAGTAAATCTATTTTGATAATCATAAGAAAGATCCTCATCAATTGGTAATCCATTTTCAGTGTAAAATAACTCAGCAATCCTCATAGTTGGCGCTATCCATTGCCATGCAGCTTCAACAGATGACGCATTAGGATTTTTCATCATGCAAGCAGCTTGCATTTGCCACCAATCATTATCTCTAACTGGATTTGAATTACCCCAAATCAACTCAGAGTTCCATTTATCTACTATTGAATATTTTAAATTATATAAATTCTGTATAAATTCTTGCTCTTCATATTCATCTTCGTAATTAGGAGGAGTTGAATTAAACTCGTAGATACTTACACCATTTTCCAAAGCTGAATTAATTGCATCCAATGAAGCTTCTCGAGCTCTATCCCATTTGGATTGATCATAAGATTGATTGAAAAAATGCTCGCCATTATCATTTACAAAACCAGAATACATCTCAGAGTTTCCATTGAATAATGGACTTGCTGCATACGTTAAAACCCTAGACTTAATAGATTTTGCAATAACCTGATCGATTCGGCCTAAGTCATTTGAACTAAGTACTCTTGCTGGTAAATGAGTTAATGCTTCATCAATGGTTTCAACAATATAGTTAACGGATTCGTCAATAGTTCTTCTTTTAACCCTAACTTCGGAATCACTTGCTGAAATTGGCAAATTTTCATCAATTATTGGGATTGGACCGTAGTATGTAAAAAGAAGAAAATGGTAATATGCTTTCAAAAATTTTGCTTCAGCAGCCCAAGTATTCATTTCATCTTCTGTCATGTCAACAACATTATAAATATTTTCAATAAGTACGTTACAATGTCTAATACCCTCCCACAATGGACCTTGTTCTGACCATCCTGACCACAGTCCAAATTTTGGATTGGATGATGATTGTTGGCCCTTCATAATTCTTATTCCATCAGTTTCTTTTGAAATTGGAGTTGTTACCTCATCACTCATTAGCATAAATGAAGTATAAACTCCATCGTTTTTAGGTAAATATGCATAGCATGTTGCTAGTGCAGTATATGCAACTTCTTTTCTTTCAAATAATAGATCAATTTGTTGAGTTTGATCTGGAACAATATCTAAATATTCATCACAACCTAATGTGCTAATAAGTAGAGTTAAAATTATTATCTTTTTATTCATAATCTTTTAAAAATTAACCTGTAATCCGATATTATAAACTTTTTGAGGTGGATATCCTAAACCATTACCTCCCATCTCAGTATCCCACAAATCAAATTTTGAGAATGTTAGAAGATTAAGTCCAGTAAAATATATCCTTGTATTCAAGCCTGAAAATAAGCCTTTTCCGTTTTCAGAGAATGTATAACCAATTTCTAAATTTTTAAGCCTTAAAAAATCCCCGTCTCTTTGCCACCAAGTAGATTGCTGTTCATTATTAGCAATAGCATATGTTGAAAGTCTTGGCCAAAATGCATTTGGGTCAGGATTATTTATAGACCAATGGTTATTTGCAATTACATTTAAAGCATTTCTTTCATTTACAAAGGGTGATATATCATTTGGATTAATAAAAAAAGAGGTTCTTGCAATACCTTGCATAAAAATAGAAAAATCATATCCTTTGTAAGAGGCAGAAACTCCGAATCCGTAAACAATTTCTGGGACTGTTGGTTTACCAATCGGAACCCTGTCCAACTCATTTACCATTCCATCGTTATTAATATCAGTGTATTTTATATCACCAGGCAAGTAGGAATTTGCTGAAGATGAAAAACCGTTAAATTGCTCAGGCGAATTATCAATATCAGCTTGATCAATAAATAATCTTTCAGCGATTAATCCCCATGCTTGATTAACTGGATGGCCTATTCTGCTTAAATAATCATAAGTATAATCAGGCTCACCATTAATTAAAACTTCATTAGTGGAATAAGTAAAGTTTCCACGACCAGAAATAATTAAGCCTGAACTAAAAGCTTTGTTATAATCAATTGATAAATCAATACCTTTTGAATCAACTTCTCCTAAATTACTGCTAATAGTTGTAGTTAATCCCATGGTTGATGGAATATAATCTCTGGACATATAAATTTTTGATCTGTGTTCTGTAAAATAATCAACCTGTAGACTTAAAGAATTAAATAGTCCAAGTTCTAGGCCGTAATTTGTTTTTTCGGCAACTTCCCATGTTACATTTTGATTTGAATATCTATCGATTACATATCCCTGATAATAATTATTAAAATCAGAACCCCAAGTATACCCATAACTATCACTCTGTAGATTAACTTCTGATAAGTAAAAAAATCTATCATCTGCACTTGAAATTCCATCATTTCCTACCAACCCATGGGTTAATTTAATCTTAAACATATTTACCTCAGGTAGCTTATTAATGAACCATTCCTCGTTAGAGATAATCCAACCAAGTCCGACCGAAGGAAAAAATCCAAATCTGTTATTTTTAGCAAACTTTTCAGACCCATTATATCCGAAATTTATTTCTGTAAAATATCTCGAATCATAATTATAGGATAATCTTCCTGAGAGACCCATATTTCTGGATGGTAGTGTTGCAAATGCACTATTACCACCAATTGTATTTAGGGATTCGCTAAAATTAAATACAAGTAAACCTCCAATATCATGCAAATCATTAAATTTTCTTCCGTATTCTGTTACGAATTCATAGTAAAATCTACTAGTCCCCAGATTATTTACTGATGGATTATTCAAGAACTCAGTACCTTCTTGAATTCTATATAGGTAGTTTAATATACCCTGCTCAGATTCTACCTCTGCCATTCCGTAATAAAATGGAGTATATTCTCTGGAATTTTCGTTCATGGTATATGTACGGACTGAAGCCATTCCACGAAACTTTAATCCTTCAGTAATGAATTTTAAATCTTGCTCAATTTGTACTTGTGAAAAAATAGTATTAGTAAACCTATCTTTATATCCTTTTACCATGTCTGCATATGGGTTGGGAAATCCACCATTTCCTTTATTTCCAAAAAGAGTATGATTATAACCTAAATTATCTTCATATGCAAAAAACTTTGGAAAGTTTGCTGGGTTAGCTTGCATTACTGAGCCAAAGATATCATTAGCTGAAACAGATGGGCCATTATATCTTTCAAAAAGTGAATAAAATTTAACAGCAATCTTAGTAGTATTTGTTAGATCGATATTAATATTAGCTCTCAGATTTGATCTCTTAATATCAATATTATTGTTAAAATTATTAAGTGGATCAACCTTTAATAAACCGGTATCATTATTGTGCGAAACTGAGAGATAATATTGTGCTATATCACCACCTCCATTAATATTAAGGTTAGCTTTTCTATTAATTGTGTAATCTTTAAACAGTTCATTATACCAATTGACATTTGGATAAATGTTTGGATCACCACCATTCAAAGTTCCATATATTTTTGAAATACTGTAGGTCAAAGGAGCTGATGGATCCCTAGTTCTAGTAGCGCGATTATATAAATTCATATAGTCTACGCCACCTAAAAAGTCATTTGTTTGGGAAGGTGCTGAAATTGAATTTTCATATCGGAAAGAAACTTTAGCCTTACCTTTTTTACCCTCTTTTGTAGTAACTAAAATAACCCCGTTTGCTCCTCTAGCTCCGTAAAGAGATGTTGCAGTAGCATCCTTCATAATAGAAAAACTAGCAATATTATCTGGCTCTATTCTTGCCAAGTCATTTGTTGTAACCTCTAATCCATCAATTAAAATAAGTGGGTTATTCGCATATCCAAAACTGGTGACACCCCTAATAAAAAATTCGGCATTATCTGCACCAGGCTCACCTGATCTTTGATAAGAAATCATTCCGGCTAATTTTCCTGCCATTGCATTAGTAATATTGGAAGTCGGAATTTTTAATTCAGAAGGGTTAATTGTATTAATTGAACCTATTACACTGTTTTTTTTCTGCTTTTGAAATGCCACAACCTGAACCTCCTCTAAAGATTCAGGACTTTCAAGCATTATAACATCAATATTTTTTTGATTGCCAATTAAAATAGACTGTGCTTCAAAACCTATATACGAAAATTGAATATTTTGATTTTCATTATCAGCTTTTATAGCATAAGTTCCCTCAAATGTAGTAGAAGCTCCCCTATTTGTACCTTCGATTAACACTGTGACACCAGGCAATGGATTGCCGCCTTCATCAACAACTAATCCACTAATAAGAATAGACTGAGAAAATGTTAAACAAGAAAATAATATTAAAAAAAATAGTGTAAAATATTGCTTCATTTAGCGTTTTAGTTTATACTTTAATTCAATTATAAAAATACGACTAAAATATATTTTTTCAGTATAGAATTAAAAATGATTTTAGCCTATTGAGGGGTAAACAATTTTGAAGGCATAATATAGAGCACAAAATACACCGAATGTAATTAGTACTGTATAGTTTTTTCTGTCAATTGAATATTTACCAGGTCCTCGGGAAGAAATAATAATAAATCCAGTAAGAAATAATATAGCTGATTCACCGCTGGCAGGATCTTTAAGATGTACTAATATAAATGCAAAAAACATAGTAATAGCTGAAAAAACAGCAAATACTCTTGTTTTATATCCAATTATAACAAAAAGAGGGGCGATAAGCTCACCAAAAATAAATAGGATAATCGAAATAATAGTACCTAAACCAAAAAGATTCCTTTTTTGCAATGGAACGTCCACTATGAAAGGATCAATTTTAGACCAAACTTCCAAGAATTTATTTAGACCATGATTCCATAGCATGAAACCACCAAAAACTAATCTTAATATTAAAGTTGATATATCTCTGTTCATTATTATTTGTTTTTTATATTAAATATAACTAAAATTCGAAATGAAAGAACTTAGCAATTGAAAAATTAGAAGACTCAAAACTTAATAATTTTTTCTGTTTGTATTTTTCCAGATGAAGTTCTTATTTTAAGAATATAAATTCCTTGATTTAATTTTTCAAGATTTTTATTTAATCTCTGCATTCCAGAATTTAATACTCCAGAATAAATATTATCAACCAATGAACCTTTTAGGTCAAATACATCAACTGTAACATATTCACGAATGTCTAATTCAAATAATATATATAATTTTTCAATAAATGGATTAGGATATACTCTGCAATAAATTAATCTTTCATCATTGATTGACGCTGTCGCAGAATTTATGGCATCTGGACTTCCGTGAAAATTTATATTATTCCAACTTTCTGGAAGAGAGTTATCATATGATGGGTCAATTAATTCTAATGTGTAACCTTCACCATTGGCGAGGGATGGCCATGGACTAAATGAATCATAATAAACTTCATCTTGTAATATTAAATCAGAATTAAACAATCTTACTGCATCTCCAGATGAGGAAAGACCAAAATCAAACTCACCAATAAATGCTGTAATTTGGGGAAAAAATTCAGAAAAATCATCAGAATTTCTAACAATCACCAAATAATCATCACCGCTTATAACTGTTCCTTGTGGAAAAATAAATTGGTTTGAATCATTATCATCCTTTAATAACCATCCTGAAATATTTATTTCATTTGCGTTGGGATTATAAAGTTCAACCCAGTCACCTGTGTCAAAATTTTCAGATGACTTATAATTTATTTCATTTATTACCAAATTTAAATCTGAACTATTAATAAAGTGAGCTTGAAATTCTGAATTTTCTGTAATATTAACTTCTATTTCAGATTCAGCTGAGTCAATATCACCACTCCAGTGTGAAAATTCATAACCTGATTCAGCAATGGCGTTTAGAGTGATGGGGACATCTTCAAAATAATCTCCATTCCACTCTTCCTCTTGAATTTTTAAATTATCATTGAGTCTTATAAAGCCAATTTCGGGTGTATTATTGAATAAATTTATTTCGTGATAGGAATCTAAATTGAATTCATTTAATATGTGCTGCTTTGCTTCTGGTTGTCTATTTACAGCAAAATTATTCATATTATCAACAAACTGATATACTGTGTTAACATTTACCCAAGGTTCGCTATCAATCCATCTATCAATATGATTTAACATCTCGTTATACATATTATCATAAATTGACAAAAAATGAGAAGTTACATTTGTGGCAAGATATCGTGTATTCATCTCATCCGCATATCTATTTATAAACTTGTTTCTAAACTCTAGGTTTTGTAATAGTTTTCTTAAAAAAAGAGTTGCCCACTGAGGATTAGCCCAGGTAGTTTGATTGCCTGAAATAACAAAATCTAATGTATTAAATGTATATGCATAATTTTGATCCCAATCAGACCACCATTGACCAGCAAATCCAAAATCTGTATCATACAATACCCATCTCCATTTACCTCCAGGAACCTTCCAATATTTTATATTATTTCCAGGATAATCACGATTATCCATATATATTTGAGCGATATTATATTCCATAAAGTTATCAATATCAATTTGATCAATTACATAGTTATAACTTTGAGATTGGGATAAATCGTTTTGCTCAATATATGATCTCAATTCTAAATATTCTTGGTTGTCGCCGTCTACAACTTCACCGTTAAGTTCTAACATGTCGACATCATTAGGATTAACATTATGTTTTGATGCTATAAAATTTTCACTAACCTTTTCTCTTAAATTATATAATCCCCAATAGTTTTGATTAATATAAGATGAAACCGTTTTATGTCTTTGGTAATCAATATTAGAGCCTTCCATCAAACTAGTAATAGCAGCATCTCTCATGTTTGTTCTCATCCAATCATTTCCGGAATTTCTAAGAACCAAGGACTCAAATTTATCATAACTTAAATTATCAAAAAATGGGAATTCAAATTCGCCATTTCCATACTCCCCCCTAGCGAAAAGAGCTAAAGATTTTTGATCCCAGCCTCTACTGTATGCCCCAAATATCTTTATTCCGGCATTAGAACTAAATTGAAGTGTATTGTCAATGTAGTATGAAATATGAACTGGTCTTTCCCAATCTTCCCAGAAATTTGCGCCAAAGTACGGATATCCGCCATAATCCTCAGGCCCATAAGTATAAATTCCATAGTTATAATCAAATAAATTGTATTCGTCCGTAACTAAATGAATAATGGGCAGATCACTTTGAATATTAAAAAAGTAGTTTCGAGTGTATGAATGCAAAGAGATATAATTATTTTTAAAAGCCTTTGCTCTAATAATTGTAGTCTCGTCAATATTAATAGGCGCAGTATAAAGCAGGGAGGTTTGATTTGGCTCAGTAAAATCGGTTGTATATCTTATTTCATCTTCACTTCCATTACCAATTATTTCAAGATTTATTGGGCCACTTAAAATTCCACCATTATGTGAAAAAGTCAATTCATCTCCAATCACACCCGAAAACTCAGAGGTGTCGTTTTCTTCACCTGGAGTTGGGCTTTCATATGCAACATATATTCCATTATCGAAAGAGACCCCATAGGAAATATTTGTTGGAATAGCTCCAAAAGTTATTGAATCAATAATAATATCCATGGGGTCCTTTAAATATACTGATTCACCTGATGATGATAATTTAAAGTCAGTATGCATAAATGATTGATCCTGAAATCCAAGAATTTCTGGCGGGGCTACACCATCACTTGATTGATTTTCATAAATCGCTGATAGAAAAGGAATTATTGTCATATCAGATGAAGTATCGGAAATGTTATGTACTTGAATACTAAAGATATTATCTCCATCTACTAAAATTTCTGTTGGATTATCAATTAAAAATCTATCAGGTAAACCCCCACTATATATCTGAGCCTCATGATCAACTAATGTCGTTGAATTATATAAAGGTGGTGTGCCATTAATATTAGCTCTAGCCACTTCAACACCATTAATGTAAGCAACAAATCCATCATCATAATCAACATCTAAAACTAAGCTACTGATTTCGTTAACATCCTGCACTGTAAAAGATTTTCTTAAGTAAACCGCTAATGTTCCCGCAGCTATGTATGTGTTATCGTCACCATCATTATAACCAAAACCAGAGTTTCCAGTACTCCATTCATCATCATCAAATCCTGGAAACATCCAATTTAAATCGGTGTTCATATTTGGAATTTCATATTTAAATGAATCTCCTTCATTTATTAAGGTTCTGGCATAAGTAATACCAGATCTATCCTTGTCTGATGCCCATATTAAAAGATATTCGTCAGCATCAATTGAAATATCTGGAAATCTCCACGGGTTATTGTTATCAATATCATCTGATAAACTCCAGTTATTAAGAGATATTGCATCAGCTCCATAATTATACAGTTCAATCCAATCTGGAGTATCTCCATCTTCATCATAAAACATGCTATTTGAAGAAGAAATTTCATTAATTCTTATCAACTGAGAATATGAAAAGTTAAAAGTTAAAATAAATAATAAAAAAAATCTTAAATATAGCATGGTATAATTTTTGTCAACTTATTACAAATATAATTTATTCATAATTTGATTAAAAATTTTAATTATTTAATTCTATCTTAATTTAATTAATGATTTTTTTTAGACTTAAACTTTTACTCTTTACATTAATCAGTATACAAAGCTGTAAGATAAAATATGCCACTAAAGAATTTAGTATTTCGGAGATCCCTATTGCTCCAGATTACAGTAAATTAAACAGTTGGGCGGCACATCCGCAAAAAAAAGATTCAGCTATTGATGTTTTTTATAATGTTGATAAAAATGTATTGAAAGCGGATGTATTTTACGTATATCCCACACTTTTAAGTAATGTCAAAGATGATTCTTGGAATTCTGATGTATATGATAACAATCAAAACAAACAAGTAAAAAATATTGCTATTCAATACCAAGCATCTGCATGGGCAAATGCAGGTAAAATTTACAGTCCATTATATAGACAAGTTCATTACAGATCATTCTATGAACCATATGTCTCAAATGGAGGAAAAGAGGCAGGAAAAATAGCTTATAAAGATGTTAGAAATGCATTTATCTATTATTTAAAAAATTTAAATAATGGTAGGCCAATAATAATTGCTGGTCACAGTCAAGGTGCATATCATTGTAAGATGTTATTAAAAGAGTTTTTTGACGGAAAAGATTTACAAAATCAATTAGTTGCTGCATATCTGCCTGGAACAAGAGTTGCTGATAATGATTTTAAAACAATTCAACCCATGAAAAAACCAAATGAGATAAATGGCTATCTTTCTTGGAACACTTTTAGAATTAATAAAAAACCAAAAAAAGGCAAGCATCCTGCCTATTTTTCTTTAAATAAGGAACAATTTGTTACAAACCCCATCACTTGGGATATCAGACGAAAAGCATCCATAAAAGAACATAAAGGTCTATTTTTTTATGATAAAAATATCTATCCAAAGTCTATTCGTATAGAAATCAATAATGGTGTTTTATGGTCATCTGTTCCAAAGGGAATCAATGCGAATTTGATTTTAAGACTTATTAATAATTACCATTTTGGAGATATAAATTTATTTTGGAAAGATATTTCAGTTAATGCATTAAATAGAGTCAATAGCTTTTTAAAATTTCAAAAAAATTAATTTGATTTTAGTTTTAAAACTTTCTACAGAGAAGAAGAAATATCATGTTTTAGATATAATTGTTAATAAAAACGAGATTTATATGAGTAAAATCTTCTTTTTTTTCAAAAATTATACTATATTTAGACATTAATAATTTAAAAACTAAAAAGACATGGGTTATTCACACCAAAAC
>CESZ01059861.1_pt1 | contig 16871 bp, 9 predicted proteins | sample 531081 | NCBI WGS metagenome assembly CESZ01 (sample SAMEA2621260, study PRJEB7988) | marine metagenome | biome: marine biome (ENVO:00000447); feature: surface water layer (ENVO:00002042); material: "saline water (ENVO:00002010), including plankton (ENVO:xxxxxxxx)" | depth 5 m | reverse complement strand
ATACCGAACTATCCGCAGTGAACTCTATACTGGGAGCTATCGGACAATCACCTCTAGCATCTCTTAACTTTGATAACCCAGAGGTGTCATTTATATTTAATTTACTACGTGATGCAAATGTAGATACACAGTCAGAAGGCTGGCATTTCAATACAGAATATCACGTAAAGTTTACACCTAATATAAACAAAAAGATTGCAATAAGTGCTGACATAATTGCTATGGACTTGCATGATAATCAAGCTCGTAGACACCATGATCTTGTACGTCGTAACGGATTTTTGTATGATAAGACCGATCACACAGATGAATTTGATGGTGACATAGATCTTGATATTGTTAGACTTTATGAATTTGAAGATCTACCTATTCCTTTCAAAAGATTTATTGTATACAAAGCATCTAGAATTGCAGCCACACAGCTTGTCGCTAACGCAGGTTTGGTAAAACTACTAGGAATACAGGAGCAGCAAGCAAGAGCAGCACTACAAGAGTATGAGTGCAATCAGGCAGACTACAGCATGATGGGATTCCCAGAAGGCACTGCATATCAAACATATCAACCATTCAGAAACCTTAGACGATAATGGCAGGCGTAACACAAACCATTCCACAATATTCAGCAGGCATATCAGAACAGCCTGACAACCTAAAATTTCCGGGTCAGGTAGTAGAATCTATTAACGCAATACCAGATGTAACCAAGGGTCTATTTAAAAGGCCGGGTGCAGCCAGAATAGGAACTGATGCTTTAGCTAATGTTCAGAGTGGTGGTGCGTACTTTCATTACTATCGTGACGATAACGAAGGCTCTTACATAGGACAAGTTGCAGCAGATGGGCAGCTTAGAATGTGGAAAGCTGACGGAGACAATGCTGGAGCTGCACAAACCATAGTATATGGTACAGGAGGGCAGACAGCAATACAAAATTATTTAGCAACAAGTAATCCAGAAAACCTACAGTTTCTTACAATTAACGATACAACCTTTGTTAGTAGTCGTGATACATCTAATGCTAACACAGCAGTTGGGCACACAGGAACTACAGATGCTACACCAGATCCTCACTTTGCATTTCTAGAATTATTACGTACAGAAAACGGAAGGCAGTATGGACTTAATTTATATAACAGCTCTACTACAACTACACTTACTAGAGCTACACGTGTAAAAGTTCAGAGTAATACACTCGATGAAACTGATGGTACTGGACACTGTCCTAGTATTGGTACAGGTGTGTTCAGTGTAGATAGTGGTAGTAAAACCAATCTTATATTTAGAATAACTGCTCTAGGTCAGCAAGGTGTTAGTCCTAACTACAGTGCTAGCTCTAACGGGCCGGGTGGTAACAACTATAGATGTAGTTATAATGTAGAAATAGTTTTACTACATGGCGGTGAAGGTTGGACTACAGGTGACACAGTAACAGTAACTATGGAAGGTGCTGATTATACTGTAAGAGTAGAAGATCATGAGAGCACAGCGATAAAAGCTAACTTAAAACTTATTAGACCAGAGCCTACACCATTTGATGCTGATACAGCTGTTACTGCTGATACTATTCTTGGTGGTATATTAGCTGAGTTACCGACAGGTATTACTGGTACAGTTATAGGTACAGGTATGTATCTATCTAGTGCTAACCCCTTTAACGTAGAAGTAGTAGAAGATGACCTAATGAGAGTTATGCAAAGCTCTGTAAACGATGTAACTAGATTACCAAATCAATGTAAAGATGGTTACATAGTTAAAGTATCTAACTCTCGTATGGCAGATGAAGATGACTACTATGTAAGATTTGATGGCGAAAACGATAGAGATGGAGCAGGCTCTTGGTCTGAGTGTGCTAAACCCGGTATACCAAAGACCCTCACTAACATGCCTTTGGTCATCCAGAGAACAGCACTAGCTAACCAAGGTACATCTACTGAGATAGCTACATTTACTATAAAACAGTTTACATATGCTGAAAGAGAGATAGGCGATGAGCTAACTAATCCTATGCCATCGTTTGTAAAAACCAGTGATGGACAGCCAAAGTCTAATAGCAATACTTTTATAGGTAGAATTAACAAAGTATTATTCTTTCGTAACAGATTAGTATTCTTGTCAGGAGAAAATGTCATTACATCTAGGCCGGGTTCATTAGGTAAACCTGACTTTTTTAGTGAATCAGCTTTAACTATAGCATCTTCTGACCCTATTGATATATCTGCTGCATCTACATTTCCATCAGAATTGTTTGATGGTATAGCTATCAATACTGGTTTGGTAGTATTTAGTACAAACCAACAATTCCTACTTGCATCAGATGATACAGTTTTAAATCCTGATACTGCTAAGTTACGTAGTATATCTACATTTAATTATAACAAAGACATAGCACCTATATCTCTAGGTACTACTATAGGTTATGTTGATAACTCTGGTAAGTTCAGTCGCTTCAATGAAATGGCAAACATAGCTAGAGAAGGCGAACCTTCTGTGGTAGAAGTAAGTAAAATTATACCTACAACATTACCTAAAGATATAGATTTACTAACCAACTCTAGAGAAAATGGTATTATTTTATTTGGTAAGTCTAATGCAGCTGACTGTATAGTATACGGATATAAGTATTTAAACGTTGCTGATAAAAGACAGCAAGCAGCATGGTTCAAATGGAAACTAAATAAACCTGTATTATATCATTTTATTATAGATGATGAGTACTACTTTCTAGATAGTAATTACTATTTACAAAAGATAAGATTAGTACAAACAACCGAAGATCCTAGTATAGTACAAGACAATGTCGACTTCTTACTTCATGTGGATAATCATACTACTGTTAGCGGTGGCAGCTTTGACGCAGCTGCAAATACCACAACCTTCAGTGGTGTGGGTTGGCTGAATACAGTCACATCCCCTAACTACGATTTAGTAGTGATTGACACAAATACTGCATCAACACGTGTTGGTCGGTATGCAAAACCTACTGTATCAGGTACAAGCTTTACTGTACCCGGTAATTGGTCTGGTGTGACACTTACAATAGGTTACATCTATGACTACGAAATACAATTTCCTACATTCTACCCTATGAAAATGGCGGGTGACAAACCTGAGTCAGATGTAAACTCATCGTTAGTATTACATCGAATCAAATTACATTTTGGTAAAATAGGACTTTATGAAACAACACTTAAACGAGTTGGCAAAACTGACTACACAGAAGTCTATGAGTCAACACAGCTCGACGAGTATAAAGTCTCTGATGCACCATATCTCGAAGAGTTTATCAAGACTGTCCCAGTCTACGAAAAAAACACGAATGTAGAAATAACACTCAAATCAACACACCCAGCCCCAGCTACGCTACGTGCGTTGTCTTGGGAAGGTGACTATTCACCCAGATTTTATCAACGTGTCTAATTACATACACCCAATCACAGTGGAGGCTGCTACAGAAGTGGCCTCTAACCTCCGTCCAGATGACCTCAGAGAGGTCGTAGAGGGTCATGGGATAGATCCTACCGATCTTCCAATTCTAATGACTCAGAATCGCTCCTACGTGTATTTTACAGTGCCTGACGGCAAGACTGCTGGCATGGCCGGAGTAGGAGAAGAAGGTGATATATGGATGCTCTGCACCCCTGATATACACCGATACCCAATTACATTCGCAAGAGAGGCCAAACGGTATGTCGATAGCCGTCCTGAGTCTCTCCTTTGGAATATAGTTGATAGTAGAAACAAAGCACATCTTAGATTGTTAAAGTTTCTAGGCTTCAAGTTCTTACGTAAGTATGAGCATGGGCCAAATAGTATACCTTTTATAGAATTTTGCCGTGTGCGTAGATGCTAATGCTGGAGCTAGAAGAGCTGCCAGACAAAGGGCTCGTGAAAAAGACGCTGTATTTGCACAGAAGAAACTACAATTCTTCAACAAAGAAACCAGCTTACAGAGAGCCCAAAATAGAAATGTTGTAGGTTACAGTCGTGACCTCAGTGACGCTTATGTTAGAGCTGTATATACTCAAGGTAAGGGTCGTCTTAGAAACCAAGCACTTGCTGCCAAATACTTTGCTGGTAAAAAAGTAAATGAAGGCGGTAGAAGTCGCAGATTTGGTAGAGCTCAGTACAGAAACTTACTGAGACAGCAAGGAGAAATAGAAAATATAACAGCAAATAACTTTGGTAGAAACATGGCGTACGCTCAAACAGGAGCTACACGTAAGTTTCAAGCCGCAAATGCTAGAGCTAGAGAAAAGCTAGGCATACCAGCTGCATACGGTGCTCCTGTAATGTTACCACCTACAGATAGATTAACAGGTGCGTTAAGCATTGCAAGCTCTATAGCAAGCATTTACTCAGGATTTAAAGCATAATGACATCATCATTTCAGAACGTCGTTGGTACGCCACGAGATCAAGTTCCTGATATAAGTAACACTAATTACTTAAATACAGAAGCTGACATGACTGAGTCAGTCAATAAGCAGATAGACGACAACATCAAAGACACCAAGCAGTTCTTTGACCAAATGGTTGAACTCGAAGAGTTAGCGGCTAGTAAGTTTGATAAACGACTAAATGCAATAGAAAGCATCATAGGCAGTGTAAATCAAATTAGAAAAAAGAGTCAAGCCGCAGAAGCTGAGGAGTTAAGTAAAACTTTAACAGATCAAATTTTTGATAAGTTTGGTGCAGCTAACGAAGAGTTTAACGACGCAAGAAACGAGTATCAGCTATCTGAAGCTAAGGCAAAAGGTGGCATATACTTTGACGATATAGGCGAACGAGAAAAGCTAGAGTTAGTACAGGGTATTGTTTCTGAAGAAGAGTTAGATGGGCCAGTTAGACAAAATTTAAAATATTATCTTGAACGAAAAGCTGCATTAACTGATACTATTAATAGTAACGGTACATTAGACTCTACTACTGAAGTTGAGTTTATGGACAATGCACAAAAAGCATTGTTTTCTTTTGTTAGAACTGTTGCCTTTAACGAACTAGCTAATGGTAGAGATCCTACTGATCCTAGATTTATGCGTTTATTTGTTAAAGATGTTGCAAAACCACTCTTTGATGATATAGAAGTACAACGCAGAGGTTGGAGTGCAAACTTACGAGAAAAGGTTTTAACACAGCAAGAAAAGATACTTGACAATAGAATTATTGAAAGTGTCAAAGGTGCTAATATACTTACTACAGAGGGTACAAGAAGTGACTCTACGTTCTATGCAGACAAAGGTGTTATACATCAAGTAGCAGAAGAGAAGTTTCAAAGCGATAGACAGAAAGCAACAGATTATGTCTATGATCGTATTGCACAGCTAGTCAAAGACGGTGAGATATTACCGATGGAAGCTAGAGAGATATATCAGAACTTAGAATATTATGACCAGAACGGTAAGAAGTATGATAATTATGAAGCATATCTAGAACAGCAGACTGACGGTACGGCTTTTGCTGCAAGAGTACAGGGTAGGATTAACAGACTATCTAAGGCTATCACAGAAGTAGAAAAAGATGCTGTAAATAATCAAGATGCTCAGAACATTATAGAGTCAAATAACTTTGTAAATAAAAACGTTATACCACTAATACAAGAAAATAAGAAAAAAGGTATTATAGGACTAGAAGATTCACAAGTAGGAGGTCTTATAAATGACTTTATGCAACAGCCATTTTATATACCCGGTCAAACTGAGATACCAAAACTTCTACTAAGTGGTCTAAAAGAAACACATACAGGTGGTTCAAGAGATAAACAAGTATTAGTTGCTGACAAGTATGCAAGCAAACATGCTGATACAGATAAGTTGATAGACACACTTATTGCTGACGAAGAAGAGCTACAAGGAGATACAAGTAAGTTTTCTCTGACTGATAAGCGTGTAGCAGAGTTAATGAAAGCTGATTTTAGAGAAAAGTTTATTGGGCCAGATGGTAAAAACTTAGATCTTTTTGAGGTAGCTGAAGGTCGTGGAACTCAGACATATGAACAATACAGAGATACCATACTTGATGAACTACAAAAAAACTATGACAAGTATGTAGCAAGAGCAAAAGAAAGAGTAAAACTAACTGATGCTGGTGTAGGTGATGTAATCGCATTACGTAAACAACTTGCCAAAAATCCTGAGTTATTTAAAAAGCAAGAAGCATTTAAGACTGAGCCAGTAGATAAGCTATTTGATTATGTTGATAGTGGTGGTAGCAGACATACTGAGCTAGAAGCATACTATAAAGCTTTACGTATTCGTGTGCCTGATGGTAAAGGTGGCTTTAGAATACTAAGTGGTGCAGAAGCTATTTATGATCGTGCTGTTACTCTAGGTTTATATAATGCTGATACTAAACTAACTGATCCTTATGCTAAGATACTACAGGACTTCAAAAAAGAAAACGATATGAAGACCTTTCCTAGTGAGCAGAAAGCATTTCGTAATATGCGTACTGGCGAGCAACAGGACTTTGCAGAATATCTAACCATGTTACAAGAAAAACGTGGTGGTCAAAATGCTAATCAGTTTGAATTTAATCGTCACGGTAATACTTCTGTTAGGCAGAATCTAAATAATCTTGATGGTGGCCAAGTCGTTGCTTTAGCTAAAAGAGGGTCAGATAACTTTGGTATGTACAATATGTCAACTGATATGATTCTTGACTTAGATAGACTTGGTTTGATAGATTACAATAAACCATTTAACGAAGATGCACAGAGTTTTGCTGTTATAAGTTTGATGAATATGAACGCTAATCGTAAATCAAACGCAATACGTGGTGCAATTACAGAAGATACAAAAAATTTTGGTAAGCTTCTCAAACTTAATGAAGAAGAAATAAGAGCTGTAAATGCTACATTTCCTAACTTAGAAAACAATTACTTTGCACAGTTTCAGAACCTAGATCAAGAAGTTGCTAAGATACTAATTAGTGATCTTGAAAAAGAACGTCTAGCTAAAAAGGGTAAAGAAGCACAAAAACAGGCAGAACTACAACTAGCAAGAAATAAGGGAGATAAGAAAGCACTAAGATCAGGTCGAATAGAACGAGAACAGGTCTTTGGTTATGGGCCCAATGATATAGAACCAACAACCATAGAGGAACTGAAACAAGTTCCCGCAGTAAAAAAAGCAAGAGAGGGTAGATGAGCGACTCCTATATAGATCGTGAAGGCTTAGATTTGGCTGCTGACAAAATGGAAGAGTATCTAAAAGAACTCGAAGAGAAAGATGCTCAGAAACAAGCAGTAGAACAACAAGCTGAACAAAAAGAAGAACAAGCATTAGCACAACAAGAGGATCCTAGAAACTCTGAAACATGGGGTGCTAAAGCTTTTATAAAAGAGGGTCAGTCCATTCTATCAGGTGGCTTACAAGACACTGCATCCTCGATTGCAACCTTTCCTGAGCGTACAGTTGACGCATTATCAGGTGAAATGCAAGAGCAACGAGAAACAACTGGTACATATAAACCAGATTGGACTCCGTTTGACTCATATGATAACCCTATAGAAACCAAAACATGGTGGGGTAAACAGCTAAGAGGTCTAGTACATTTTGGATCTCTTGCAGCTGGCACAGTACTAGCAGCAAAAGGTGCGGCAGCTACTGGAATCATAAGTATACCAGCTGGACTTGTAGCACTAACAAAAGCTAACGCCGTAAGAGGCTTGGCTGTTGGAGCTGCGTCTGACCTTATATCTAAAGAGTCAGATGAACAGAACGCACTAGGAGCGTTACGTGACAGATATGGCTGGGCTGATACAATTATATCTACTAGAGATACTGACTCTCCTGTTACAATGAAAATAAAAAACATTGTAGAAGGTATGGGCATAGGTCTATTCTTTGATGGTATGGCATATGCACTCAAGAAAGGCAGCACTCAAGTTGTAGATCAGATTGCAAAGCGTAATAAAAGTATAAAAGACCAGACAGTAGAAGCTGGTGTTGCACAGCTCCGTAGAGGAGAAGCTGAGTTTAGAGCTGACAAAAATGCACCAATAGCTGAACCACACCAAGGGGCACATACATCCGAGGTTGATCCACAAGTAGCTCGTGAACAGCTATCCAGAACTCGTAAAGAGTGGGGTCAAGAAGAAGGTGCTACTGGCTCCGTAACTAGACCACTAGAACGTGAGCGTATTGCACAAGAAGGTGCTACAGATGATGCGACAGTAGAACGCATTATGAAGACACTAATGAGTAGTGACAAGTTTGCAAAAGAACTAGAAAAAGCAAAAGGTGACAGAGCAACACTTGCTGCTACATTTAGAGAATCTATAGAAGCACATCAACGAATTACTGAGGGTAGAAATGCTGTTGATATGTCACCACAAGAATATCTAAAAGAGTTGTTTGAAACTAACGACGTAGTAGATGGTCAGGAAATATGGACATCTAAGAACGTAGTTGTAGCTGACTTAGTTATAGGTTCTTTGATGAAACAGCTTAGAGATACAGGTATAGCTGCACGTGAAATATCTGATTTAGTTGATATTACAGATGTAGACGGGCCAGCTAAACAGCTTGTAGATACTATGCTTACTGCATTATATCAAACAAAGAAAGCTAGATTTGTCAAGTCTGACTCATTTAGAGCTTTATCAGTATCAGGTAAGAAAGCAAAACAAGCTGTAGACGAAGCAGTGCAAGCTGACATAGCTGATGCAAAAGAGTCTATAATGTCTATACTTAAGATTTCTAAAGATAATGCAGATGATGATATGGTCAATGCAATTATCGAAGCGTTTTCTATTATGGATGACGTAAACACATTAGAAGATTTTGACCAGTGGGCAAGAACAGTTATCAAAGGTGGTAAGTTAAATAAAAATGATATTGACCGTACAGGAGCCCTTATAAGAGAGCTTGAGGGTGTTATGACCAATAGTGTCCTAAGTGGCCCTAAAACTCCTGTGAGAGCCATTATGGGTACAGCTGCGGCTACATTCCTACGTCCGTTATCTACAGCTCTAGGTGCTGCGGTACGTTATCCGTTTGACGGTGACGCATCTACACTACGAGCTAGTCTATCAGCTGTAAATGGCATGCTAGAAGCTATACCAGAATCCTTTACACTATTTAGAACTAAACTAAATTCATATTGGAAAGGTGATCTAGCTACAATCAAAACCAGATTTTCTGAGTTTAGTCGTGGCGATCAGAACTGGGAGCTTATACGTAGATGGGCAGAAGATAGTGGTAGAGCCACTGCTGGAGATACAGCTGCATTTCGTCTTGCTAACATAGCACGTAACTTAAATGATAGTAACTTCCTGACATACTCTACAAAGATTATGGCAGCAACTGACGATGCTTTTGCATATATTCTTGGCCGTGCTAAGATGCGTGAGAAAGCTATGCGTAGAGTTATGGAGCTACAAGGCAACGGCATACAGACACCTAAAATTAACAAAAAGTTAATGCAAGCATACGAAGATGATTTCTATGCACAAGTCTTTGACTCTGCTGGTAATATCTCAGACGAGGCTACTGGGTTTGCACGTAAAGAAGTTACACTTACACAAGAACTTACAGGCTTTGCAAAAGGTCTAAACGATGTGTTTACAGCTACACCACTAGCTAAACCTTTCTTTTTGTTTGCTAGAACAGGTGTAAACGGTCTTGCTTTAACGGGGAAGTATACACCGGGTTTCAACTTCTTAGTTAAAGAGTTTAACGACATTGCATTTGCTAATCCTAATAACTTAGAGTCTGTATCTAAGTATGGTATTTTTACACCAGAAGAGCTAGCTAACGCCAAGGCTTTGCAAACAGGCCGATTGGCGATAGGCTCTGGTGTAGTATTTATGGCGGCACAAGCATGGATGCGTGGTGATCTTAATGGCAACGGCCCAGTAGATAGATCAAAAAGACAGATGTGGATAGATGGTAAGTGGGAACCAAGAACAATAAAGCTAGGTGCTGTACGTGTTGGTTATGATAACTTTGAACCATTTAACCTAATTATGTCTACAGTCGCTGACATAGGTGACGCAAGCGAACTTATGGGTGAAGAGTGGACAGAATCAGAACTACAAAAAATCTCATTGGTTGTTGCACAGGCTATTACAAGTAAGTCATATCTAGCTGGTATACAGTCATTTGTTGATTTGTTTGCTGGTCGCCCCGGTCAGTTTGATAGAATCATAGCTGGACTAGGCAACAACATCGTACCTCTTGCTGGTTTACGTAACGAAATGGGTAGATTATTTACACCATACATGCGTGAAATTGGATCAGGTATAGACCAGTCCATACGTAACCGTAACTTGATTACAGAACGTTTAGCTGGAAACAACCAGTTACCTATTAAGTATGATATGCTAAATGGTAAACCTTTAAAAGATTGGGACTTCTTAACTAGAGCTTACAACGCTGTTAGTCCAATTAGTCTTAACTTAGATCAAAGTCCCGGTAGAAACTTCTTATTTGATAGTGGCTATGATCTACGTATGTCTACATATTATGCACCTGATAGCACAAACTTGACTGACAATCCAAGAGTTAGATCTGAGTTTCAAAGACTTATAGGTGAACAAAACTTAGAGCGTGAGCTAGATAAGCTAGCAGTCGACCCTAAGATTATAGCATCTATGGAACAGATGTATGCTGATATTAGAGCTGGTAAACGTGCTCAGTATGATGCTAGAGATTACTACCACAATATAATCATAGATAGATTATTTCAACGGGCACGTCGTAGAGCTTGGGCACAGTTAACATCTAACGAAGAAGCGGTAAAGCTGATGGAAGAAGAAAGACTTAAGAAAGTTAGAAAACTGAAAAAGAAAAGAGAAACCCGTAACATCCTCAACATATACAAATAAATGGCAACAACATTCGTAGAATACACTGGGGATGGAAACGCTACTAAGCAGTTTTCTTTCCCTTCATATCAACAATCTGACATAAAGGTAACAGTAGATGGTACAACTAAAACAGTAAGTACACACTACAATATTACTGGCTACACTACAACAGGTGGCGGTAATGTAGTCTTTACGTCAGGAAATATTCCCACCAGTCCCGCCCTAATTCGTATTTTTCGTGACACTGATGTAGATGATGCTAAGGTTACATTTACACCGGGGTCATCAGTCAAAGCAGCTGACCTTAATAACAACCATAAACAATTATTATTTGCTGCACAGGAAGAACAGAATCAATTAATACAAACTGCTAACATTCGTGACGATGCAGTTACTACAGCCAAGATCAGGGACGATAACGTTACTACAGCTAAGATAGCTGATGATAACGTAACAATGGCAAAACTAGGTAGTGGTGCTTTGCCTACAGACATAACAGTAGCAAGTGCTAACTTAGTTGATGGTACAATAGTCAACGCTGATGTTAATACGTCAGCTGCAATAGATGGTACTAAAATAACACCGGCATTTGGAAGTCAAAACTTATCAACTACTGGTACAGCAGCTACAGGTGCTCTTACAGTTACAGGTGCGATTGCTGTATCTACTACTGTAGACGGTAGAGATGTAGCAGCAGATGGTACAAAACTTGACGGTATAGAGTCAGGAGCTACAGCAGATCAGACAGCAGCTGAGATTAGAACTTTAGTAGAATCTGCTACTGATAGTAACGTCTTTACAGACGCAGATCATAATAAACTAAATGGTATAGAAACTGGTGCTACTGCTGACCAGACTAATGCAGAAATAAAAACTGCATACGAAGCAAATGCTAACACTAACGAGTTTAGTGATGCAGAGCAAACTAAGCTAGCTAATATAGAAACAGCAGCTACAGCCGATCAGACTGCTAGTGAAATAAAAACACTACTACAATCTGACAAACTAACTTTGTCTGAGATCAATACTACATCTACAGACAGCAGATATTTTACAGAAACTGAACTAACAGGTGGTGCACTAGATGGTAGATACTATACTGAAACAGAAGCTGAAGCTAAGTTCCTTAGACAGGACTCTAGTGAAACTATTGCTAGTGGAGCTACTTGGTCTAACTCTGACGCATTTGTTGCTACTACAGCTGCTATCAATGCACGTATCATTGACCTTATAGATGAAGTTGGTGGTTTTACAGCTATTACAAACCAAACTAGCTTTCCAACAACTAACCCACAGGGAGCTACAGGACAGTCTGCTATACTTAGTATACAGGCTACAACAGCTACACTAACACCTAGCGGTACAACAGTTACCATACCAAATGGTGCTGGTACAGGAAACACTGTAACTATTACAGGGGTGACTGCTGCTATACCTGTAGGTTTTGGTTTTCTAGTAGAATCAACAAGTACCTTACATACTTATAGCTTTCACAGGCTTGTACCGAAGGCTACAGAAGTTACAACAGTTGCAACAAATATAACTAACATTGTTAACGCTGGTGCAAACGTAGTAGATATAAATAACTTTGCTGATATATACCAAATATCTGCCAATGCTCCAACACAAAGAGCTGATGGTACATCTTTACAAGAAGGTGACTTATGGTTTGATAGTTCTAACGATAACTTACTTGTATATACAGGTAGTGCGTTTTCTATTATTACACCGTCTCAAGCAGTTCTTGATGACGTAGCTATTGTATCTGGTGCGATAACATACAGTGAAGATTTAGGTCTTATCACAAATGCTGCATCTACAGGTAGCTCTAATGGGTCACTTGACATAGTTGCAGATGCACTAGAAGATGAAATAACATTTACCGTTACAGCAGCCACAGGTAAATTTATTATTGATGGTGTAGATAAGCCTGCACTAACATTATATAAAGGCTGGACATATACATTCGACGTAAGTGACGCATCAAACGCAGCACACCCACTACGGTTCTCAAGTGGCGGTAGTGCTTATAATACTGGTGTTACTGTTACTGGCACTCAAGGACAAGCTGGTGCAAAAGTCCAACTTGTAGTACCTGAGTCGCAACCAACAAGTTTTATATACTACTGTACAAACCACAGTGGTATGGGTAACAGTATAACTGTAAAAGACGATCCAATCAAAACAGTATCTGACAATGTTACTTCTGTTAACACAGTCGCTACAAACATAACTAATGTAAATACTACAGCTACTGCTATAAGCAATGTAAATACAGTTGGGTCGTCTATAGCTGACGTAAACAGATATGCAAATGAATATCAAATATCTGCATCTGCACCTAGTTCTCCAAGTCCCGGTGATCTTTGGTTTGATACTACCAACAATGTATTAAAAAACTATAACGGAACTATCTGGGCTGGTATTACATCTAACTCAGGTATAGCTAGTGTAGTAGATGACACTTCACCACAACTAGGTGGAGCGTTAGATGGGCAAAACAACAACATGTCAAACATAGGTACTATAGATGGTGCTAACTTACAACTTGACTTCGGAACTTTATAAATGGCAAAATTATTAAAACTAAGACGAGGAAACACCTCGCAACATGGTAGCTTTACTGGAGCCGAAGGTGAAGTTACAGTAGATACAGACAAGGAAACTCTTGTCGTACACGATGGCTCAACAGCTGGTGGTCATCCAGTAGCAGCAGAAGATATGGCTAACGTATCTTCCGCTTCTATTGCTGGTAGGCTAGCTAATGACTCTATAGCAACATCTAAGATTGCTGCTGGAGCTCTACCTTCTGACGTGACCGTAGCTAGTGCAAACATAGTTGACGGAACAATCGTAAACGCAGACGTTAACGCATCTGCCGCAATAGCTGGAACTAAAATATCTCCTAACTTTGGTTCTCAAAGTGTAGTGACAACAGGTAATGTAACTTTGTCCGATAGTTCGGGGGGAGGTAATAATAGGGCAGTTTTTGGTGCTAGTGGGGATCTTCAAGTCTGGCATGATGGATCAAATTCATATATTGCTGATGAAGGAACTGGTGCTTTAAGAATTTTAGGAAGTGCTATTCAATTAAAAAATGTCGCGAATAATGAAATAGGTTTAGAATTTACAGAAAATGGAGCAGTAGACTTATATTATGATAATAGTAAAAAGCTTCAAACACAAAGCGGAGGCGTAAGAGTTTTTGGTGATTTAGAAAACCATAACGATGACTTTGTAGCTAAAGATAATTGTAAGTTTAGTGCTGGAAATAGTGATGACTTGCAGCTTTATCATGATGGTACAAACTCCTATCTCAATAATACTGGTGGTATCTTACATATCAGAAACAATGATGTAAGAATACAGAGTCAAGGTGGTGAAACCATGATTCGTGGTATTGGTGATGGATCCGTAGAATTATATCATGATAATAGTAAGAAGATTGAGACGAACAGTGGTGGAGCTGATGTTACTGGAAATCTAAACGTTTCTAATGGAGTTGACGTAACAGGAAACCTCACAGTATCAGGAACAGTTAATAGTGGTGCTACTACTGTTACAGGGAACGTCTCAGTAACAGGTGAAATAGCAGCTACAAGTCATATAGACATTCCAGATAACGCAACAATTAAAGTTGGAACAGGTGATGATTTACAGATTTATCACAATGGAACAGCAGGGTACATAGACTCAACAGGAAACGATACTTTATTTATTCGTAATGGAACAACTGGTGGAAATATAAAAATACAGGGAAACAGTGGTGAAGAAAGTATTGTTGTTAATCACAATGGGACAGTAGACCTATATTTTGATAATAGTCAAAAGTTTAATACGGCAAGTTATGGAGTAAATGTAATAGGCAATATGTCTGTAACAGGAACTGTTGACGGTAGAGACGTAGCTGCTGACGGTAGTAAATTAGATAATATTGAAAATAATGCAACTGCTGACCAAACAGCTAGTGAAATCGTTAGTTTAGTAAGCGGACAATCTATAGCTCCTAACGATGTAAGTGCTAGTTATCTATATGGTACTTCTAAAATAGGTAGGGATTCTAATGACTACATACAGTGGGGTGATAATTCCCAAATGGATGTCTATGTTAATGGTAGCAACGAATTTAGATTTGAAGCTGACGGTGACTTCCATGCAGATGGCGATGTCTATGCTTTCTCAACAACTGTTTCATCTGACGAGAATCTTAAAAAAGATATAACAATCGTTAGTGATGCTGTAACTAAAGTAGAAGCACTAAAAGGTGTTACATTTAAATGGAAGAAAAACGATGCTGACAGTGCTGGTGTTATAGCTCAAGATGTAGAAAAAGTATTACCCGAAGTTGTTAAAACAGTTAATGATATGGAAGGTAATGAATTTAAAGCTGTTAACTATGCTGGTCTGACTTCTATTCTAATTGAAGCAGTCAAAGATTTATCAGCAAGAATAAAAGTATTGGAGGCTAAATAATGCCATTAGTAGGATCAGGTCAAATTTCATTAGGTGCCATAGCTACAGAATTTGGAGGGGATGCACCTCATGCACTTTCTGAGTATTATGGAAAAGGCAACTGCCCAGCATCTGGTGAAATACAATTAGCCGCTGATTTCTATGGAACTGCTAATACTTACGACTGTCAATACTTACTCGTCGCTGGTGGCGGCGGAGCTAGTGGCCCAGACAGTAGTAGTAATGGTGCCGGAAGTGGCGGTGCTGGTGGATACCGTGCTTTAACAGCAACTCTTACACCCGGCTCTAGCGGATTAACAGTAACAGTAGGTGGCGGTGGCCCCGGCGGTGGTGACTCATGGGGATATCAACCTTGGAACACACCGGGCCAAAGATTCTCCAGCAATGGAGGTAACTCATCATTTAACAGCACATCAGCCTCTGGTGGAGGTGCTAACGGTCTACTAACTACTGGTGCAAGCGGCGGCTCAGGCGGCGGTGGAGGTTATCAATCAGGTATCAGTTATACTCCCACAGTTAACTACAGTGGTGGTAGTGGAAACGCTGGTGGATATTCTCCAGCTGAAGGTGCCCCCGGTGGTGCTGGTAGAAACACCTACGGCTGGGGTGGTGACGGTGGAGACTTACCTTCTAGTGATAGAACTTGGTTAAACGGAACTACTTATGCTGACGGCCCCTCACCTTCTGGTAGTGGCGGACATGGTTCGGCTAATACTGGTAATGGTGCAAGAGGCGGAAGACAGCAATACCATCAGGGTCGTAATGGTGGTAGTGGAATAGTAATCATTAGATATGCTGGATCTCAAAAAGGTACTGGAGGTACTGTTACCAGCTCTGGAGGTTACACATACCACACATTTACAAGCTCAGGAACTTATAACCCATGATATTTGCACAAGTAACAAATGGAACAGTTACAAATATAATTGTTGCAGAACAAGATTTTATAGATACCTTACCAGCTGAAGAAAACGTAGAGTGGATAAAAGATACAGCTGGTAATAAAGCAAAGATTGGCGGTATTTATGAAAAAACAAAAGGTGTATTTTGTGATGCTAAACCGGGTATAGATTGGACTCTTGATGATGATAATTATTGGAAACCTCCTATACCTTTTCCAGTTTCTTACGATGACAACGTAGACTTAGTAGGATATTACTGGGACGAGAACTTATATAAACAAGATAATACTAAAGGGTGGGTCTTTACAATAGCTGAACCACTTGAAACAATTTATATTTAATGGAACTACCCATTATAATATTACCAGATTCAGTACAACTAAAAACCCCCTCTTTACCTCTCCCTACAGCAAATGTTCCCTCATATCAACCTTTGGTCGTACCTCCGCAAGATTTACGAAGACCCGAAGGCACAGAGGAGGTGCGGACAACAGAAAACCCACCCCCAAAAATACACTTTCCACCCTTACCTAGCATCCCTTTACCATCGCAAGAAGTCCTAGTTGCTGCGTCTGTTACTGCTGTAACGGCTGTGGCAGCTGCGACTGCTACACAACCTGTAATCAATGCGTTAAAGGATAGAATACAAAAATTCTTACAAGGCAAGATAAACAAATGGAAACAAAACC
>CESZ01017479.1_pt1 | contig 17006 bp, 14 predicted proteins | sample 531081 | NCBI WGS metagenome assembly CESZ01 (sample SAMEA2621260, study PRJEB7988) | marine metagenome | biome: marine biome (ENVO:00000447); feature: surface water layer (ENVO:00002042); material: "saline water (ENVO:00002010), including plankton (ENVO:xxxxxxxx)" | depth 5 m | reverse complement strand
GATACGCTCGGATGTGTTACCGCTATTGATATCTTCCTTGCTGAGCCACCTGAGCTGCAAATATCTTTAGATGCAGATACCCTTTCGGGATGTAGTCCTTTTGTGGTGCAGTTTACCAATACCTCTAACGCTACGGCAAATTGTGAGTGGGACTTTGGAAATGGGAATACCTATACTGGATGTGAGAATGTATTCAATGTATACGAAGAAGGAGGGAGCTACTCGATAGCACTTACCGCATACGACGACAATGGATGCTTTAATGATGTGACCTATAATAACTTTATTACGGTATATCAAACTCCGACAGCGGCAATGAATATTGATCCCGCTTATTTGTATCCAGATATGCCGACCACAAATATTACCAACGAATCTGAGGACGGAGACATCTTTGTATGGAATATGGGAGATACACCTCTTGACTTTATGGGCTTTGAACCAGGAGCATATACCTATAGCCCAAATGTTGCAGATACATTCTGGGTGAGTCTTCTAGCATTGACAGATGAAGGATGTACGGACAGTACGCAAAGCTTTGTGACCATGTTAAACGATCCGTTCTTATATGCACCGAATTCATTTACACCAGATGGAAACAATTCAAATGATGTTTGGATACCGGTGTTTTCTAGTCCCGAATATGTAAAACGCTATAATCTCGATATCTATAACAGATGGGGACAACGAATCTTTGAAACCATAGACATCAACCAAGGGTGGGATGGAACCCTCCAAGGAAATACAGTGCAGGATGGTACCTATATCTGGAAAATTAACTTCAGATGGTATGACCAAAGAACATATGAGCTTACAGGGCATATTAATCTAATTAAGTAAGATTCATTTTTCTATTAATTCCTTAGATGAGATGGTATTAGTCCAATACATCACTCAGATGATTGCTTATATTTGTCGTCACTTCTTATTTTATCAGTAATGATCAATAAATTCAATACATACTTAGTATAGAAATGTCTTTTAAACTGTTCTACTATATCAAACGCTTTGGATACAATACCTTACCTCAGTCTTTTTTTGACCGAAACTATAAGCGGCTCATGGAGTTTGAGAAGCAATGTGATCCAGAAGAGCTAGATGCACGAATCAGTTACTATATCAAATTAAAAGAGCCTTTCAAGCTAGATGGTGGAAGTCAGTCAATAGGCACGTTCAGACGCACGAAGGGGAGTGATTATTATCTTGATTTGAAGGATTTTATGCATTATTTTCCTGATGAAGCGTGTTTCGTGTATCATTTTGGAGACAATACAGAATCTAGAGATATACCCACGTTAATTAAAGCTAGGGAGATCAACGGTTTTAATGAAAACTCTATTCTTTTTAAGCTTAATAAAAAAAGACATTTTCATTGGGTGAAGGATTCAAAACCCTTTTCTGAAAAGAAAAATGCTTTGGTTTGGCGCGGTGGAGCATATCAACAGCTCAGAAGAGAATTTGTTGAGCAGTTTCATGACCATCCAAAATGTGAGGTGGGGCAGACCAATCGTCCTGCTGAGAATGTTCCATGGCAAAAGCAATATATGTCGAAAGAAGACCAGCTGGAGTATAAGTTTATATTTTGCCCTGAAGGAAATGATGTTTCTACCAATCTAAAGTGGGCTATGTCCTCAAATTCTATTTGTTTAATGCCAAAGCCAAGGTATGAAACATGGTTCATGGAAGGCCTCTTAAAGCCAGGGATTCATTATGTAGAATTGAAGTCAGATTATAGTGATTTGGATGAGAAAATTGACTACTATTCGACACATATATTAGAGGCTGAAACTATCATTGAAAACGCACATCAGTATGTGTCTAGGTTTCAAAATAAAGACCTGGAAGATTTACTATCTATAAAGGTTTTAGAACGTTATTTCGAGCTAAGCGGTCAGCTTTAATGGTTTGACCTAATGATTGTCTTTGCTTTTTCTAGAACCCATTCGAGCTGTTCTTTTTTTGTAAGCGTGCTATTGTCAAGAACAATGGCATCCTTGACCTGAATAAGAGGGCTCTCTTCACGCGTTGAGTCTACATGGTCTCTTTTTGTTAGATTCGACCTCACCTCCTCAAGTGATTGAGGAATACCTTTTTCTTGTAATTCGGCAAATCTTCGTTGGGCACGTATTTCTGGACTGGCTGTCACAAATAACTTAAGTTGCGCATTTGGGAAGACAATAGATCCTATATCACGCCCATCCATAACAATTCCGCCATTTTGGCCCATCCTTTGTTGCTGTTTGACTAGCGCAACCCGCACTGCTTTTATGGTTGCTACTTTTGATACGATATTTGCTACATGCGCCTGTCTTATTTCATCCTCTATATTTTCATTATGTAAATACAGACAGTTCTTTGCATTATCGATTTTAAAACACAACTTGAGGTCTTTAATAGCGTTTTCAATTGCTTCTCTATCGATATGTTTCTCAGAGACATAGCCAAGGCGATGAAAGAATAGTGATGCGCCTCGATACATGGCACCTGAGTCAATAAATGAATAGTCAAGCGCTTTCGCCAAAGCTTTGGCTAAGGTGCTTTTTCCACAGGCGGAATACCCGTCAATGGCTATTGTGATTTTCGTGCTCATATCCCTCTAATTTAAGCATTGCAGTCGACTCTTCAAGCTAAAGCTTTCTTTAAAAATCGAGCGGTTTCGTTCTTTTTTTCTTTTACTAATTCTTCTGGAGTCCCAGCAAAAAGTAAATTCCCGCCATTTTCTCCTCCCTCTGGACCGAGGTCGATAATGTGGTCTGCGCATTTTAGAATTTCCGTGTTATGCTCTATCACAACAATACTGTGTCCCTGATTGATTAGCGCATTAAACGCAAGAATGAGCTTTTCAATATCGAAAAAATGAAGTCCTGTTGTGGGTTCATCAAATATAAAAAGTGTCGACCCCAGCTTGCTTCCTTTGGCTAAGAAAGATGCCAGTTTAATACGTTGTGCTTCACCACCACTCATTGTACTTGATGCTTGTCCTAGCTTGAGGTAGCCCAATCCTACGTCTACAAGTGGCTGAATCTTTTGTATGATTTTAGTTTCTAGACGATCTGGTTTCTCTCCAAAAAATATTAGGGCGTCATCTAGGCTCAGTTCGAGGATGTCGTATATTGATTTTTTCCGGTAAAGAACATCTAACGTTTCTTTTTTGTACCGTTTCCCTTTACATGTTTCACATTCTAGATGCACGTCGGCCATAAATTGCATCCCGACAGTAATAGTTCCTTCACCTTCACAATCTTCACATCTTCCGCCTTTTACATTAAAGGAGAAAAATCCTGGCTTGTAGCCTCTTGTTTTTGATATCTGTTGTCGTGAGAATAGATCCCTAATTTCGTCAAAAGCCTTCACGTAGGTAACAGGGTTGCTTCTTGAGGATTTTCCAATCGGATTTTGATCAATAAATTCTATGTTTTGAATAGCTTCTATATTGCCCGTTAATGCAGTGTAATTACCCTGTGTATCGTTGCTGATTCCTTTTGTTTTACGAAGGGCAGGGTATAGGATGTCTCCAATTAGAGACGATTTACCCGATCCTGATACACCTGTGACACAGGTTAGACACTTTAGAGGGATGTCTACGTTTATGTTTTTTAAATTAAACTGCTTTGCACCTTCAATAGTTATCTTTGTTTTCGATTTTCTTCGCTTTAGTGGCGTTTTTATTTTTTCCTCTCCCTTTAAATATGCCGCAGTCAGACTATTTTTCGACTTGTAAAGCTGTTTGAAGGTGCCATTGAAAATGATTTCGCCACCAAATACGCCGGCTTTTGGTCCAATATCTATAATTCGATCTGCCGCTCGCATAATTTCTTCTTCATGCTCTACAACTACAATCGTATTACCGAGCTCCTGAAGGTTTTTAAGCACTCCTATGAGGTTTTCTGTATCTTTCGGATGCAACCCTATAGATGGCTCATCCAGAATATATATGGAACCTACTAGCGAACTCCCTAAAGACGTAGCAAGATGTATTCTTTGAGATTCACCTCCTGAAAGCGTGTTAGATTGCCGATTTAGGGTTAAATAATTGAGGCCAACTTCACATAGATAGCTTAATCGATTCGTAATTTCAGGTAAAATTCTTTTTGTAATACTGCTATCGTTAAAGTTGTCTTCTAGGTTCTGAAAGAAATCAAGGCAGCGACTTACTGGCATGAGTACGAGGTCTTGTATGGATTTCCCGTTAATTTTAACGTATCCTGCATCCCCGCGCAGACGAGTTCCTTTACATTCGGGACAGTCTGTCCTTCCTCTATACCTCGAAAGCATTACCCTGTATTGGATTTTATATGTTTTACTTTCTAAGTATTTGAAAAATCGGTTGAGTCCCATAAAATGCTTATTTCCATTCCATAGCAATTCGTATTGTTCCTTTGTTAAGTCTTGAATTGAGCGATGTATTGGAAAGTCAAAATCATCAGCACTATATATCAGTTTATTTAAGTATTTGCCCATTACTTCTCCACGCCAAGGTGCAATAGCGCCTTCGTATACACTCAGTGAGGTATCCGGAATAACTAATTTTTCATCTATACCCAAGACTTGTCCATACCCTTCACAGGTTTTACATGCGCCAAAAGGATTATTGAATGCAAAGAAGTGTATGTTTGGTTCTTGAAAAGCTACACCATGGGATTCAAATTTTTTAGAGAAGGTTTTGAGCTCATTTGAATCTGGATTTAGGAGTATGCAATAGCCATTTCCTTCAGCGAAAGCCATGTCTATAGAATCTGCAAAGCGCCCTAAATTGCTTTCTTCAGAAAAGTCACAAACGATTCTGTCAATCACCAAATAAGGATGTTCAGTTTGACCTGGTGTGTAGTCTGATAAGTTTGTAAACTTATCATTTATATAAACTCGTTTAAAACCTTGTTTTTCATAATTTTGAATATTTATTTTATCAATTATTTTTACAGGTGATAAAATGGCGATTTTTTGAGTCTTACTTTTCGTTTTTAGATACGAGATAACGTCACTAGTTGTCTGTTTTATTACTGGTTCATTTGTGACAGGATCAAAAGTGGTTCCGGTTCGTGCATATAGCAGTTTGAGGTAGTCATATATTTCTGTTGTTGTTCCAATGGTAGATCTGGGGTTATTTGTACTTACTTTTTGTTGTATGGCGATTGAAGGAGCAATCCCCTTCATCGAATCCATATCAGGTTTGTCGAGCTTCCCAAGGAATTGACGTGCATAGGAAGACATACTTTCAATAAACCTTCTTTGTCCCTCTGCAAATAATGTGTCAAAGGCGAGGGAGGTTTTTCCAGAACCAGAAACACCTGTAATCACTGTAAATGATCCATGCGGTATTTCCACATCTATGTTTTTTAGATTGTGGACTCTAGCTCCTTTAATAACAACAGAATCCTTCATACTACAAAAATAACAGATGGGGAACAATGCGGTTCATTAGTCGCTAAATTATTATATGTATTTTTGATTAAAACTAACGATTTATGACCGAAAACACTAGGCCACCAAAGTTTATAGAATCTTTGATTCCGATTGTCGTTTTAATTACTTTATTGGCGTTCAATGTCTATGTTTTTAGTGATGATGCAACAGGCGGACCAAATCAAATAGCCCTATTGCTTGGGGCAGTTATTGCTGCAGGCATAGGAATGGGTCAAGGATTTTCATGGAAGGCAATTCAAGTGGGGATGATCAATAGTATTAAATCTTCTTTAGGTGCTGTATTGATTTTATTGATTATTGGCGCATTGAGTGGTACCTGGATGATTTCGGGGGTCGTTCCAACAATGATTTATTATGGCCTCGATATTCTTAGCCCTAGCTTTTTTCTTGTGGCTACAAGTGTAATTTGTGCCATTGTAGCACTAGCAACGGGTAGTTCATGGAGCACAATAGCGACGGTTGGTATTGCTCTATTAGGAATCGGTAGTGTAATGGGAATAAGTGAGGGAATGATTGCAGGAGCGATTATTTCTGGTGCCTATTTTGGTGATAAAATGTCTCCATTGTCCGACACCACGAATCTAGCACCCGCAATGGCTGGAACAGACTTGTTCACCCATATCAGGTATATGATGTATACTACCGTGCCCACTTTAATTATTACCCTCTTAATCTTTCTGTTTATTGGTCTGTCATTAGATTCAAAGACTGATCTCGCAGGAATAGAGTCTATGCAGCAAACTCTCGAGCAAACTTTTTATATTTCTCCATGGCTATTTCTTGTTCCTGCTGTGGTGATCGGACTAATTATTATGAAATGGGATGCGTTACCAGCGTTGTTTTTTGGAACCTTAGCTGGAGGGGTTGCTGCAATTATAGCGCAGTCCTCAATTGTCAATCAGCTGTCGGGAATCAATGATGATTATTTTATGTCCTCTTACAGGACCTTTTTTAATACCATCGCGGGAGCATCTAATCTTGAGACGGGAAATATTGCAATGAATGAACTGTTATCGACTGGAGGTATGAGCGGAATGCTTAATACCATTTGGTTGGTGATTTGTTCAATGTGTTTCGGTGGTGCAATGGAGGTAACGGGTATGCTAAAGAAAATCACGTCTAGTTTCATTAATGCACGTGAATCGGCGGGGTCTTTAATTGCTAAAACGGCAGGTACGTGTATCTTTTTTAACGCGACTACATCTGATCAGTATTTAGCCATTGTTGTTCCTGGAAGAATGTTTTCTAAAGAATTCGAAGACAATGGTTTAAAGCCCGAGAACTTAAGTAGAACTTTAGAAGATTCTGGGACAGTGACTTCACCTCTAATTCCATGGAATACTTGTGGTGCTTATCATGCTGGTGTCTTGGGTGTAGCAACCGGAACGTATTGGATGTTTTGTTTCTTTAATCTGATTAGTCCAATCATGACGATGCTATATGGCTTTATGAATATTCGAATTAGAAGGTATTCAAAAGAGGAAATGGAATCTATTAAATTAGCACAGGGCGCTACGAAAGCTTAAGTGTTCTTTCTATTCCGTCAATCAAGGCATGAATAACTTTGATGTGTATTTCTTGAGCGCGGTCCGCAAAATCGCTGTGGGGTGCACGTATTTCAATGTCTGCTATATTAGCGAGTAAACCACCGGTTTTTCCAGTAAGCACGACTGTTTTTATTCCTTTATTTTTTGAAGCATCTACTGCTTTGATGACATTCGTTGAATTTCCAGAGGTTGAAATACCAAGCAATACGTCTCCTTCAGAACCAATAGCCTCAACATATCTCGAAAAGACATATTCGTAACCATAATCATTTGCCACGCATGATATGTGCGTAGGATCAGATATCGATAGTGCAGCAAGTGCTTTGCGTTCATTTCTAAAACGGCCACTGAGCTCCTCTGCAAAGTGCATTGCATCGCTCATTGAGCCACCATTTCCACAGCTAATTATCTTATTTCCGTTTCTTAATGCTTCAACCATAACTACAAGTGCACTATGTATAGCCTGTATATTCGTTGCATTATTGAAGGAGCTCAATACCTCTGCAGCTTCATCAAAATGTTTTTGTATTGCTTCTTTGCTCATCATAAAATTCTATTCGTAAAAGTAAGGATTATCAACTGATTCGACGTTTATTTGTTTTGTATCTTTGTTTTATGTCAAAAGGAAATTTTTTTCAAGGAAAGGTAGTGTGGCTCACCGGGGCAAGCTCTGGAATAGGCAAAGAGCTCAGCATTCAGCTCTCGAAGCTCGGTGCAAAGCTCATTCTTTCATCGAGAAAAGAGGAGCTTTTGATAGAGCTCAGAGCAAACCTCCCCCAAAAAGAGCAGCACATGGTCCTTGCAATGGATTTAGCCAAGCCTGATGAATTCGATGGATTGTTAAAGCAAGTTATAGCTAGATACGATCAAATCGATTTGCTTATACAAAATGGTGGTATCAGCCAAAGAGCAACCGCAGCATCATCATCCGAAGTGGTCGTTCGTCGAATTATGGAGGTAAATTTCTTTGGCAATGTATTCTTGATGAAAAAGGTCTTGCCAAAGTTGCGAGAAAGTAAAGGTCAAGTTTTGGTCATCAGTAGTATTGCCGGTAAGTTTGGTTTCTTCTTAAGATCAAGTTATAGCGCATCTAAACATGCGCTTCACGGTTATTATGAATCACTTGCCTTGGAAGAGGAGGAGAATGGAATATCTATTACGATTGCTTGTCCAGGTAAAATAAATACGCCTATTTCAACCAATGCACTTGATTCGAAGGGAGAGAAACATGGAGAGATGGACCACAATCAAGAGACAGGAATGCCCGTTGAGGAATGTGTCGCGCAGCTTTTGCGTGCAGTTTCTGAAAGAAAACGCGAGGTACTGATTGGAAATAAAGAAATTAAAGCAGTCACCCTGAAAAGGTTTTTTCCTAAATTATTTTGGAAAATTATTCGAAAGCAATCACCTACCTAGGTTTTTATAAAAAAAAAGCATAAAAAAAGCCATCATTAACTGATGGCTTTTAAAATTAATGTAAATTCTTAGTTTACGCTAGACGATAAGTCAGCACCTGCTTTGAATTTCACTGTGTTTTTAGCTTTAATTTGGATAACCGCACCCGTTTTAGGGTTACGTCCAGCTCGAGCTGCTCTTCTTGTGATAGAAAAAGATCCGAAACCTACTAAAGAAATACGGTCACCTTTTTTCAATGCACCAGTCGTTGCACCTACAAAAGCATCCAATGCTTTCTTAGCATCAGCTTTAGATAATCCAGCACCACCTGCCATCGCGTCAATTAATTCTGCTTTGTTCATAATGAGTTGTTTTAAATAATTAATAAATATTTATCACAACAAATATATCCGAATATCAATGTCAGTCAAGGTTTGGGGGGTAAAAACTGCCTAAAATGTTGATAACTGACCTATTTTGTTAATAAACCCTCCCGAAATCCTTGTAAAATATAGGGTTAATGTCATTTTTACATCTTCTATTCTATGTTTTTGCATATTTTTTATCCTAATCTTTGTATTTGAGAACTAAAATCGTCTGTGAATTGTTCATGTGTTTTAGATGAAAGCACTAATTATAGGATCGGGAATTGGGGGTATGGCAAGTGCCATCAGATTGGCTGCAATGGGCCTTGAAACACATGTCTTTGAACAAAACGCCTTTTACGGTGGTAAAATAAATTCCAAATCATTGGGTGGTTATCGTTTTGACCGAGGCCCTTCAGTGTTTACTGAGCCTCATCTTGTCGATGAGCTACTATCTTTGTCAGCGATTTCTGATATTGACTTCACCTACAGTAAACTTCCTGTTTCCTGTTGTTATTTCTTTGATGATGGATCGCGTATAGTTCTTCCTACAGGAACATCTGCTGTGGCTAAAACTTTGTCGGATGAGCTAGGAGAGGATTTTAAACATGTCGAAAGACGTTTAAAACGTCTCGAATTAAATTATAAGGCTGTTTATGCCGTGTTCATTCAGGCATCTTTGCATAGAGTTAGGCAGTGGCTTAATCGAAATCTTCTTAATGCCATTTATCGTATTCCGTTTTATGGACTTTTCTCATCTATGAATAGTATAAATTCGAGAGCTTTCAAAAATTCTAAAACCACACAGATATTTAATCGATTTGCTACGTACAACGGAAGTGATCCCTCTCGAAGTCCAGGTATGTTTAATATAATCGCTCATTTAGAGTTGAACGTTGGGCCTTTTATGCCTAAAGGAGGCATGGTGTCTATAAGTAATGCGATCTACAAAAAGGCCATTGAGCTAGGGGTTCAATTTCATTTTGATTCACGTATCGATGAGATTTTATATTCAGAAGGTATGGTAAAAGGAGTTACTGCTGGCAGGCAAATGCATGAATGTGATATTATTGTAAGCAATATGGATGTTCATTTTACTTACGAAAAGCTTTTGCCTGGGCTAAAGGGACCTCAAAAAGCATTAAAACAAGAAAAGTCTACGTCTGCGATTGTGTTCTATTGGGGCATCCGAAAGTCATTTGACCAACTTGATGTTCATAATATTTTTTTTTCGAAAGACTATGAGGGTGAGTTCAATTCTATTTTTCTCAATAAGACGCTGTCTGATGATCCTACAGTTTACATTCATATTTCCTCAAAAATGGAAAAAGAAGATGCTCCCGAGGGATGTGAGAATTGGTTTGTGATGGTTAATGCTCCCATTGATACAGGTCAAGATTGGAAGATTCAGAAGCAACGGTTAAGGGCTAATGTAATTAGAAAACTAGATAAACTGCTTAATGAAGATGTTGCTGCATTGATTGAAGTGGAGGAAGATCTTGATCCGTTGAGGATGGAGAAAATGTATTCGGGTAAAAATGGGTCAATTTACGGTAACGCATCTAACGATATACTTTCTTCATTTTACCGCCATCCTAATTTTGCGCCAAGTCTGAAAGGTTTATACTTTTCTGGTGTTACCGTTCATCCAGGAGGAGGTATACCGCTCGCCTTAAATAGTGCTGAGATTGTTCAAAGATGTGTAAAAAAAGATTTTTCAATCGATTAATTCAGCGGGGTTTATTTCCTTCACATTTTTATTCTTGGTCATTATTTTTCTTGCATTTCTGATAAATAGTTTCATTTTCGCGAGGTGTGCAGGGTTTTTTATTTGTTCCTTGGCTGGATAGCTAGAGCAGGGAAGCACTTCAAATAATTTTTTATTGGAACGTGTTGGTTTGTTTACCCAAACAAGATGATAGCCTGCATTTTTGATTTTTAATATTTCGTTCTTTTTTTCGAGTTCAATTTCAAGCATCATACCTCCATCAGTATTTACGCTTGCCTGATTAGATACGAAATTGCCCAACGAATAGGCGACAAGCTGGTTTTTTTCTTTATCCCATTCAACTTTCTGAAGCACGTGTGGGTGCCCACCAATAACAATATTTACTCCATTTCGAAATAGAAAGTCAGTGACTTTCTTTTGAAATGTATTGGGTTTAGTTTGGTATTCTATTCCCCAATGAACTATTGCGATTAAAGCATCTATGGATTCATTTTTGCTATGCTGAATATCTATTAGCATTTGATTGGTATCAATATAGTTTACCGATGTCGGTTTTGGGGCTTTTAGTCCATTTGTGCCGTATGTATAATTAAGCATTCCTATTCTAATATTTTCTTTTCTTAAGATCATAAGATTACGTAGTGCTCTATCCTTTTCATTTTTGTAGGAGCCATTGTGAGGAATATTAAGTTCGTCAAGTACTTCTATGGTTCTTCTTATTCCCTTCCCACCTCGATCACATGTGTGGTTGTTCGCAGTCACTAAAACATCAATTCCGTTTTGCTTACATGCTCTTGCAAGCGCATCGGGAGAAGAAAATTGAGGGTACCCGCTGAATGGTTCTCCAGCAAGAGTTACTTCAAGATTTGCTACAGCGAAGTCTGGTTTTTCGATGATTTCACGCAGTTGAGTAAAAACAGCATCGTAGTTGTATGATTTGTTTTCGGGGTCGTGGGCTGCTTCAATTTGGCCACCATGCCCCATGATATCTCCTATAAAAAGCAGTGACATTGAACTTTGGCTCAAGGACATAAAGCTTGATAGAAAGAATAAAATACTGACAGTTTTCATAATGTTAAATATGAGTTGAAAGTACTATTTTCGTATCAAACTCATTCGTTTGACTGTGTTTTTTTATTGCGCTTAAATGGAAAAGGAAATAAATAAAGCTGATTTTCTCAATGCAATGCATGAAAGTATTAGGCAACGTATCTCAGAGGCTTCACTCATTCTCGATGGTATTCAAGAGTCTATAGATGCTGAGGCTCAAAGTACCGCTGGGGATAAACATGATACTTCTCGCGAATTGATGCAACAGGAAAGAAATAAAGCAGCCCAAAATCTTCAGAATCATATTTCCATGGATAGTCTAGTATTAAAGCTGAAAACGATTATCGTTTCTTGTGAAGTCAGATTTGGTAGCCTAGTATTGACAAACGTTGGTTGGTTTTTCATTGGCTTACCATTAGGGAGAATACAGTTCGAGGATAAGGATATATTGTGTGTTTCTGGTAATGCACCTGCCGCAAAACTTCTGGAAAGTGAGCGGGTAGGGGCGTCAATTAAAATGAATGGGATGAATATTAAAATTTTAAGCGTAAAGTAAAAAAGTGAGACGAATCTCACTTTTTTGATAAATATTTACGGTAGGTTATTTATTTCAATGTTTTTACAAAGCATACGCAAATACTTTCTCTAGGTTACATTTTTAAATTATCTTATTACGTTCAGATGTCCTGTTTCAAATATTTTTTGTTCTACCTGTCAATCAAAGTTTAATAGAGCCGTTTAAAGAATGACAAATAAGGTTTATCAATTAAAATCCCGAACAGGTGTATCCAAAAAAGGATTCCAATAGGAAGTATAATGAAAGATAGCTTATTGAATTGCCAAGCTGTTTGAACATCGAGGTGCATTAGGTGCATGATACCGCGTGTTAAACCGCACCCCAAACATTCTAATTCAAAAAATACAACAGATAAACACATGCTTTGTCCTGTGTCAAAGTAGTCAGCAGGTAAAAAGAATAACAAAAGAAATGCTCCTAGTAACAAGGCTAGAAGCATTTTAAAAAGTGTATTTAATACTTTATTTGTTTCCAAATATAACAACTAAAGCATGAATCAATCCTGGAAGTCCACAAAGTAGAGTGAGTAACAAGTTCGTTGTAACACGTCCTGTCCATGACCCCTCATAAAGATACATCGAAATCGTAGTTCCAAAAGGTACTAGCAGAATTAACAACAAATAGATGATTGTATCTGTTTTAGCATCTTGTTTTTGGTTCTTTTTGATGGCCTTAATAATTTTTTTCGCGGCCTTTTTACTTGATTTAATATCTTCTTTGCTCATTTCTTTTGCAACAGATAAAGCAGTCGAAGCTTGATTTTTAATCATTAATGGCTCCAAAGTAGATGGTGAAGTATTTTTTATGCTCGGAACCGCAACCCTTGAAGAAGCCATGTCCATTGAAACAGGCATCTCATAGTTTTTTGTAAGCTTCTTTTTTTGTTGGGTATTGGATACGAAAGTATCTTCTTGAATAGTTTCAGAATGAACAACCTTACGGTTTTTCTTCATGTTTATAGAAGCATTGTTCCAGTTCACAGTGAATCCTTTTCTGTGATAGCGTTTTTGAACTGAACAGGAGTCTAAGATTAACGTCATAGAAAATGCCGCAGTTAAAAGTAAAGCAAATTTTTTCATTTCATTATATTTTAGTTTAGTTAGATTACAATATAACAAAAAGACTGCTTGAATGAATATTAAATCAGTTATTGTTAATAAAATAATCAGTCAAATATAATCTTGAATTCAACCCGTCTATTCTTTTGTCGACCCTCGGCAGTCGTGTTATCAGCAATAGGTTTTGACTCCCCGAAGAATAAAGTTTTGATTCTTACTTCCTCAATGCCGTCATTCATTAAGATGCGCTTCACAGCTTCACTGCGTTTTTTAGATAGAATCATATTCGCATCAGCATCTCCTACGTTGTCTGTATGTCCAGATATTTCAATTCTCCAAGCTGGATTTTTCTTGAGTGTGTTTGCCAATTCTAGAAGTGATATCTTCGATGTGTTTTTAATGACATCTAAACTGGTTTCAAATTCAAGGTTATTAAATGCCGTGTTGAGTACCTCTTGTTCTTTCTCCTCAATGATTGGACAGCCTCCATTTTCAATAGGTCCAGCTGTTTTTGGACATTCATCGTCTTTATCTAAGAGTCCGTCACCATCTGTATCCTCATAGGGGCATCCTTTGTTTTCTAATGGTCCCGCTATGTTGGGACAACCGTCTTTATTATCAAGTAATCCATCTCCATCCGTATCTGGATAGGGGCAACCATTATTCTCTATCGGACCAGCAGCGTTAGGACAATTATCTACTGCGTCAAAAAGTCCATCCCCGTCTGTATCAGGACATCCTTTAAATTCCTCTAATCCTGGCGTATCTGGACAGAGGTCATCTTTATCAAGGATTCCGTCTCCATCTCGGTCAGGGTTTTCCTCTTTTTTAGGTTCTTCAGGTAGTTCGGGTTTGTTAAATTGATAGGCCAATAGAACCTCATGAGAACCTTTCGAATAACCAGTGATATCAGAAATGTTATAGTCATAGCTGTATGCAAAGACAGTATTCTTAAAGTTCACACCAATCATTGCAATGGCAGATTCTGAATGTCTATAGCTCAATCCAAAGAATAGCAAATCATTAAAGGTCCCCTTAGCACCCAATTCTATGAGGGAAGGGGCAATAAAGCTACTACGCATCAAAAAGTAAGGATCTAAATCAAACGATTCTGACAATTTAAAGGAATAGGATGTCGTTAAATTGTAGTGTCGAATCAATCGATTCTCACCCAATGCTAGAGCATTTAAATCGTCTAGCTTAGATAGTCGGCTTTGTACTAATTGGTTGACGCCAAATCCAACACGTAATTTATCATTTAAGGAGTACAATAATCCAAAGCTCATGTCAGGAGACATTTGCTTGACACTTCCACTCAGACTTGGATCTGGATCAATGTTTTCAATTCCCGAGCCGTCATAGCTATATTGATTCAGCACACCGGAAACAGCCATAGATAAATTCGATTTGTCATTGAGCTTAAGAATGTAATTATAGTTCAGCATGAGTCCCATTTGTGATACAGCACCACCGGCATCATCCATAAATAGCATGCCTCCCAAACCCATTTGCTGGTTTTTGAGAAGGGTATGCCCACCTAGTGTGTATGTGGAAGGTGCTCCGTCAAAACCGCCCCATTGATTGCGGTATCCCAGCTGAACGCGAGGTGAATTCGTAACACCTGTATAGGCCGGGTTAATTACAAAGTCATTCCAAAAGAATTGACTGTACATTGGCAATTGCTGTGCGTTAAAGCCAAAGGACATGGTCATGAATACTAAAGCGAATATTAATTTTTTCATATCTATACTTTTTATAGTGTGCTTATCTTTTCAACGTTACGACGCCATTAAATTTTTGTCCATCTCCTAAATCGAGAATATAATAATAGTCTGCGGTAGGTTGCGGATCGCCTTGGAAGCTACCGTCCCAAGGATCTGAGAAAGCATCGCCGCGGTATACCTCATTACCCCATCTATTGAAGACCAATATTACTGCATCAGGGTATTGATTTAAGCCACCAATGGTCCAAGTGTCATTCGTATTGTCTCCATTGGGTGAAAGCCCCTCAGGAATAGCAAAACAAGTCGGACCGCCAATGGTAAGATTTAGCGTGTAGACTACACTGTCGCAACCTACAACGCTAGTTTCTATATATGTGGCTGTATTGTTGCTTTCGGTATACGTAATGCCATCTAACCACGTGTATGCGTCGCAGGCAGACTGTACATCTATTTCTTGGCTTACAGGGATTTCGGTTACAAATACAGTATCACTTTCTGTACAAGCTGTTTCAGGATCGGTTACAGTGACATAATATATGCCTTCCTCTGTTACATAGATACTTTCTGTAGTTTCGCCTGTATTCCAAATATATTCGAAACCTGGTTCTTGGGGACTAAGTGCGATGCTATCGTTGGCACAGAGAAATTCATCAGGTCCCAAATCAGGATCCAAGATAGTAAGTGTAAGCGCTAATGTGATGATACTGTCGCAGCCCGAAACATTTGTGGTGATAAAGGTGGCCGTGTTGTTACTTTCGGTATACGTATTGCCATCAATCCATGTAAACGCGCCGCATGCTTCGTGTTCATCCGTGCTATTTGACGATTCCAAAATGGTGAGGTCAAGCGTGATTGTACTATCGCATCCTGAAGCGTTTGTAGTGACGAAGGTAGCTACGTTGTTACTTTCTGTATATTCAATACCGTCGATCCAGGTGTAAGCGCCACATTGAGAAACCACATCAATACTCGATGAGCTACTGTTTATGGTTAAATTCAAGGTCACAACACTATCGCATCCGAATGCATTGCTCAAAGTATGTGTCGCCGTATTGTTGCTATTTGTGTAGGTATTTCCGTCAATCCATGTATGTGCATCACATGCAGTGATGTTATCGATTCCTGTATTGGAATTATTTATGGTTAAGTCCAAAGTCACGAGGCTATCACATCCAACCGAATTTGTGAGCATATGCGTAGCACTGCTATTATTTTCAGTGTAGGTGTTTCCGTCAATCCACGTGTAAGTATCGCACGCAACAATTTCATCTACACCAGTTGTCGCCGAATTGATTGTTAGGTTGAGCGTTACGAGGCTATCACATCCTCCAATCGCGGTGAGTAAAAATGTTGCTGTGTTGTTGTTTGCCGAATAGCTTATGCCGTCAATCCATGTGAAAGATCCACATGCAACCTGCGTATCTGTCGAGCTTAAGGAGCTGTCAATGGTCAAATCTAAAGTGACAAGACTATCACATCCCGCACTGGAGGTAAGTAAAACGCTTGCGGTATTGTTGCTAGAGGTATAGGTGTTTCCATCAATCCACGTATAAGAGTCACAAGATCCTTGCACGTCTATTGTGCTGTATGAGCTATTAACCGTAAGGTTTAGCGTAACAATACTATCACATCCTGCAGTGTTGGTGAGTATATGTGTTGCACTGTTGTTACTGGCTGTATAGGTGTTGCCATCAATCCACGTGTAAGCATCACACGCAGTTATTTCATCAATACCAGTATTTGAATTATTAATGGTTAAATCAAGTGTTACCACGCTATCACAACCGACACTATTTGTAAGGGTATGGGTTGCAGTATTATTGCTGGTCGTGTAGGTATTGCCATCAATCCATGTATAGGTATCACAAGCGGTGACGACATCGATTCCTGTATTGGAATTGTTTATGGTGAGGTCTAAGCTCACAATACTATCACAACCTGCAGCGTTGGTAACTGTATGCGTAGCGCTGTTATTGCTTGTTGTATAGGTATTTCCATCAATCCACGTGTAAGCACCACATGCGATAATAACGTCAATACCGATATTGGAATTGTTTATGGTTAAGTCTAAGGTCACAATACTATCGCACCCTGAGGCATTACTCAAGGTATGTGTTGCACTGTTGTTGCTAGCCGT
>CESZ01110416.1_pt1 | contig 17048 bp, 19 predicted proteins | sample 531081 | NCBI WGS metagenome assembly CESZ01 (sample SAMEA2621260, study PRJEB7988) | marine metagenome | biome: marine biome (ENVO:00000447); feature: surface water layer (ENVO:00002042); material: "saline water (ENVO:00002010), including plankton (ENVO:xxxxxxxx)" | depth 5 m | reverse complement strand
TCAAATATTATTTTTTCAATTTTATTCAAATAATCTATTTCTTTACAAATTAATTTACACAATATTATAATAAATTTCCTAATATTTGATAGTAATGGTAAAAAAAATTATTAAATTAAAAAAAGGATTAAATTTAATTTCATTTTATTTATTTAATAATAATTTAAAAATTATTTTAAATGAACCTAGGATTACTTTTATTAATAATGCTAATGAGTATTATAATTCTGAAATACCAATAGATTTAAATCCTTTAGATTTTAAATATCTTCAAGATGAATCTTCTAATTTAGGTTATTACCTAAACTCTATAACTGATTTTGATATAGAAATAGAGACTTAAAATAGATAATATTATTATAAAAATATAATAATATTATAATTAATGGAAAATAAAGATATTATTAATACATTTTGTATACTAAATAAAACTATTGATAAAACAATTGAAAAATGTAAATGGATTCAAAGTTTAAATTCTAGTACAGCAATTTATTCTATTAAAGAAGAATTAAAGGAAGTAATAGAAGCTTTAAAAAAAAATGATGATGATAATTTAGAAGAAGAAATTGGTGACTTACTATTTACTGTTGTATTATTTGGTAAAATATCAGAAAAAGAAGGTAAAGTAAATTTTCAAAAATCAATTAACAGAATCAATGAAAAAATTATTAAAAGAAGTCCTCATGTTTTTGGAGATAAAATAGCAAATACGCCAAAAGAAGCATCTGATTTATGGAATGAAATAAAACTTAAAGATTATAAAAATTAATTAACTTGTAAAAAAAAAAATTAATTTATTTTTGTTTCTTAATGAAAATAATTTAAAAGATTGATTTATTTATTCTCTATCCATATTACATATCCTTTATGCATAGAAATCCTAATATTATTATAGCAGATAAACCAGTATCCCTTACTAGTAAAGATTTTGCAGATCAAATTAAGCAAATTAACAATTTTAAAAAAGTATGTTTTTGTGGAAGACTTGATCCTATGGCAAGAGGAAAAATGCTTTTTCTAGCAAATGAAATGTGTAAAGAAATGGATAAAAATCAAAATTATGATAAAACTTATCAATTTGAAATATTCTTAGGTATTAAGACTGATTCAGATGATCCATTAGGAATTATTGAAGATATAAATTTTAACAATATTGAAGAAAACAAAAATAAATTAATTAGAGAAATTAAGTTGCTTTGTAAAAATTATCCTATTACTATTAATCAAGAATTTCATAAATTTAGTTCGATTAGAGTAGATGGTCAACCTTTGTGGTTACATTCAAAAAATGACAAAAAAGTAAAAAAACCAAAACATATTGTAAATATTAAAAAATTAGAAATATTTGATAATTTAAAAATAAAAAAGATAGAGTTTATTGATAATATTATAAATATTATTTCTAATATAAATAAAAAACATGATTTCAGACAAAATAATATAATTGAAAATTGGAAAAAATTTAATGATGATTTTCAAATAGAATTTCTTAATTCAATTAAAATAGAATTAAAAGTTTCTTCAGGATTTTATGTTAGACAATTTGTTAGAGATTTGTCTGAAAAAATACAATTTCCACTTATGGTATTTGATATCAATAGAATTAATATAGATTTAAGTAATTAATTTGTAAATAATAATATATGAATAGTAATATAATTAGTATTGATGAAGCGTCTGATATATCTCAACGTGGTAAAACTGTAAAATGTTTAGCATTAATTGATATAGTATTTTCTCTATTGTATATTTTATTTAGTCCATTTTTTTTAATATCAGCTATTATTAGTTTAATATTTGCAACCTGTGGATATTATGGTGCTAAATATTTTAATAAAAGTAAAGTTTTTAATTATTGTATTTTTTTATTAATTCAAAATATTTTTAGAATCATTATCTTTCTAATATATCTTATATCACCGTCTCATTTTAATTCTAATAGTGTTAGTGCAGCAACAGTTTTAATTAATATTTTTTCTATCTTTATTAACCTTTACATAAATAAATTTATTTATGATTTTTATAATTTAATTAAAATTTATTCTCAAGAACAATTAGATGCATTATCAACATCTCCACAAATAGTAATTGTTCATTCAACTGAGGAAATTTAAAAATTTTGAATTAATTTAGAATTACACATTATTAATTATTTAAAATGAAAGTAAATTTTCCTTTTAAATTTGATAAATTTTACAGGTATTTTGATATTAACCAAGATATGAATTTAAATATTCAACTATTAGAATATTTTTATGGTGAGGATCGTAGTTACAGATTAGCATGTCCTTTTGATAATGGTGATTTTATTATTGAATTTGATTTGAAAGAAAATTATGGAAATGAAATATCACATCATCCTTTATGTTATAGAGGTTTATTAAGTAATGAAAATGTAATTATAACAAATATTTTTGTTAATAATAAAATGAGTGATTTTCATGATGTAAATTTTTTAGAGAATTATAAAAAAAAAATAAATTTATTAATTAATAATTTATCAAAAGATAATAAAAAATTAGTAAAATATTATGACCAAATTATTGAAACTGATTATAAATATTTACCAATGAACGATTTTACTAAGATTTTTAAAAGTAATTTAATTTATCAGGGATTAAACTAAAAATTTTGAAAATATTTAAAATTATAAATAATATTTTAATATATGAAAGGATTTATCAATCTAGGAAATACATGTTATCTTAATTCTGGTTTACAAATGTTAATACAAATTAAAGATTTATGTCAAGTTATTCATACTTTATCCTCAAAAAGTCCAATTCTTAAAGAAATAAGTCAATTTATTAAAAAATATAATGATCAATCAAATGATTCATTAGATCCTTGTTATATTAAAGATTTAGTTTCCCAAAGAAATAATATTTTTATGGGTTTTCAACAACAAGATTCTTCTGAATTTATTGTTTTCTTTTTAGATTTTTTAAATAATGAAGTAAATAAAATTTTACCATCAAAAAATATCGTTGATCAATTATTTTTATTAGAAGAAACTACCACAACAAAATGTAAAGTTTTATCATGTTTAAATACAAGTGATAACATTGAAAAATCAACTATTATGATGTTAAATATAGACTCTGACTGCAGTACTTTAGATGATTGTTTTAGGTTTTCAAAACAAAGAGTTAAGCTAGAAGGAGATAATAAATATTTTTGTGAAAAATGTCAAAAAAACAGAATTGCATCTCAAAGAAAAGAAATAACTAAGTGGCCAAAAAATTTAATAGTGTGGTTAAGAAGATATGAACAAACAGGAAATAGATTATCTAAACATAATCAAGAAATTAAAGTACCAATTATTTGGAAAAATAAATATAAATTAAAAGGAATAGTATTTCATTCTGGAAATTTATATGGTGGTCATTATGTTTATGCTGGATGTGTAAATGATAAATGGTATCTATTTAATGATAATTCGGTATCAAAATTAGAAACAAATAGTCTTGCAAAATTTATAAATAATGGTTATATTTATTATTATTCTATGGTGTAATTTTTCCTATAGCGTATTAATTTTACTATATTAATCAATTTTTATTTTAATTACTTTTCTATACAAATACTGTTTATTCTTGCTTTACAAATATAGATATCTTAATTTTAATTTTGCATAGCAAATGAATTTAAATAATCCTTTTTGCAAATATAATTTGTCAATTTTATTTTTATTTAAATAAAAAAATATATTTAAATTATTATGAAGGAATTTAAAATTAATAATTTAAATAATATTCCTTTAAACATTATAGAAGGAAAACATGTTGATAATCCATTAGCTATTCTTATTAATGTTCATGGAATTTCTAGCCATTTTCAAGATTTTTATAAATCTGTAGATAACTTAGAATCTAGAGATGATTTTTTTGTTAATGAATCTTTTAAAAGTTATGGATTGGAATTTCACGGACATGGTAAGAGTGATGGACTTAAATGTAGTATTAATAAATTTGATAATTTAGTAGATGATTTATATTGTTTAGTAAAATATGTTTCTAATATATATAAAAATATTCCAATTTTTATTATTGCCGAGTCAATGGGTGGTGCAGTTGCTATTAAATATAATATAAAATATCAGTTTTATTATCCAATTAGTTCTTACATTTTATTAGCTCCTATGTGTGGTATTGATGATAGATTAAAACCAAACTTTCTTGCTACTTATTTTTTAATTACCATGTCGTATTATTTTCCTACATATCCTGCTTTAAATACAAATTCTAAAATGAGAGAAACATGTAAAAATTTAGAATATGAAAAAGCTAGAGAAAATTGTGAATATAATTATCATGGTAAAATGAGATTAAATACTGCTAGGGAATGTTATCATACTAGTTTGTGGATAAATGAATATGGTAAATTATTTAATGCACCTTTATTTTTAATACATGGTATTAATGATAAAATAACAAATCCTCAAATGTCAATTCAATTTTACAATAAGGTTCCTAATAAAAAAAAAAAAATTTATTTGCCAAATAATACTGAACATTCAGTTTTATTATCAAATATTAAAGATGACAAACATCCAGAATATATTTTAAATGAAATAAAAGATTGGATTAAATATTTATTAGAGTCCAATTAAATTACATACTAGTATACCACTAAATATACCTGATAAATGTCCAATAAAACTTGTTCCTTTAGTAATTAAAGAAATATAAAATAATTTTATTAAAATATTTTTTAATGCGAACTCTTTTGAATTAAAATGAATATAATCAAACAGGTATTGTAAAGCAAACAATACTCCAGAAAATCCACTTACATTAACAATTAAATAATATTCATTCTTAGTTATATAATATACAATACAATGTAATAAAAAATTAAATATACCGGAATACAATGATAATAAAAATAAAGTTTTAAGATATAAGTATTTGTTAAAGTTATTAAAGAAATCTTCTAATGGAATACCAAAATTTATAAATGCAATCATATTAATTAATAAATGATTAAGATTTAGATGGAAAAAATTAAATAAAATTATTCTTAAAAATTCAATATATTTTGAATTATTATATGCTTCAATTATTGATAAAGCTGATAAAGAATTAAAATTATAAAGAAAACTAAATATATCTAATAATTGAAAATATAATGTACACATGATACCAATAAAAATAACAGTAATCATTATAATTAAAATATAAATTAAATATTTTATATATTAATACTTCGTAAATATTTATAAAATAATTTCATTTTTTAATGTGATTAATAACTTATTTTTTGGTATTATTTCTTCTAATTTATTAATTAATAAATCTATCTTTTCTCCTACTTTAAAAATAAATTGTTTATTATCATAATCTAATTTTAATGTAGTTTTACTTTTCTCTTTTTTTACTAAATAATCAAATTTTAAATTATATAATCTTACTTTAACAAAACCTAAATCTTTTATATAAATCTCAATTAAATTATTAGATAATATCTCAAAAATATAACCTTCTCTTTCTAATCTATTAGAATCAATAAATAATTCTTTTATACTTTCATTTAAATTTATGTCTCGGTGAAATCTTTTAGTTTGATTATCAAGATAATTAATCATATCACAATTAAGAGTACTGTCAAAATTTAATTCATTAATGCTATAAGTTAAGTAATAATGTATCCATGTATCTATTAATCGTCTTATTGGTGAAGTGAAATGACAATAATTTGATAATTTTAATGTTTCATGATTATTTTCTTCAAAACTATAATAAGCAGATTCTATTTTTTTAGATTTAAATTTACTTCTTATGTCTTTATCTTGTTCTAATAGATTTAAATTTTCATTTTCTTCTAGTTCTAAATTTAAATCTTTGTTCACTCTATATGGAATTTTCTTCTTTAAATTATTAAATTTATTTCCAATGTATTGATTAGTTTTTAACATCCAATAACTTACTACTTCATGATAATCTTCAATCTCTGATAAATTACTTGTAAATTCTTTTAATTTAACTGCTTCATCATAACTTTCTGCGTTATCATATGATAATACTTTACAATTTAATATTTCAGATGGAAAATCTTCCGTCTTTACTAATTTATTATTTTTGAAATAAAATTGTATAGTATATGCAGGTTTAATTTCATTCTCAGATAAACTAGATTGTTTAGTTACATAATCGCCCCATAAATCTTTTCTTACATCCGGCATATATAAAGTTGAAAATTGATATTTTAGCTTATCATATATATCATCAATAGATAACCAACATATAGGTTGCGCTATATGAACACCAATAATAGTTTCATCTTCTTTAATAGTTATTGATAAAGCATCATCAATATCTTGACAATTATCAGGGTCAATACTAAAAATGTTAGTGTTAATTTTATTTCTAATAATTGTTTCTTCTATTGGATTTTTTGAATTAGATAATTTGATATTTTTTGGAAAAACATTATGATGATACATTAGTATTTTATTTAAATTTTCATCAGTATAATTTCCAATTACATCAATTATTTCACCTGATGGTAACTTATTTTCCCAATTTGTAAATTTAAATTTTATTGCTATTTTTCCTTTTAATTTTCCACCATATGATATTAAGAATGATGGTAAAGTATTATTTAATGGTTTCACTAAATATATTATATTTCCTCTCTTATTTTTTCCAAATCTTTGTGTTTGAGATGTTGAAAAAATACCCACTAATGATTTAGATTTTCTTATTGTTGACTCTATTAGTTTGTTATCAGAATCTAAAATATCATTATGAAATAACTTTGGTATATCACATTCTTGGTAATCAGCTGTTGATAAATTTAACAACCACGCTTTATTTTCTATTAATTCATATCTAAATGACATAATATTGAAATAAATTCAATAAGCCTAAAATAATCAATTTTTATTTATAAAACTACCTACTAAATTTTATTATTTGATTAGTCTTTTACAATTACAATATTTATTAGTAATATTTACTAAAATTATACGATTGAATTTTAAAATTCTTATATATTTTTTTTCTCAGATATTGTAATAAGTATATGAATTTCATATATAATAGTAAACTATCATTTGGTTCTATATTTCAATACGATGAAAATGTTGTAACTAAATCTGAAACTAATAAAGATATTAATAATGATACTATTCAAAATGATAAAGAAGATAAATCTCCTAATGAAGAAGATAATAATAGTCCAGAATCTGAAGAAGATGAAAGAAGTGAATTAGAAAAGGATATTGATGAAGACCCATTCTTTTTTACCTAAAAGAATAAACTGTAAGCATTAGTTGCATCTGCTATTTCGTAAAATATAAATAAAAATTCCCATAATACTTTTTCTACGAAATGCATTGTATAACAATGTTTATATAGTAATAGATAGCCAAATAAAAAATTGATAAATTAATAAACTATTAATAATTGATATTTATAATGACTATCACATTAAAGTTAGTAGGAGTAAAATCAGAATTAAAGACCGAAATTTCTTTGAATTTAAATTTGAAAGAAATTACTATTTCTGATATTCGTACATATTTTACATCAAATGGATATAATAATAATATTTCTGAAGTAAAATTTATTACAAGTAGTGAAACTATGAAAGATGAGAAAAAATATTCGATTGAAGAAGATATTACTATTTTTGTTTTTGTTATGGATATTACTATAAAAAATTCTTTAATCGAATTTTTTAATAAACATGGTCATGAAGTTGAGAAAAATGTATCTTCGGTTGTTGTAAAAGCACCTCAACCTAATCCTAATTTAGATAAACCTTTGCCAGAAGACCAAATCAAGATTACATCAGATATAATTGATAGGTCAAATCAAGAAACAGTAAAACTATTTGGTGATCAAAATTTTAAAACGTTAGTTAGTATTTATTATAATAATCCAGATGTTTTTAAAGTCTTTGCATCATATATTTCATCTGGTACTGTTATTTCTTCGGCATTACAACAAAATGTTGAATCAACATATGATACACAACTTGAAGAAATTAAAAACTTAGGTTTACAAATTAGTGATGAGAAAATTATTGAAGCTTTACAAAAGTTTAATGGTCATATAAATTTATCACTAAGATATTTACTTACAGTAAATAGTATTATCTCAAAGTAAATATATATGAATAAAATTAATTTAATTATAATTCTAGTGTTCTCACTATTTTGTTTTTTATTACGAATGACTATTTTTGGTTCAAAATTTAAAAATGGATATAAATATATTAATAATGATACTAAAGAAATATGTAATAAATTATACTTATTTTTTGATAATAAAAATTATAAAATCGTTAAAAACTTTGTACCTAATAAAGTTTGTATTAATATAATAGATGAAGCTAATTCAAAAACAAAAGATTCTGGATGGTTAAATAAAAGACACGGTAAATATCCTACAACTGACATTCCCTTTGATAAAAATTGGAAAAATTACGATTTTATACATAATATGATTACAAGAAAAGTATTTAATATAATATCTGAAATGTATAATATAAAAATTAAAAAACTATCCATTAATGAAATATTTGTTGTTAAGTATTCTACTGAAGGTCAAAGAGAATTAGAATATCATGAAGATGGTTCCGAATTTAGTTTTATAATAGGATTAAATTACGATTATCAAGGAGGAGGGACTACATTCAAATTTAATAACAAAAATATTAAATTAAATGTTGGTTCTTGTTTAATATTTAGTGGTCAAAATACTCATAAAGGTCAATATTTGGAAAAAGGGACTAGATACATATTAACTGGATTTATTAATTATGGTGGCAAAGATACATGTCAGGATTATATTCAAGAATTAGCTGGATATAATTAAATAAATTGATTCTTATCTTTAAATTGCTAAACATCGTAAATGTGAAATTTGTAAACCAGTCGATATTGTATATGGTTGTGTAGTTTTAATTATAATTTTATCAAGATAAAAAAATTGAAAATGATATTCTTTTAATATTAATAAATATTATAATGAGTCAAAATAATAGATCGAAGCTCAGTAACAAAAAGTACCACTCAAGAAAATCCAACTTTGGCAAAGCTAAAAAGGAAGTACCAAAAGATAAAGATTTGAAAGGTTTTTGGGAATATAGTTTCCTACAAAAAAAGGTTAAACCTACTGAAGAATCTAACATTAAAAAGAAATTAAGAATCTTGGGTGGATATAATCCAAGTCGAACAGTAGATTATATTAATCCTCCATTATCAAAAGAAGAAGTTATTCAAAAGAAACTAGATAATGGAGAAAATATTAATAGTAAAGAAAAAATTATTATCAATAGTTATAATGAAAAATTGGAAAAGGCTTTAGCAAAAGATTTAGAATCGTTGAATAAGTTCTCTTTGAATGCTAATGTTACTACTGATGAAGGAAGAAAAAGAAAGCTAATTAAGTCATTAGAATATGTAATAAAAAAAGGTGATAAAAATATGACATGTTTAATCTATCTTAAATTACAAGATAAATCTTTTACATTATCGGATTCACTTCGTACTGAATTTTTACAAATTTTGAATAAAATGAAAACTATTGTTGCTGATTCTGATTTAATAAAACTTCAAATGACAGAACTACATAGTAGTCAGCCACCATTAGATCAAAAAGGTTTTACTAAATTAGATGATTTTCAAATTGAGGTTATAAATAATGTTAATAATAATAAGTCAACAATTGTTTCTGCACCAACATCTTCTGGTAAATCAGTTATATCTGGTTATACATTTACTAAAGGTAAAACTTTGGTAATTGTACCAACTGATGTCTTAGCTTGGCAGATGGCTTCATATATTGGTGAAATTTTGAAAGCCGATATTCCAATTATTACAAAATCATTTCAATCTAACCCAAAAAGGGATGAATTGATTAAACAAGTTAATCTTTCTAATGCTTTGGTAGGTACTGCTGATTCTATTCTTGATTATCTACCATCTATAGAAATTAAATTTGATTGGGTTGTTTTTGATGAAATTCATATGATTGGAAGAGAAGAAGGGTCTTCAATGGAACATATTGCTAAAGTATATAATGATATTCCATTTTTAGCACTTTCTGCTACAATTGGTAATATTGAAGAATTACGTGATTGGTTTCAAAGTCTTGGAGATAAACCAGTAGGTGTTGTTAGTTGTGATAAAAGATTTTTTAATCTTCAAAGATACATTTATTTGAATGAGATGAATAATATCGAGAGATTGCATCCATTAGGCATGGTATCTATTGATAGTATTAAGGATGGAACAATATTGTCTATGAATCTACAACCAACACCTCCAGATATTTGGGATTTAGCTATGAAATTATTAGAAAATAATTTAGAATTAGATGAGATTAATCCATATAATTATTTTCAAGATACACAAAGAATAACCTTAGATAATTCAAATGAATATTTCAATAAATTGATAGAATTTATGGTTAACGTCTATGAAGAAAAATCTAAAGAAATTACTAAAATTATGGGCGAGTATCATAAATCATCAGTTAAAACAGAAAATATTGATGTATTTCAAATGCTGATGAAACTAAAAGAAGCAAAAAAATGTCCGGCTATTGTTTTTCAAGAGAATTCAACATCATGTATGAGAATTGTTAGACAATTAGCTAAACAAATTGAAACTACCGAAAATGAAAAATATCCATCACTATTTGCTGAGAGAGAAAAGAAAAATAAGATTGCAAGAAAGCTAGAAAAAGAAAATGAAAAAAAGAAAATTGATGATTTAGGAGATAATAAACGTCATAAAATGATGATGAGTACTACCAGTAATAATTTAGAAGAACCTGAATTTGTATCTATGCAAGAACCTCATAAAGATTTTATTTTTAATGAAGACCAATTTTTTACAGCAGCTCTTGTTGAAGAATGGGTTAAGAACCTTAAAGGATATTTTCCAAATTCTGGAGATGAATATCATTGGCTAATTGTTATGTTATGGAGAGGGGTTGGAGTTTATGTTAAAGGTCTTCCTGATTCATATCTTAGATTGGTTCAGATGTTAGCATCTACAAAAAAACTGGCAGTTGTTTTTAGTGATACATCACTCGTTTTTGGAGTATCTATGCCTTTTAGAACTACTGTTATTCTTAGAGATGTACTGACTGAAGATTCTCTTGATTCTATGATGTATCATCAGATGGCAGGTCGTGCTGGTAGAAGAGGATTAGACAAAGAAGGTAATGTTATTTTTGCTGGTTATTCATGGTCTAAAATTAAAGAATTATCAATTAGTTCTTTTCCAATTATTAGGGGAACTGATACTATGATATGGAGTCCAAATTCAGCAAATGAAATTTCTAGAAAACAGGGAGTAGACTTAAACTGGAACAAACTAAAAAGCAATTTTATTCACCCAGATATATCAAATGATTCTGCTAATGAATTTTACCAAGATATAGATGAAAATATGGGATCTGGTGGTGGATGGGATTTTATGAGTAATACTGAAGATAAAACAATAAATCATAATTTCTTAATTTGGAGACTGAGACATGATATGGATTGTATTACTGTCCCAATGTTTTTACCTGAATTTAAAAAGTTATTTGAATTTTCTGATCCAAATAAAGAAAAAGACCAAATTAATATTGCTCTTTTCTTATCTCATTTTATTAATCTTAAAGAAAGTACAGATGAAAATTATGTACTACCTGAATGTTTATTTCTTTCAGATGATACTGTAAATAGATTAAAATCTTATGCTGAAAATTTAGGAATTGAGATTCCAGAAAAAATAGATTCTAAAGTTTATCAATCTATTCTTTATAATAAATTAGTTGATAATGGTAATGAAAGTGATATTGATGAGTTAAGAGATAACTTATTTAAATTTAGTGAAAAAATAAAACATATTCAGCATTATTTTTTTCATACTAAACAAGTTACTGTTGCCAGAACAGTTGGAAAGTTATTAACAAGAATTTGGTGGATATACCATACGAGTTCTCCACTAATGAAATCTTGGAAAGTATATGAAGATTTTAATACTGAATATCTTCTTTCAGAATATGAAGATGAAGAAATTAGTGATGAAGACTATGAAGAATTTTCACCTGAAGATGATATAAATGTTTAATTATAATTTAAAATAATTTATTTAATTAATAATCTTGATTATTATAATGGAAGATTATAATTCAAATTTAAATAGAAATTATCAATATCTTTATTTTAAATATAAAAAAAAATATTTAGAACTTAAAAATATTCAAAGTCAACTGGGTGGTGGAAAGAGATATTTAAAACAACAAATTGATAGAGACCCTCTTATTTTAACTCCAAGTGGTGTTCCTAATCACAAACTAAATAAATTTTTATTAAAACCACAAATTAATTATTTAATAAAAGAATGTTCTAAAAATAAAAAATTTTCTAAACTTTGTACCGATAAGAATATATCATCTATTGTAACAATTATTTTTACATATGAACAAAATAATCAAAATTTACTAAAAGATTTACCATCTATTTCTAAAAATTTGAAACTATCAGAACAATTTATTAGACTCGTTATTGAAAATCACAAATTATGGAAAAAGAAAAACTTTATTTTAAAATAATATCATTTGCGAAGAAAAAAGATTTACTTTTTGCTTTACAAGTATAAATAACCAAATAAATAATTTATTAATCTAAAAAAATTATTTTATCAGTAATTATAAATGTTTATTTCAGGAAGTATTGGTGTTACTATTTTGAAAAAGTATAATAAAAATATTATAATTCTAGCTGATGATCATTCTAATTCCTCTTATTGTGATAATAATAATGAAAATCATAAAAGTATAAAAGAATATCTTGAAAAAGAATTAAATAATGGTGATCAAATATTACTAGAAGAAGTACCAAGAGATGGTTTTGAGTTACAAGAATTATGGCCAGAATCTCCACATACTCAAGAATTAAAAGAATATTTTTTATCTGAAAATAAAATTAATGGAATAGATATTAGACCATACATTATTCCATTTTCTTATGACTTATTAGAATCAGATAAAAAGTTAGAAAATTATCCAATGAAAGAATATATAAAAATGATTAATGAATTTTTTAATTTGAAGGGAAAATTTTATAATAAAATCATTTTTGAAAATATTAAAAATTTAGAAATTAAAAATTCAGGATTGGGTAAAAATTTTAAATATCTACTTGATAAATTTAAAAAAATAAAAGAAAAAGTTGATCATGAAAATTATGCAATTGGATATTATTTTAAAAATAATATGAAATTTCTTGAAGAAATTAATAGACTAATTGATGAAATAATGGAATTTAATACTTTATTATCTGCTTTTACAACCAGAAAAAAATCTATTATTCATGCTGGTCTTTATCATTCACACAACATGATTAAATGGTTGATTAATGAGTATGGTTTTCAAATTATTTATAAAAATGGAATTAATAATTTTAGCAATGATATTTATACTAAAACATATAATTCATGTATTTATTTACCTGGAATAGAAATGTTTGGGTTTAAAGATTAATTACAATTTTATAAATATAAACATGGAAGAAAATCTTAATAATCCTATAAAAATGGTAAGTAGTGTATCAATTAACACATTAAATAAATATGAAACCTTGACTTCTTATAAAAATTATGATTGTAACATTGATAATGTTTTAGAGAAACTTGAAAAACACGGTGTTGCAGTAATTCCAAACATTTTAAATCAAGATGAAATTTCAAATATGAAAGAAGGAATTTGGAACACATTAGAATATTTATCTTCTTTATGTAAAGTTCCTATTGATAGAAATAATCCAGAATCATGGAATACTTGGTTTAAATTTAACCCCATGAATAATATGTTAATACAAAATTATTCAATTGGACATTCTCAATTTGTTTGGGATATTAGACAAAATAAAAATGTAGTAAATGTATTTTCTAAAATTTGGTCATGTAATCCAGATGAACTAATTACTAGTTATGATGGATTATCTTTTCATTTGCCACCTGAAATTACTGGTAAAGGATGGTATAAAGATAATGATTGGTTTCATGTAGATTCTTCTTACACAAGAACTAATTTTGATTGTGTACAAGGATTTGTAACTGGATATGATATAAATGAAGATGATGCAACTTTAAGTATACTAGAAAGTTCAAACAAAGTACATGACAAATTTGGTGAAAATTTTGGAAATAAATCTGAGTATGATTGGCATAGATTATCAAATGAAGAATTAGATTTTTATCGTGAAAATGGATGTAAAAGACATAATATTAAAGCATCTGCAGGTTCATTAATTTTATGGGATAGTAGAACTGTTCATTGTTCAATGGAGCCTTTAAAAACACGTAAAGAACCTAATTTTAGATTAGTAACTTATGTTTGCATGACACCAAGAAAATGGTGCAATGAAGAAACATTAGAAATTAGAAGAAATGCATTTGAAAAACTAAGTATGACTACTCATTGTCCTCATCGACCAAGATTATTTAAAATATCTCCAGAAAATTCAACTATAAATACACCAATTATTCCTAAACCAACTTTAACAGAATTAGGTAAAAAACTAGCTGGATATTAAAAACATTGCGTAGCAAAAAAATTAATTTCATTTATATTAATATATTAGTATAAATGAATCGTAAATATATTTTAAATTTAATATATAATAAAAAATTATGTGATAATTTGTGTTCTACCAGATTTCCATGGGGATGGAAATCTAAAGATTTAATTGAAAAACAAAAAGAAACAATTATTAATGCAGAAAATGAACCATTTTATCATAATTACCACACTTTTGAATCAAATTATTTTCTTGAGCATTCTAAAATTGCTTATGATGTTATATATCAAAATTATCTTGACAAAAAAGATTTTTTAGATACAAAATATACCACACCTAGTTTATCAATTGCCTTAAATAAATTAAGAAGTAAAAGTGATGATGATAAATTAAAAAAATATCCAGATGATATAAAGACTATGGAAAATTATATCTTATCTAACAAAATAGAATATAATGTAACTACTTGTAATTATAAAATTTTAGGTTTTACTTCAAAAAAAGAAATAACATATAATTTAATTATGGGACTTGCTAATCCTAATAATACTGAATTAAAATCTCAACATCCAACTAAACAAATTATCAACGTATTATATTTATCTGATAATTTTTATGATATTTTGGAATGGGAAAGAGATTTATTAGAATTAAATCCTGAATGGCATGTTTCTAACATTAATAATATTCTTATTTAATTTATTCTATGAATTTAAAAACATTTACTAGCCATATTATATAACCGAACGGCTTCACTTTGATTTTTATAAACTTCCTCTTCACCCTTTTTTAATACATCAACAATAGCTTTATAAGTAGGGTTATTTTTAGTTAGACTTTCTAACCATCCTTTATGTATTTTTTCATTTTCCTCTTTATTTTTTTTTTTATCAGTAACTTTTCCACTAATTAGTGCTATATGATCAGGGTGAGTAAGATGTAACCTTTTAGCATAATCTATACCGTATTCATCTTTTCCATGTTTATATTTTATTTTCAAGTCACCATAGTTCATAATATCCTCTGTAGGGTTAATTTTGACATCCCCCCACATAACATCTTTAAACATTCTTTCTAAATTTTTGTGAATACAATATTTTTTATTTACATAAAATTTAGAAGTATTTTTTCCAAATATTTCTATGATTCCTTTCTTTCCAATCAAAGGAACAACAAGAATTTGTACTCCAGCTAAATCTCCATATTTTTTTTTATCTGCATCACTAATTGATTCATCTTTTATGTACATAATACCAAATTCACTATATTTATTATCTTTGGTCTTTTTATATAATCTACTTTTCCATTTTTTTAAGTTTTCATTTTTTTTTTCTTTTTTTATTCTAATTTTTTTTTCCTCCTCACTCTCTTGTGGTGCTCTTTTTTTAAAATCATCTTCAAGAGACTTTCTAAATTTTTTTATTTCATCTTTGATACAACTTGGTTCCATCCTGTATAATTGATTTCCTGCCTCAGCATATTTTTCTTTAACAATAGAAAGTTTACCTGTTTCGTAGGCTAAGTCCATATTTTTTTTTATTTCCATCATTTTCTTATTACATTTTTCACGTTTTTTCGCATTTTCCTCTTCTTCTAATTTTTTAAAAAGAGCTTTTTTTTCTGGGGATAGGGACCTAGAACTAGGACCACTTTTTTTATTATTTTGCATAGCTGCAGCAACAGCACCACCTATTGAATTTTTTTTTAAATCTAAATATTTGGTTTTATATTTTAAATATTTTTTCTTATAACAATCCATTATAAAATAATTAGATTTTAATTAATTTATGTTTTTTTCTAATTTTCCAAACCTATATTTTTTAGTACCTCTATTTTTATTACAAACGGGTCTTGTCTTAACTCTGGATAATAGAGTTAAACATGGTTTGTCATATACTATCATTTCATTACTTCTTAAATCTTGGGTATTGTTTTCTTTAATTTTTTTTAAAATTTTTATATTTGATGATTCTCCAAAACCATTTATAATCTGATGTTCTTTTCCATCAACTTTTATATAAGGAACTTTAGCAACAGGTTCTAATTTACCTGTCTTATCATTCTTTTCATACCTAGAATCTTTTATTGAACCAAATTCTACTGTTTTTGTAATACCATTAACTTCAATTTTAGTTGTAAAAAGAGTTTCCATTTTAGCCCCAGCATTTTGATCTTCAATTTGTAATTTTAAAGATAAATATTTGTTTTTATATTTTAAGTATTTTTTAAAATATATATTATTCATTAGAATATCTTAGAATAAAAAACTTATTTTAAAAATTCTTTATTAGTGTAAGTAGTATCTTGAGAAAATTCTATCATTACTGTTTTTTCTTCAATAATTGGAATATGACCAGGTGGAACAAAATAAGTTTCACCTGCTGAAATTATTCTAACTGTACCATCTTTCATTTCTACTTTCATAACTCCAGATTCAAGATATCCAAAATGTGTTGCTGGACACCAATCTGGACAACCAGGTAAATGTGGTTTTATACTAGATTTCCAATCAA
>CESZ01110314.1_pt1 | contig 17329 bp, 18 predicted proteins | sample 531081 | NCBI WGS metagenome assembly CESZ01 (sample SAMEA2621260, study PRJEB7988) | marine metagenome | biome: marine biome (ENVO:00000447); feature: surface water layer (ENVO:00002042); material: "saline water (ENVO:00002010), including plankton (ENVO:xxxxxxxx)" | depth 5 m | reverse complement strand
GTGAAATCCAAGACCATTCGAGCCGCTGTAAGGCGGTCTCTATTCTGTGCAGGTTCGCGCATTATCTCGACGGCTGTCTTCAATGCTTCGACTGCATATTCGTCGTCGATATCGTTTTCTTTAGCCATTATCGCAACAATCCTTTCAGCATCTGCTTTTGCTTGTTTTCTGATCGGCTTGATCATTTCTGCAGTGTAACCGTCGGGAGTACCTCTTGGACGACCTGCATTTTTCTTAGGCTTTGTTGACCATTGCTTTCTCAATGCTCTGCCTTCTGGAGTAGACATAAGTGTGGAGAAGTAGTTTGACTTTCCATGGTTTGCCTTTTTCGGATGAGTAAGTTCCTTCTTTGGTGCTTTCTTCCGAGGGTTCTTTGGTGCGCCCATATAAGTCTCCTTATGTAGAAAAGGCCCCGAAGGGCCTCTCTTAAGCGGTTAGGATGCCATCTGGCATGACCTCTTCATCTGGTTCTTGGAGTCCGAGGGCTGCTAACATTCCCATGCTCATTACAGTGGCTAGGATTGTAGCAAACGGATGAGAGTAGAACTGGATTGTACCGTTTGCCTTTTTGAACTCTTCTCTAATCATCTTAGAATTTAGAGGCATGAGATCTTTGGCTAACTTTGGATTCATCAAGTAAATCCACATTGGATCTACTGATAACTCTGCACTCGACTCCATGTACCTTTTGAACTTCGCACGATCACGTTCTACTTCCCTGATTGCTTTATCGTAGAGCCTACGGTGAGCATCAGTTTTAGCCGCATCATTTCTCTCTTGGTGCAACCTGTTTAGATCGTTGAAATACTCTCGATAAGGACGGACCTTAGTAGTTTCAGAAGGATTACTCTGTAGATAGACATCTGCTTTCTCTTGGACTGCAATGATCTCGGCTAGTAGTGGGTTCTTACGAGGATCTGTGCCTTTTGCCTCAATAAGAGGTCTCAAGACTGAGTCTGTGTAAGAGTTTTGGACGCCTGAGAGTTCAAACTCCTGAGACAGAGGGTTCTGAAAATATGTGGTTTGACCTCTTACAGTCTCACCGTCCATCTTTCCCAAAGTTATGCCGTGGGCCATCTCATGAAGTAATGTTCGGAGTGCTTGAAGTGGAGTTCTCTTCTTACCTTTAAATGAACCACCAACTCTTATAGCGAAAGCCGTTCCACCGTAACCTTTAGCGGTTGGGTTAGGACGAAACTTACCAAGAACACTACCACCCCCTCCAACTTCATTCTTGAGAGCCGTTCCAGAGTTCATCATTCTGACAGTAATGCCAAGGATTTGAGCAACCTCAAGAGCCGTATCGACGTCTTGAATACCGTTCTCATATTTGGAACCAACCTTACCAATCTCAATTAGTGCTTTGGCTTCTGGAAGGTTCTTCTTTATTTCTGGTTCTGTGGCTTTTTTGGGCTTTGGGTTTGCTTTAGGTTCTGGAGGCGTTTGCGGTGCCGTTGTAGGATCTGTTGGAGGCGCATCTCCATCGGTCCCGACACTAGGTCCTTGTCCACCTTGGGGATCTGTTTTTGGCTTTGGGTCACTCTTTGGTTTCTTTCTGTTTGCTTTAGCCTTACGAGCGGCTTGCTGCATCTCTACTCTATCTAAATAGGGTTTGAGATACTGTTCTGCAAGGTTTTTGTTCGCAAGATTGCCTCGAGCGTCGCTATAAATTTTCTTAACTTTCTTAAAAGCATCTGAGCCTAAATTTAGACGCATATCCCCTAGCGCTTGCTTCAAAGTCGCTTTATCCGCAATAGATGCAGGTGCTTCGTCAACACGAGAGGCTAAATTGTCAAGAAAAGCACGGTTATCGTCAATTCCACGTTGAACTCTGGAAGGTGTTGGACTGACTGGTCCATCTTGACCAGGTGGTAGGGGACTACCGCCTTGTGGAGGCGTCTGTTGTGGTGGCCTGTCGATCATCTCTTTAATCATGCCAATAACAGAATTTAATGGTCCTTCACGTTTACCCATCTTACCAGTCTGCAACATTTGCCTATATTCGGTAATCGCTCTCAGCATTATTTGAGCGTCTTTTGTATTACCCATCGCGGCAAATCTAGCCTCTTGTCTGCCTAAGATCTCTTCGATCATTTGATCAATTTCTCTAGGCGTCATGTTCTGTTGGATCTCTGGATTTACTTCAGTAATACCTTCGAAGACTTTACCTCTTGGAGATGCAGGGTTTGGCGCAAAACCTTGGTTATATTGAGCGACGAAAGCCGCTGCGTCTGCCTCTTCATCCGCTTGCTTCTTAGCGTCTGCCTGTTGTTGAGCGGCAGCCCTAAGAGCGGCTGTACGCCCTTCGACTTTAGGTCCTGTCGGATCGTCCAACCCTGCTTTCTTCCGGTTCTTTCGAATGAAGGTGTTTACCTTGCTTCGTCTACCTGTCACGGCGTCGATTGCTCGACCACCTACGACGGCAGGTATCTGTATTGCTAGAGTTTGACCTCCAGTAGCGGCAGCGGCACCCATGTTGATGTTACCTGTGAGCAACCCTGCAGGTGTGTAAGACCTGCCAAAACGAGGAAGAGGATTAAAATTGTCAGTGAACTGTGAAACACCACCTTTAAGACCTGAACTATATACTTCGGTGATGACATTAGATTTGCGAAGAGCATTTAGTAGCGATCTCCCTTCGTATGTCCCCCCAACTTTCTGTTTAACAAACTCGAGATTTTCTTTCGTGACCGTATTAGATACTTTGTTACGGGCTTGTCGGAGGGTTTCTTTAAATTTGGCTTTTGTTTCTGCGTCGGCATTCTTTAAGATTTCCTTATTAAGAATACTCATGTTTTGATCGATCTCGGCTCGGACTCGAGATCTTGCAGCATTAAGAATTGCATTTGCGCCTTCTTGTGACGAAGGATCTACGTTCTTACGATTGAAGCCTTCATCAGTAGCAATCTCATCCATCATTCTCGCGACATCACCTGCAGCCTGACCAGTCTCTGGGTCTAGGTCTGCTTTTGGTCGGAAAACAGTTTCACCTGCTTTATTCACGGTGGAGATGGTGGTGTTGATACCTTTTGAGATTGTGGCACCTACGATACCTGCCTCGGCAACTCTTTCAAAGATTTCTTGAGGTACATATTCACCGCCTTGGACGGCTGTACCACCAATGACGAGACCTTCTTGTCCCATCTCTTGAGCGCCTTCGCGTAGAACTTTCAGAGTAGCACCGCCACCTTTTAGAGGTGTAAGTTCGATCACACCACTGGCAATCGCTGTTGTTAAGTCAGTGATTGTAGCTGTAGGATCTAGGCCCTTCTCTTCTTTCTCGGCTCTGTTGGCACCAAGTGCTTGGTTGATACCCAAAAGTGTACCACCTGCAGCAAGAGTGCCGCCAACGATTGGCGCACCTGCCATAGCTGCACCTGCAGCCAACGATGTCCCTGCACCAACGGCTACTTGTGGAGCCGCTTCAGCCGAGGAGTACAACAAAGACTTACCTGCACCACCGATATCACCCTCTCTTAGGTTCTTGATGATACCGTCTGCATTATCTGGTCTCTGGTAGTTGAGGGCTTCGGCCTCGGCTTGGTTCCTCTCGTCCACAGACTGTCCGTAGGCTTCGATCTTATCGCTAATTGCACTGTCGGGTAGTAGTTCACCTGCACTTCGGACACCTTTGCCAAATATACTTTGTGCTTGATTTACGCCGTACTTTGCAGCCCCAGACAGACTAGTGTCTGGAGCCTCAGTTTGTGCCGATTGAGTTTCTTTAGCCAGTTGGGCCTTTAAGGCTGCCAACGCACCTTCTTTATTCGGTCCTGTGACTTCGAACGAACGTCCGTCAGGAGCCGTGATTTCATATGTTGGCATGATTAGCCTTCCTACTTTGGTGTGACTTCTTTAATCGAAAAGCCTTGAGCATCAGGCTCAGTCGCAATGGACGCTTTCGTTGCTTCTACACTAGCGGACGCCATTTCCGGCGGAACTTTCTGACCTGTCGCCAATCTGTTCTGAACTGTTCTAAGAGCATCTACTCTTTCATTCAGCCAAGATTCCCAAATCTTCTCGTCTTGCCAGTTCTTTGGAGCCGGAGATAAGAAAAGTTTCATCTCAGCGTTAGAGATCGCACCTTTAGTATGGGCAACACGCATAAGAGCATCATCAACTTTCACTTTGGATAAGATCAATCGACGTGCGCCGTCTTCGTCACCTGTGAAGTTGTCTAACAAAGACTTAAACATTCCACCAACGCCTGTCAGGTTTCCACCTGCCGCACGGCTGTCTGCGATTGCTTGTAGCGCACGTTGGTAGCTGTCCATCTGAGCCGTCATGCCCGTTAATGTCTTAGTGTCAGTGCCTTTGCCTTTAGCGGCTGCTTTAGCCATGGCAAGTTTCTGAGCCTGATCTGTCTTATACTTTTCCATTGCTGTAGCACGGTTTGCATCTTGGATCTTACCGTATTCATCAGTAGCGGCACTTATACCGTCACCTTGGAGCGCACCACCATACATTCTTCCACCAATACGAATGAGAGCCTCGTTTCTATCGATCAGCATCTCAGGCATCATAGAGCCACGCATGTTACTAGTCTTCGGACCCGAAGAACTCATGATCGAGCGAACACTTGGTCCATCAGTTGTCTCTAGTACACCTGTCGACGTCCCAGTGTTGGGCTGAGTTGTGTCAACAAGAACAGGAGATCGGTAGGTATCATACATGTTACCACGACCTGCCTCTTCATTCATTCCTAGAACAGGAGGAGGAGCCACCACATTGTTAGGAGTTATTTGTGTGTTGATCCCAGTTGCCGGACCACCCTCGACAGGAAGGCCAAGAGCAACATTATTTTCTACTGGTTTAGTTTTAAGTAGAGGATTATCTACCTCGAATTGCTCAAGACCAGTTAGAACTGGTGTTGTATAAGACGGTCTGTTTACTGCCATGTCCACCGCTGAAGGGTTAGACATTTGAGACAAAGCCGCTCTCTGTTGTTCAGTCACATTGTTTCTAGCATCTGTGTACTGGTTAAGGATAGCACCATCGACATCGCCCTCTTGAGCGTTCACGATGTTGTTCATGGTTTCCAGATTTTTAGTGGCTTCTAAAACTGGAGCATTTACACTTTGGTTGTACTTATCTTTAGCCATGTTCTGGATATTGGAGTTCTGCATATAAAGTTGGCTAACTGGATCGCCCTCTACTGCCTTAACTTCGCCAGTTGCAGGGTTGTACATGACGCTGCCCAAGTTCAAACCACTTCCAACCATAACTCTTTCAAATCCATCGTTAGGGTTCATAACTGGAGCAACTTCGGGTTGTTCTTCTTGATTTAATGCAGGTGTTTGCGTTCCATACTCAGCGGCTAATTGCTGTTGAGTCTCTGGCTTCAGTCTATTCCACCATTCTTGAGGATCTCCATAAACATATGGGCCGATAGCAGAGATAAACTTAGGGTTTTTACTAATTATGTCCCATTCCATCAGACAAAGCCTCCCAACCCACTCTTATTGCCGAAGTAGCCGTCAAACATTTTGCTTTCAGCTAATCCGTCAGGGAAATACTTGTTCTGGAAACCAAAGCCACCCATAGCACCGCCCATAGCGCCCTGATAGGGGTCTACTCTGTTGACCTGCGTTCTATTTGAAGTCGTACCGCCTTGAGACAGAATGCCTTGACCGTATCTTTCGCGCATGTCGAACTCGAAGTCTCGATCACGCTCGAACCTGTCACGCATATCGTTCAATCGGTTCTGTTCTTGCTGTTGCATGAAGTTTCCGGCGTTCATTCCGAAGTTAGCACCCTCACCTGCAGCATTCATGCCCATACCGTATGCGCCCATGATGTTCTGGTTGGCACCTCCGGCTGCATTCAGTGCATCTCCTCGATCTGAGAACTGACGTGCTTGTTGTGCAAGGGATCTATCGATCAGTTGGTTCTGTAGACCTGTTCTGACGTCGGCTGCACGATCATCAAAGTCACGTCTGGCGATGGCATCAGCCACACCTGCACGACTTGCGTTCATATTTCCAGTTCCAGAGGCATTCAGATTGCCCTGTTGTAGGCTTGAGTCCAAGTTTCGTCGACTGTCTCGTAAGGCTACGTTTGCTAATGCGTCCACATTGTTGTTGGCGTAGTCCATGGCAGTCGCCATGCGGTCTTGACCTGCACTATCAGCCATTCCCATGTACTGATTGTAGAGATTGTTGGCATTCTGACCGAAACCTGTCGTCTGGCCCATGATGTTGGAGCCAGTGTTCTGCATGGCGTTTCCGATACGGCCCATATTGTTGGCTGTATCTACGCTGTACTGGTTAGGTCCGGCTAGAGTATCACCTTGGTAGGCTCCTGTTGACAGAACTCCTCCGAGTGCAGTGTCTGCAGCCCCTAAATTACCTTCTACATAGGGTCGATACATATTGAAACTTGCCATATTAGCGGCGTTTGCTCTATCCATCGCTTTGGCTTGCTTATTGGCACCCATAAGGCCCATTGCGCCGCCGATTATTGCGCCCCACATATTAAAATTCCTTTCTATTATGCACTTCCATATGCTGTTACGTTGTTCTCAACAGTCATGTGTCCGTTAGACTCGAGTTTGAACCTGTTTGTTCCGTTGTAAGCGAACTTGAGGTCACTTCCAGATTGCGTGATTGTCCAAGCACCTAGATCAACTGTCGTTGCGTTTGTTGTTGGCCCTGTAATGCTTGCCACACCAGTTAATGCACCAGTGCTAGACAGTGAAAATCTGTCTGTACCTGCATAAGCGAACTTCAAGTCACTTCCAGACTGAGAAAGTTCCCAGTCACCTAAATCGACTACTGAAGCATTTATTGGTGCAGGTGCAGAAGACGATCCGCCTACCGCTGTCCAAGAACTACCTCCGTAAACAACAAGTCCTGTCGTACCATCGCCAAGAGGGTCCCACGGCGATACTGCATATCGAACCATGCCCTTCCGTTTACTTTCCGGCTCTTGGTCCGATACGGTCAGGGCTGCGTCTGCTAAAGTCGCCATTGTCGACTCTATTTCGCTGAGTTGGTTCTGAACGTAAGGACCTAGTTCATCCTGTTTAAGAGTTGGAGTTGGCCTACGAACATAGTTCTTGACCAAAACATTGAGTAAGTCAGAGAGAGCCATAACTACCTCCGACCTGTTACAATTACATTGATGTCCATACCTGAGAAAGAAAAGTCTTTCAGAGTTGGAGCCGCCACTTTGTAACTCAGGTATCTACCAGAGATACGAGTGTCGACCTTGTAACTTTGGTAGACATCAAAAGTGATCGCAGGTTCATAGGTTGGAGAAGCCGTTGGTATATCTGCAGATCCAAAGTGGAAAGTAAAGTTTCCGTCCAAGTTGGCAGTAGACATCTGAGGATAGAAGGTATTGATCACTTTGTAACCAGAGATCTCAATTCCTTGATCATCCAGATCGATACCACTTCTCTCTAGTAATGCAGGTTTACTAACTATTATGTCTGTTGGTTGTGTGAGTGAACCTACGTCAGGTAAGTCGACTCCGTAGATTGTTGAAAATGGCACACCAACAAGTCCGTCAGTGGATGTGATAGTGTTTCCCATATTCGCGTGTGAATTACACTTGTATTGAAGAGATGCAGGAGCATCTATAGGAACAGTAAAGGTTGCCATGCCTCCGGCAACACCATTTACGCCAGTTTGGCTGACACCGTTGGAATAAAGAGTACCGTCAGATTCTGCAAATACCAAAGGGTGGAGGGCATTGGTTGCATCAGAAATATCAAAATTGTACGTTTGGCCTCTAAATAATGTAAGGGCCGGAGCCTCCACACCATCTAAAAAGTACGCATTACCACTACCGTCAGCCTTTGCAGCAACAGTGACCGTATAGTTGACGTCAGTTGTCGTCTGCTTGGAAACCATAAGTGCCTGTCGTTTGAACTCAGACTCTTGGCTCAAGTAGGAACCACCTGCGTTTGCATAAGTCAAAGTCGTTGGGACTGTGGCAAACGATTGTACTGAAGAAATGTTGGCTACGCTTCCGCCCACTACGTTAGGAAGATCATAGAAACTCCATGTGTCTTCCTTGTAATTGAACACGGCTGCACGGTTACACTTGTCTCCGTCTTGTACCAACGCCAAGTCATCGCCTGAGTGGTAGCAGAAGTAGATCTCTTCGAGGTTGGCATTATGAAGAACAAAAGCCTCGCCTCTTTTGTTGTAGTCGATACTGTTGAATATGTAGTCTCGGACCCGACCATCGCAGATAGACTGCCTTGTGTTTCCATCGGTCATATAGATATCATCGAAGTCGAACACGAAGTGCTTGCCTTCTACTTCTACGATGCAGTTCTGAGACATTACTCCGGCATCATCGAATATTTTTCTAAAGTTAAAGATAAAGGTGCCACCGACGAACTCCATCAACCAAACCTGATCGCTCGAATAAACGAGGAAGTTGGACCCTAAAGTGGCTCCGTCTAAGATGGGTGTTTCCATCTGTACAAGGTCGTTGAAACCTGCACTCTGGGTCACATCAGTCTCGTCCCATGTGCTTGGGACATTGTTGGACAATGCAGTGGTACTGAAGCGGACCCTGTTCGGATGCTCGACACCGTTTTCTGTGGTGTTCATTGCGACCAAGAAGTCACCAAACGAACGCAACGAAGTGGCTCTAAGTGTCGTGGGCCAGTTCGGTAGATCCGTGAAGGCGGAAGTACTGGAGGTCCTATGGACCGGAATACGATCGCTGCGGTTTACATAGGTGACGTTAGCCAATGTGGTCGCTGTTATTTCTGTTGTGTTTAACTGAGAGGCTGCATTGTGTCTCTGTGTGAAAACACCGTTGCTAAACTCTTCGATGGCAAATTGATCTGTAACGACTAACACAGTGTCATAACCTGTCGCGGCTTGGACGCCATGGACAAACATTGGATTAGTCAGTTGGTTCCCTGCAGCAACGTCCCGAAACACCGGACCATGGCTCACCTTGCCTTCATGAAATCTTATGTTCTTGCCTCGAGTAAAGCCATTTATTGGTAAGTTGTAGGGGTCAACGTCAGTGACCACACCTACAGACCCAAGTCCTCGGATTGGTAAGTTAGGCACTACACCCTCCTCCTAAATTATTCTGGAGTAGTCCATGGGTAACATGGAACTATACTCTGCTTACAGTATTTTGCGTTATCTACGAGCAACACAGGCAGAACGCATATGACGAAAACACAAAACAACACAGGCCATATCAAGCCTCTCATGTCACAATAGTTCATGTTAGACGTCTTCGGCCCATTTATAGCAAGTGTATTGCTTTATCTGCCAACCTTGCTGTTCGATCTGCATGATCCCACCTCCGAGGCTCGTAATACACGATTGTTCGTCTGTGAAGATCTTGTGGTTACCAAAGGTTTTGCACTCGCTTGCTGAAAGCGAACACGCGAAAATAATTGCACTAAACATATGTTACTCTTTTCCCATCCAGATCGCGAATGCCCCTGTGGCAGCCCCCATCACTACGGATACTAATGCTGATTGTTGTGTCGTTGGGTCTGGAAGGTTCATAAACCACTCCACCACCCTCCACGACATGACTGTAAAAGCGATCATCATGCCTCTAGGCCAGACCTTCCAGTCGTCCAGAAACGTGCGTACATGTTCCACCATGGTCACCTCAATTCTCGAAAGCGTCAGACAACAATATGATCTCCAACTTCTGTACAGATAACTGCAGTTCATTGGTGGTCTTTATGTTCCAACCAACGAGCGCCAAGATTGCTGACGCCATGACGCCGACTAATAGTTTATTATCCATTGCACAGACCTATGTCTTCATAACGTAGCAGAGTGCGTAGTAGGGAGGTCTGTTCTCGTGAGCCTGACCGCTACCTGCAGAGTTTGTCGTACCAGTTCTACTGCCGTTCGGGTCCCAAGTTGTCGCGTTGAAATCGATGTCAATGCCGGGATTCAGTGATTGCTGTAGAACGTACAGATCTGAGTATGTGTGAGTGTGAGATGGCATCTGTGCAGCGGTCAAAGTAACGGTGCTTGCGCCGCCTGTGTTGCCCACTGCGTAGCTATTTCCGGCACCCACCACAAACCTGTCTCTGAGGTCGGGCGTTGAGTTGCTACCGTCACACAACACATAGCCTGTCGGAATGGCGTTGGACGCCCCTGACCACATCATGACCATGCCTGTAGGAACGGCTGACGTTAAGTTGTTATTGGTCGTTGTGAGGTTAGTTGTCAGGGTATCCAGTTGTGTCTGGATGTTGCTTGTAGCCCCTGACAGATATCCAACGTTGGTATTCGTGACTCCGGCTGCCGCTTGTCCACTCAGTAAATTGTGGTCTGCCATAGTTCCGGTGTAGCCAGTAAGAGTGTTGAGTTCGCTGTGAGTTGTATTCACGGCCCCTGCCATGTTGGCGAAGGTATTTGTGAGGGTCGTCTTAATGAGACGCATGTGGTCGTCAGCCTGTGCGAGACCGTCAGTTGAAACTGGGTTCGTACCGTTCAGTTGTGATACATATGATGCTGTTTCTAAGCCCATCTTAAAGTTCCTTTTGGTTTTTTCAAAAGTAGCCGCTGCTTTAAAAGGACGGACTACAACAACAACAACAACGCCCTTTAGTTTACTTTTTGAAATTGGGTTTTTTGTTGATGGCATGGGGGTTGATTTGTGAATAGGGATCCTAAGTTTCTTGAGTCGATCCTATAACCTACTGTTTTTACTAGTGTTTTATGGTAGGGGACAGAACATCCCCAGAGATCTCACATGAAAACAAGAGCGGCAGCCGATGACATTAGCGACATTAGCGAAACTTATCCGGCTAGGGTCATTTTCTTTTGATGACAGATTGGGACATCAGATCTCCGGATCGCTCCAAGGCGGCCCACGATACTCACGTCGCTCTCGCCTCTCTTGTTCCTTCCTTCGCTTGCCTTCGTTCATCTCGTAAAACAAATGGTAAAGCCAATGCCAAACACAACAGCCAAAGATCAGGACTAAGAGTCCGACTTCGAGCGCCAAGAGCGACACCAGTTCCAGAGTCGACACCACCAACAGCAACACTGTCCGCAACAGTCATCTTTATTATCGAATAGATCTTTCTGCATCTTTTAGTTCTCCCGACTTTAGTTGTGTTTGGCGCGAGAGGATCTCGACAGATACTCGAGGTGTTGGTTTCTTCTAGTATCTGGAAATCTACTCTCGCTACTCGAGACACACACAGAGCCGTCCTTGGACGATTTGTTATCTATGGTCTCTCAAGGTCTCTTTTCTTTTGTTTGTTTATAGTGGTTGAGGAGGTTCTTTCCTCAGTCATCTATAGAGGGTCGACGGTGGTTCATACCGCTTTCTCCCTTCTTTAGGGGGACACAAGGTCAAACAGGCAGAATCGAGTGTGAAAAAAGTTTTAACTAAATGATTCGATTTGCTTGACAGGGGACGTCAAAAACCCCATATGAACTGTACGAGGTGTTGGTTTACCTTTGTTCAAATCGTTAGGGCGACAGGCCGCAAGGTGTGGCAGGGGACTGTAACTCCCCATCTGAAGCCCCAAACAACAGCCAAATGACTGACTAAGTCACAGGCTCACAGACAAAGTTAACTCCGACATTTCGTTTGAATGTCCCCCTCTTGAGGGACGCAACGAAAGACAAGGAGAAAACATATGTCTTTACAACCGATAACTAAGACCGGAACTACCAAAGAACAGCGGCAACACTTAGTTAAGACGCTTAATAAAGCAGGTGTCTTTGAGTACCGTCAGAACTCATCCTACAAGCCGAAGTATGCTGCACAGTCTGCATTAGCAGGTAAGTCACACTATGTTGAGGATAGCACACTAGGTTTCTTTAGAGCCAAAGTGCTTGATGCAGGTCCGATATGTAATGGCCTCTTCTACTTCATCCGTGAAAGCAAAGACCACTCCAACGACTTCGACAGAGTTCACAACTATGTGTACTTCGACGTCTGGGGAAACATCGTCGAAAAGATGCGCCAGAAGGCAAAGGATGACGAGTGCTACACTTCTGCACAAGTTGCCAAGTCAGAACAGGCCGTATTCGATGTGGACCCGATTGACTACTACACAACTAAACTTAGGGATCGATCGAGACGCGCAGAGAAAGAAGCAAACGACTTTAGATTTGCGGCTGATGTGATTGTTGGCCTTACCGCAAGAATGAACCGTTTAGAAGCGGAGGCAACGTCATGAGCCGCAAGACAGAAAACACATATTACATTTGTTTCGCTTGGTGTGAGCATGAGGAACGCATGGTCGATTTCTTCGGCTCACACAGTCGCAAAGAGTGTGAAGAGGAGTGCCAGTGTTTAACGCTTGGCACTCGTCACAAGATCGTCAGGATCGATGATAACTCAGACCCAAGGGCAGCCGTTGCACTGGGTCGCGTGATGGCAGAAAGCAAGGGCAACAAACCCAAGCCTTCGAACGGTGCCGAGGTTCTAGCGTGGCAACAATTCAAAATGCACGAGGGAGACAAACACCTCTTTTTCATCCTAGCCAAGTTCAATGGCGAGTATGTGGTGTGGACGTTCAATGAACAGGACGGCGGCTGCTACTACGGAAGTTACAGATATTCCTTAAGTGGCGCTGTCGCTAGGTTCGAAGAACAAGCAGATCCTCACAGAGAATACGCGCTACTCTCGAAGCAAGAGAAGTTCGAGCGCGACAATGAGGGCGTGTCGGTCCAAGACATACCGGAGAACTACAGTCACCCTCGTCACTTGAGCCACCCTCTCGGCGAATACGAGAAGGAGGGTCAGTCATGAGAGGTCGCAGAAAAGTAGTCACTGAGGCTGAAATTGAAAGCGTGTTGGTGGAGGTGAATGTTTGCCTCGATCAACCGACGCAGCCTGTCTCGGGCGGTGTGTGGCATGTAGGCGTGTACTTCTTAGATAAAGCCTACGGAGCGTACCGTATCTGCAAGGTCATGGACGACAGCGGCTCAAGAATGGGTGTCAGTCAATACGACACGAAGCGATGGACGCTCAGTTCAGCCGTCGGCCTTCGAAACCGTACAGCCGCCAAGGTGTCAGCATGAGACGTGTGCTTGCACTTGAAATCGTTGGAGCCGTGTTGGGTGCGTTATGCCTCTTCGGTTCCGTCTTTATCTGGCTCCACATCGGAGCCGCAATCATGGGAGTAAACTAAATGAGACTTTATATAAACACAGACGGTCAGTGGTTCGGCACTCAGGCCGACGCTAATAGAGGTCGGTCACCGTGGACGGAGGTTGAGGTCCCTTCGATCAAGGCAGACTTAATTGCCTTCCTCAACGACTATCACGAACAAGTCGCGGAGGGCCGCTCGGGGTCTACTGGAACGCATAAGGAACCAGAACCCACCACACCCACCTCAACCGGCATCACTTGCAGCGCCTACAAACCTGCAAGCGATCTCAACGCCTACGACGTGCGCGACGTGGTGACAGTGTGTGACCGCAAGCACCTCGGGCAAGCACTTGGTACAATCATCAGCCGTCTGCATGACGAACTGGAGGTCGCATCATGAAAAACCCACTAGCAAAAAGCAACATGTTTGCGACGCCAAAAACTCCGGCGGATCTTTACGCCTACGTCGAGGGCATGAGCGGCTCAGAGAGGGCGATCGCTTACACTGTGATCGGAATGACTATGAACCTCGCGACAGACTTGGTTGATCGTGCGATCGCCGAGGAGGACGCATCATGAGCAACCGGATCAACCTTAAAGGCTTCTCCGCAAAGGAGGAGCCACCGATCACTTCGATCAACTTGGTTCCAACTTGGACGGCGGTTGCAGAGATCTGCATCCTCGTCCTTGAGAACCCGAAGGCGTCAGCGCAGTCTCGCCACGACGTCAAACAAAACATCCGCCACATGGCGCAAGTAGCGGCGGCAGCCGTCGCAGAAGAGGAGAAAGCATGAGCAACCTTGGAAAAATAGAACTGAGTGAAGCGGAGATAAGCATCATCGCTGAATCAATGAAAGATAACTTGGACACTAAGGCCATGGGCCTGTGTGAGGCAGACGTCTTCAACGCCGACTTTATGGAGACCACCGGACAGGAGGCGCGAGTTCTTCAGCGTCTGCAAAAGTGGCTCGAGTATCAGAAGCAAAAGCGAGACGATAAGGACGCCAAGGAGGAGAGATCATGAACGACAGTAGACACATAAGCACTAATATTCGCTACACTTACACCTTGCCTCGGTTTGATTGGGACGAGATGCGAACGGAGTACAAGACTTGGGTCCACATCGAGGACGATCCGCATCTTAAGTGCTTCGAGCAACAAGGGCCGCACATGACGCCAGACTTGCTCATTGCTATGGAAGGGACTTTCAAGTCTCAGGTTGAGTGTCAGCAAAGAGACGCGCAGGAGGCCATGAGGAAGGTTGAGGCTTTCCGACACCTTCACGGAGACACAATCACGGACAGGCTTAAGGGCGCACTCAAAGACGCCTCACGAGCAAGGCGCAGAGATTACGCCAGTTTCAAGCAGTCGGTCCAAAAGTTCGTCAGAGAAATGGCGACTGTGCAACTTAGGCTCGAAGCACTCGAGCGAGACATCAACGCCAAGTGTGTGAGAACTACACCACACTATTTAAACCTTGAAGGAGAAGTAGCATGAGCAACTATGACTTTTTAACTTTCGTCAACGAAGAGAAACGCAGACTTTGGAGCGGTGAGGCCCACCGCAAGAAGTCGGTCAGGAAGGCGGAGAAGTTCGCCAACTTCCGCGACTACGGAACTCGGGCGCTCGACGACTTCACGCCTCGCAATATCCATGACTTCTTCGACAGCCTCACTCACGAGGGCTTCGCGGATAGCACGGTCAACCGCTACGCTGCGATGTTGATCCGTGTTTTTTCTCATGCGGTGGACGAGGAGCATATCACTCACGTTCCGAAGTTTACATGGAAGGACGAGCCAGAGAACACGCGGCCTCTCTACTACACCGCGCAGCAACTCGAGAAAATGGAGGAGTACCACAGGAACACCGCCGACTGGGCCATCGAGCATATGATCATAATTGGACACCAGACCGGAATGCGGATCGGTGAGATCCTGTCAGTGAACCTCCACAGTATCGAGAAGGACGACAAGGGCAATAATTGGATCTACCTCAAGGACACCAAAAACGGTGACGACAGGCCAGTCCCAGTCAACGATAAGACCTACGCTGCTTTAGCGGCTCTGGACTTCCTTCCGGCTCGACACTTCGAGCATACGCGGTTCTATCGAGCGTGGGGACGCATGAGGCGCGACTTGCTGCATAATGATCCTCGTTATGTGTTCCACACTCTACGGCACACGGCAGCGACTAAGATGGCTAATGAACTCAAAGTCAACTCGACGATCATTGGCAAGATGCTCGGTCACAGGAGTGAAAAGACGACGAAGAAGTACATTAAGGCAATGCCGTCAGCACTGATCGAGATCGCGTCTCAAATGTCTGGGGGTGCATAGTAACTAGCTATGTACAAACCTAACTAATTATCTCAGGATCAAAGAAGGAGAGAAAGTATGATTACTGAACAACAGATACAGAAAAGATTGAGGTATAAATCTATTAAAGAAGCCGCCGAAGCCTTGAGGGTTGAGTACGCAAAGGCACTTTGTAAGTTTGAACTAAAGGTCCAGTCCGGAGACAGGCCGTTCACTTGCGAAAAGAAAAAGGCTATCCGAGAATACGCCATGTCAACGCCAAACAAACGCTTTTTTGTGATGCGGAACGTTTTATCGAACCTAGAAGGTAAGTGCATCTCAGTAGAAGCAACTAGAAAGTTACTAGGCGTGTCTAGGGCCGCTATGGACACAATGGTCAAAGATTGCTTCGAGGCAAAATGGATAATAGTCGATAAGAATGGCAAAGGTCATAGACGTATGAAAGCCCAGAAAATTACCGTAGAGGCTTGGCTAGATTACTCAGACTACATAAACAATTTGGTCGATGAAATGAACTTTGTTCATCTAAATTCTTCAAGAAGAGCAATGGCGACACTACTGGATACAAAGTAGGCGCATTGAGGCAGGGTTCAGCGCATAGTTAAAGTGCGTTGCAATCATACAGGCAAATAAACCAAGTTCTTCAAACAGGGTAAATCCAGAAACTTTTGAGACAGGCTCGTTGGACCCAGTCTTTGCTCGAATTAACTTCTGTCCCCCTAATAGAAGGACGAGAGGACGAGCAATGACTATAGATACTAATAGCGCCTATGAGCGCACCATGAGAGACGAGGGTCGCGAAAAGTGGCAAGACAAGTACCAAGGATCTGAAGACGTCACAGACAGCCCCCACCACTTCAACAGATTAAAACAGGCGTTACCTAAAGTTACTAAAGGTATCCAAAAGGCACTTAAAGACGGACGCCAGTCTAAAGGTCGAGTGCCCTTGTGGGTCGAAGAGTTGTCGACTGTCGACTCTGACATTCTGGCTTACGTTGGCTTGATGGCTTCATTTAATGGGGTGTTGAAGACAAGCACAGTCACCCAAATAACTCAGACTATTGGCGAACTAATCGAGAAAGAGTTACTTAAGAACGAGTTACTTTTTCACGACAAGCAGACCCAAAAGTTGGCGGTTGAGTTGGCAGCCGAAGCCGGACTCGAGCGTCCGAGACCGCGCAATACAAACAAGCGTATAATCAATCAGGTCACGACAGCGCATACGTCACCCAAGTATCGCATGAAGGCTCTTCGAATAATCGCGGAGAAGAACGGCTTTAGATCGATGAATTTTGGCACTGCCAAGACCAGAGCCGAGCGACAGGCAATCAAGGAACGTCGAGCCAAACTTGCGGCTCCTGTTCTCTCGACTGTTCTCGAGTTCTCGGACGTGTTCGATAAGTCGCTCGAGACCGAAGGCAAAAACAATACGATGTTGAGGTTGAAGTTCACGGAAGCAGCCGAGCGTCAACTTGAGAAAGCCGAGAAGTATCTTGAGTGGATGTCCCCGATCTTCAAGCCAATGCTCTTCGAGCCAACTCCTTGGACTGATTTTGACACTGGTGCATATCACGACGAGTTCTTGGCTTCGTGTGTGAAGTTGGTGAGGTCAGCTACGATCGAGCAAGAGAATACAATCCGTCACCAGTTCACAAAAGGCACTCCCGACTACGTCAGAGCGGTCAACGCACTGCAAGCGACACCGCTATCAATTAACAGAGACGTCCTCGAGGTCGTGCAATGGTGTTGGGACGAGCGGAAGCAGTTGGGCAAGTTTCCAACGCAAGACCTCCCAGAGCGCCCCAGAATGCCGGAGAACTGGCAAGAGTTAAAACCCGAAGTTATCGCGGAGATAAAAGCCGACATAAGGAGACACCAAAAACTGGTCACTCAGGTCAAAGGCGCTGCGGAAGTCATGAGACAGGATCTGCAGACAGCGCATGAACTGG
>CESZ01025933.1_pt1 | contig 17468 bp, 18 predicted proteins | sample 531081 | NCBI WGS metagenome assembly CESZ01 (sample SAMEA2621260, study PRJEB7988) | marine metagenome | biome: marine biome (ENVO:00000447); feature: surface water layer (ENVO:00002042); material: "saline water (ENVO:00002010), including plankton (ENVO:xxxxxxxx)" | depth 5 m | reverse complement strand
CAGATAATAGTCCATCCTTGTCTCCTGCATAAAAGTGACCATCATTGTGGTTAAACTCCATGGAGAATATTGCAGATTCATGTGATTCTAGTATGTGAAGCTCCTGTTTGAGCGCCAAATCAATGACATAAATCTTACCATTGTTTAAACCAATGATAAGCTGGCCATATTCTTCAATAACAAATATTTTATAGGGAGCTACATCTAACCTTATTAAAAAGTTATCTGCTTGGCCTGTTTTAACATCCCAACGCGCAATAGACTTGTCTCCAGAAGCTGAGTAAAGAAAACCCTCATGATAGGCAATACTATAGACAGGAGCTTTATGGCTTATTAAAGTATGTTCTTCTTGAAAAAAAATAATGTTAAGCTATTATTCGTCAGCGTCATCTATTTCCTCTTCATCATTAACCTGTTTTAACCTTTCTTCAAAGGTTTTAGGCAAGAATTCAAAGAAAGTATCCCCCCTTAGTCCCAACCTTAGACATTCTAATGGAATCATATCTTTTGGTGCAATATTTCCAAGATTCACCTCCGCACCAAAAAGTTTTATGAACCAAACTTGCTGATTTTTTTGCGGAGCCTCCCATAAGATGTCAGATGGTTTTATTTTCGCAATAATTCGATTTATAAGCAAAGTATGTGCCGTTCCATTCGGTCTAAAAACACCTACATTACCCGATTCCCTTCCTTCTGCGATTACTTTCCAGCTGCCGGCTTGAAGCTCCGATTGCATCATTCGAATCCATTTAGCTGGTGAAATTAATATTCCGGAATCCTTAGAACCAACCTCAGACATTACAGTGCAATCATTAGATAAGGTTCTAATTAATTCGCATTTCTCGTCATGCGGAATAATGATTGAACCATCAGAAATCTCAGCTAAGTCCAAGTCGTATTTGGATACTAACTTTCTAAAGTCGTTAAATTTCCCGCGTGCATGAAATGCTTCAAAAAGCGTCCCACCAAAATAAGGTCTGATTCCGGCAGCTTTATATAGCTTAATCTTTTCTTCAAGGTTTCTGGTGACAAAAGCGGTTCCAAACCCAAACTTTATAACATCAGTAAGGTGTCCAGAAGATTCTATAAAGTTCTCTGTTTCGTTAAGACTCAGACCTTTATCCATCATCATGGTCACACCCTGTTGACGAGGTTTTTCCGATCTCTTCGGAATGTAAGACAATTTAAAATTCATTTGATTTAGTCTTGTGATAAGTTTAAAAAATCCTGATCGTCTAGTAAATTTGGATTAATGTCAAAAATTGATTTGGCTTTTTGACCATTTTCTTGTAGACATTTAGAGAATAAATGTAGTGCTTCTTCTTTTTGCCCACGCAGCCAGTACAAGTTGACTTTTAATACAGCTGCAATTCTATTTTCTTTGTGCTCACCGATGAAATTTTGTAATACTTCAAAAGCATTTGCCGGTGATTCTTCTGTCAATAATTCGATATAATCGGACAAACATTCCTCGTCATGCGGATTGAGCTCCAAAGAACCCTTGTAAAATTCTTTTGCCAGCTCAAATTCAGAAATCTTTTCATATGCCCCTGCAAGAACATGCATGATTCCGGCATTATTTGGTTCAAACTCCAATGCTTTTTCTATTAATACAATTCCCTCACGCGTTCTTCCTTCAAGATCCTCAATGATACCAAGTCCAAGCCAAGCTTCAGAGAGCATAGGTGCAAGCTCTATACTTCTCTTATAATTATGCTTTGATAGCTCTAGTTCATTCAATTGCTCATAGCATTCACCGATGTAACAATAAGCAGAAGCATCATCTCCGTCAATGCGCATACATTCATTAAAATGCTCAATGGCCTTAAAAAACTTCTCTTGTGATAAATAAGCATTAGCCATATTAAAATGAGCAGGTCCAAAATCTTTATTAATTAAAAGAGAATAATCATAGGCCCAAATCGCCTTTGGGTAATCTTCTAACTTACTGTGCGCATTACCGAGGTTATACCAAGCAGTAAAAGAATATGGGTTTTCATCTATAAATTGAGAGTAACATGCGATTGCTTGTTGATAATTTCCAAGTTGATCATAGCAAAATGCAATTTCATAAAGCGCACCTTCATTTTGAGGATTGACTGATATTGCCGTCTTTAAAATGTCTATTGCCTCTTTAAAGTTGCCTAAGTTTTGATATTCCAAGGCAATATCCAAATAGATATCGTCAATATCTTCCTCTCCTGCAGCTTCAATTGCTAAAGTATAATTCTTAATTGCATTCTTAGAGTCTTTAAGCTGACTGAAAATAGAAGCTTTGGTCAAATGAAATTCAAAAGAAGGAACTCCAAAAGACTGAATGTTATCTAAAACTTCAATAGCATCGTTTAGCTTACCTAATCCCGTTAAAGCCTGTGCCTTTCTAAGTGAAAACAAACCATTGTAGGAGAAATGTGCAATCGCCATTTCCGTCGCTAGAAGGGCTTTAGAAAAATTTCCATTAATCAAATAATGATCAACAATGGCCTCCAATCGATCACTATCAATAAATACGGCATTATTTCCTTTTATGTAGGATTCAAATATCTCTAAATCTTGCTTTAAATAATTCTCGCTACTATCGTCTTCTTCATCGTCAAACATAGGCCGTTTTATATTAAAGATAATTTTAATTTATATGCTCCCATATAACATCTGAAAAATATTATCAACATTACAAGTGTTTAAATCCCATTTATTTTAATGAAAAATGTTTTTCGGCTGCTTCGGACACATAATCACCTATGGCAAGTGATGCTGTAGCCGCTGGTGATGGAGCATTCAGAACATGAATTGAATTCCCGTGATACTCAATTCTGAAATCGTCTCTTGTGTCCCCATCCTGCGATAAAAGAAGCGCTCTAACACCTGCTCTTCCCGGCCGGATGTCATCTGACTCTAATGAAGGAATCATACGCTGTAACGTTTTAAGAAAAAGTCTTTTTGAAAAGGCACGGCGGTATTCATTAATACCAAAAGCCATATTGTTGAAAAATAATTTCCAAGTACCTTTATAAGAGAGTGCATCTACTGTATCTGTCAATGAAAAATCAGTTTTCTCATATCCCTCTCGCTTAAATGTAAATACTGCATTCGGACCGCATTCAATCTCACCATTGGTCATCCGTGTAAAATGTACACCTAAAAAAGGAAAGTCAGGATTTGGAACAGGATAGATTAAGTTTTTAACTTTGTGTTGGGCCTGAGGGGTAAGCTCATAATAATCTCCTCGAAAACCGACTACCTTTTCTTTTAAGTCAACACCGTCTTTCTTCGCCAAACGATCCGCCTGAAGACCTGCGCAAAAAACTTGATAGTTAGATTGAAAAGTACCTTTACTCGTATGCAGAATGGAATACTCGTCTTTCTTTTCAATATCTTGAACTTCGCAACCCATTAAGACTTTACTTTCTTTATTAATCGCCAAGGCAAGTTCTACCATTTTTTTCGTCGCCGCAACAAAATCAACGATTCCCGTGCACGGAACCCAAATACCACCAATAGATTCAACATGCGGCTCGATGTCTTTAACTTGATCCGCATTTATCTTTTCTATACCTTCAATTCTATTTTCAGTTCCTATTGCAAATATACGGTCCATATTTGCGAGCTCTTTTTTGTCAGTTGCGACTACAACTTTACCACAAACATCATGTGGAATACCGTATTCTTTAGAAAATGCGACAAGTTCATGCCTTCCTTCAATACAATTTTTTGCCTTCAAACTACCTGGCTTATAATACAAACCAGAATGAATGACACCTGAATTATGCCCCGTCTGGTGGTCTGCTAAACCCGGTTCCTTTTCAAATAAAGCAATCGTTAGGTTCGGATTTCTTTTTTGAAGCTTGTAAAAGGTAGCTGCACCAACAATACCTCCACCAACAACAGTAATATCAAATTTCATAGAATTGAATTTCCCGCAAATTTAGGTAATATCTATGTTTAAACCATAAAATGAGCAATAAGATAGGTTTCTATTTTGTTAACCATCATTGAACTCGTAAATTTGCATACAATCAATTATGAATCAGTTCAAAAAAGTTGCTTTTTACACCCTTGGATGCAAACTGAATTTTTCAGAAACATCCACGATATCAAGACTTTTCAAAGATGAAGGTATCGCTAAGGTTAATTTCGAGGAGCAAGCAGATGTTTATATAATTAATACCTGCTCTGTCACTGAAAATGCAGATAAAAAATGTCGACAACTTGTAAAAAAGGCGAAACGCATAAATAACGATTCCTTTGTTATTATTGTTGGCTGTTTTGCACAACTAAAGCCAACTGAGATTAGTAAAATGGAAGGCGTGGACATGGTGCTTGGTGCCAATGAGAAATTCAATGTTCTTCAACACTTAGATCGCTTGGATGAGAAAAACAAGCAAACTATTGTTTCATTCGATAGCATCAAAAAAACAAAAGAGTTCGTTCCTTCTTATTCCATAGGAGACAGAACCCGATCGTTTTTAAAAATTCAAGACGGGTGCGATTACTTCTGTAGCTTTTGCACAATACCATTAGCGAGAGGAAAAAGCAGAAATGCTAGCATAGAAGAAACGCTTGAGGAGGCCAGAAAGATTGCAGCGAAAGACGTAAAGGAAATCGTGCTTACCGGCGTTAACATTGGAGATTTCGGACAGGGCGGTAAGGAGAATTTTTTCTCTCTCGTAAAAGGACTAGAGACCATTCATGGGATTGACCGCTTCAGAATATCTTCCATTGAACCCAATCTGTTGTCCAATGACATTATTGAATTCTGCCTGAATGACTCTAAAAAATTTGTGCCACATTTTCATATCCCACTGCAATCGGGAAATGATGAATTATTAAAGTCCATGCGTCGAAAATATGATACGACATTGTATCGAGAAAGAATTGAATATATAAAGAGATTGCGACCGGATGCATGTATAGGCGTGGATGTTATTGTTGGATTTCCAGGAGAGTCAGATGCTCATTTCAATGAAACAGTAGAATTCCTAAAAGAGCTTGACATATCTTATCTTCACGTTTTTACTTATTCAGAACGTGCTAATACTACAGCGAAGAAAATGGATCAGGTAGTTCCTATTCCTAAAAGAAAAGAAAGAAGTAAAGTTCTACACCTTTTATCTGACCGAAAAAAGCGTAATTTTTACGAATTAAATAAGGGCACCAAAAGAAAGGTACTTTTTGAGGACCACGACCATGATGGTTATCTGCATGGTTTCACAGAGAATTATATAAAAATAAAAACACCTTATCGGCATAGTCTAACAAACACCTTTTGCGAGGTTAATTTAGATTACTTAGACCGAGATGGTATATATAAGTCAGATACAGAATCTACTATAGAAATTTAATATCAATGAAGCCTATTTACATTACAAGAAGAGAAACATTTAATGCAGCCCATCGGTTAAGAAGAGAAGATTGGTCAGCAAGCAAAAACGAAGATGTCTTTGGAAAATGCAGTAACAAAAATTGGCATGGGCATAATTTTGAGCTTTTTGTAACAGTTAAAGGAACACCTAGTCAAGAGACTGGATTTGTAATGAACTTGAAAGACCTTGGGGAAATCATTAAAGAGAACGTAATCGAAAAAATTGACCATAAAAACATCAATCTAGATGTCTCATTCATGCAAGGAAAGATGTCATCTACTGAAAATTTAGCAATAGGTATTTGGGAGCAAATGGAAAACCTGATAAAAGCTAAAGGTGGCATGCTGGTCAAAATAAAACTGGTCGAAACCGAAAATAATTTTGTAGAATATTTCGGCGGTGAAGAACCATTTTAAATGAACCACGTTTAATAGAAAAAAAACATTGAACACAAACACTTTAGAAACAAATTACAGGCAAATACTAAAAGAGATTGGTGAGAACCCAGATCGAGAAGGACTTTTAAAAACACCTGAACGGGTAGCAAAAGCCATGAAATTCTTGACCAATGGTTATGAAATTGAACCGGACTCAATTGTTCAACAAGCTGTCTTTAACGAGACCTATTCAGAAATGGTATTGGTTAAAGATATTGAGGTATATTCGCTCTGCGAGCACCATGTACTTCCCTTTTTCGGAAAAGCACATATCGCTTATATCCCGGATGGGAAAATTGTTGGCTTGAGCAAGATACCAAGAGTAGTTGATGCTTATTCAAGAAGATTGCAAGTTCAAGAGCGACTGACAATAGAAATAAGAGATTGCTTGCAGCGAACTCTAAACCCAAAGGGTGTGGCAGTTGTATTAGAATGCTCGCACATGTGCATGCAAATGAGAGGTGTTCAGAAACAGAATTCCTCGACAACAACAAGTGCATTTACGGGGCTTTTTCTTGAGAATGATGCAACTCGAAAAGAATTTATTAACTTAATTAAATAATTATGAATACGATTTTTGAAAATAGCAGGACAGAAAACAACGCGGAAGCAGTAAGAAGTTTTTTTAGATCAGTATATTCCTACATGTTCGCAGCCTTAGGCATATCCGGAATTATTGCATATCGGGTTGGAAATGATCCAAATTTGTTTAGCGAATACTTTGTAAATGGAACGGGTGGACTATCTGCTTCTTTTTATTTGGTTTTATTCGCACCTATAGGACTTAGCTTTCTTATCCAATGGGGTTATAATAGACTCTCAATGTTCGCTTTAACCTTGCTTTTCATTATGTACTCAGGACTGATGGGACTCATGCTTTCTTCTATATTTCTCGTTTATGATTTGCAAGCGATTGCAAATACTTTCTTTGTATCCGCTGGTGCATTTGGAGGGATGGCAATTTTAGGATATACCACCAAAACCGACCTCAGTAAGTTTGGAAGCCTTTTATACATGGTTTTCATTGGAATGTTCATTTCGTCAATTGTCAATTTTTTCATAGGTAGTGACTCAATGGGCTTCATTATTGCTTGTCTGGGTGTATTTGTGTTTACAGGGCTTACTGCATATCACATGCAAGCTTTAAAGAAAATGGTACAAAACAATCAAATGAGTCAAGCAGAGAAAAGTAAAATTGCATTGATCGGAGGACTCCAGCTATATATCCTATTTATTAATCTATTCCTATCCTTACTCCGAATCTTAGGAGGAAGAGATTAATCTATTTAAATACGAAAAATCAATCCTTTTAATTATTTTTGATGCAACAAAACAAGTTTTATGTCTGATAATTTTTTTGAAGAATCAACCAACGCAGTTGGGACCATCGTTACAGTTGTTTTACTTGGTATAATTATCAGTATTTTAATGTGGGGATAAGTCCACAGCAATTGTATTCTTATGCCATTTAATGCCGTTTTTTCACACATAATAAAAAAACGGTTACCAAGAATAAGGAATTATTCAACATCACCTATTACATGTCAAAAGTCAGTTTTAGATCAACTTTTGAAAAAAGCAGAACGCACTGATTTTGGAATACTTCATCATTTCAATCAAATCGATTCTAAAATGAAATTCCAAACCCTTGTACCATTAAGCAATTACGACACCCTATATCCGTATATAAAAAGACAAATTGAAGGTCAAGAAAATGTGCTTTGGCCAGGAAAAACCTCGTGGTTTGCAAAATCTTCTGGTACAAGCAACAATACGTCCAAGCTATTACCAATTACAGTAGACTCCTTATATGAAAACCACTATGCCGGTGGAAAAGATCTTCTAGCCATCTACTATGAAAACCATTCGAATCGAAAATTATATAACGCAAAACACTTAATCATAGGTGGAAGCACGCAAATAAATACACAAACCAACAATACAAGTATTGGAGATCTTTCCGCATTTATTGTCGAAAACCTTCCTTGGTGGACAGAAATAAGAAGAACACCAAAAAGAAAAATAGCATTAATGGACAATTGGGAGAAGAAACTTGACCAAATGGCGCATGCTACATTGAACGATAATATCTGCATTGTAGCCGGGCTTCCGAGCTGGACGCTAGTGCTTTTCCAGCGTGTTTTAGATATCTCAGGTAAGAAAAATATCCATGAGGTTTGGCCGAACCTAGAACTTTATATTCATGGAGGGATGAACATTGGTCCATATCGAAAAGCTTTTGAAAAAATGCTTCCAAATCCGAATATGAATTATGTTCAGGCGTATAACTCATCTGAAGGATACTTTGGTCTACAAGACCAAAAAGAAAATAGTGATATGCTCCTGCTTACTGATGCCCAAATATATTATGAATTTATTCCTATGGATGAATTTAAAGCGCTAGAATCGTCGCATGTGATTGATTTAGAAAAGGTAGAGGTTGATGTTGAATATGCCATTGTTTTAACAACCTCTGCTGGTTTGTGGCGCTATATCATAGGAGATACAATTTGCTTCACATCTATATTACCCTATCGCTTTCAGGTCACAGGCAGAACGACCCATTTTATAAATGCATTTGGAGAAAAAACAATCATCTCACATGTAGAAAAAGCTTTATCCGAAGCCGCTAGCACAAATGACATTCTAGTTTTTGACTTTACGGTGGCTCCTTACTTTGAACATACTAGTGGCTCTGGAGGTCACCAATGGCTAATTGCGCTTAATACAAAAGATGAAAATCAGATCAACAAACTTGAAGCTGCAATTGAAGCCAATATGAAAGCTATAAATGTAGATTATGATGGAAAACGCAAGGGCTCTGTCAATATGCTTGCGCCAAAATTTTCGTACGTTGAAAAAAACGTTTTTGAGCTATGGCTTAAGAAAAAAAACAAGCTCGGAGGACAGCATAAGATACCAAGAGTGCAAAATGGCCGTATATTTATAGAGGAACTTCTTGAGATTGCAAAGAGAGGTTCTTGGACACGATAACATTCGACCATGCTTCAATTTAAATTGTTTTTTCTTTTTTTAGCTTATGTTTTATGCGGCCATAGTCAACCCAGGCTCGTTGCGCTAAATGAAAACTACGCACTGGAAGATGATTTTAATTGGATTCCTGATGCAACTGGAAATATCCTATTTTTCAATGCAAATAATCTATACAAAGCCCAAAAAGGACAGCTACCAAAGTTTACTCAGAGCATAAGGGCGACAGGCGAAATCACTCAACTTCTACCCATTAATGCATTTAAAACAATATTGTTTTCAGATGACCAGCAACAGCTCTGCATTCTTGATAATACTTTTAGCCCAAATGGGAACTGCATAGATCTAGAAGATTTTGAGATTCAAAACGCGAAACTATGTGCTGTTTCCGTCAGACCGAACCTAATCTATGTTTTAGATGAATTTAACAGCACCCTTCTGCTAGTTGATTTCATAGATTTGAAGGTAACCCAAAGTGTACTAAATGTAGCCGCTTTAATTGGAAGAGAATTGAACATTATTGAGCTTAAGGAACATAATAATGAATTGTTTGCATTAAATGCAGATGGGTCCGTACTCGTTTTTGATATGTTTCTTAACCTAAAAGGGCAACTTAGTTCTAAGTTAAATGCATTAAACTTCTGGAATGACTATATAGTAGAATTAAAAGGAAATGAGGTGGAATTCTCCTCACTTAATAATAGTCAAATGAGCTATACAATCAAATGTGAAGAGGCATCCTCTTTGAGTGTTCACGGAAATTCTTTTTATTTTAGTAAAAACGGAGCATTAACGACGTACGAATTAAAATCTCAATAATCAATTCGCGTACGGTCAATTATACTAATTTAGCAAAGCGAAAAAAAACACATTATGCATATTGCAGTTGCAGGAAATATAGGATCAGGTAAAACGACTTTAACCAACATGCTTTCAAAGCACTATGGCTGGGAAACACACTTTGAAGATGTAGAACACAATCCGTATTTAAATGACTTCTACCATGACATGCAAAGATGGTCTTTTAACCTACAAATCTATTACCTGAATAGCAGATTTACACAGGTTCAAGAAATAAAATCAACTGAACAAACCGTAATTCAAGACAGAACAATTTATGAGGACGCATTCATCTTTGCGCCTAACCTGCACTCAATGGGTTTGATGACCACAAGAGATTTCGAAAATTACTTCTCTCTATTTACATTGATGGATTCTTTTGTTTCAGCTCCTGATCTTCTTATCTATCTTCGTGCTAGTGTGCCTACCCTAGTCAATCAGATTCAGCAAAGAGGACGAGAATATGAGGAAAGTATTCGATTAGACTACTTAAAGCGCTTAAATGAACGCTATGAGGCTTGGATCTCTACCTATGATAAGGGTAAATTATTAATTATTGATATCGATAACAACAACTTCCCTGAAAGCCAAGAAGACCTGGGTAAAATCATCCATTCTATCGACGCCGAAATAAACGGCTTGTTTTAGACCATGACTGTAGTTACTGGAGCAGCAGGATTCATTGCTAGTTTTCTAGCAGAAGCATTAAATAAATCAGGGGTCAACGACCTTATTTTAGTAGATGACTTTTCGAGAAAGGATAAAGAAAATAATCACAAAAACCTTCGATGTCATTCCAAAATTGAAAGATCAGCATTCATTGACTGGTTTTCTACTAACCATAATGAAGTAGAATCTGTATTTCACCTAGGTGCGCGAACAGATACGACTGAAATGGATTATAGTATTCACGAAGCCTTAAATGTTAAATACAGCGAGGAGATATGGAATATTTGCACGGTGCATAAAATCCCTTTGATTTACGCGAGTAGCGCAGCTACCTATGGAATGGGCGAAAATGGCTATGAAGACAATCACAATATTGTTAAAAAACTCAATCCTTTAAATCCATATGGAGATTCAAAGAATAATTTTGACAAATGGGTATTGAAACAAGGTACTACTCCCCCATTCTGGGCAGGTGTTAAATTCTTTAATGTTTATGGCCCCAATGAGAACCACAAAGGAAGAATGGCTAGTGTCATATTTCACACCTATCACCAAATTCAAAAAACGGGAGGAATGAAGTTATTCCGTTCGCATAATGAAGCATATAAGGATGGTGAACAGCTTAGAGATTTTATCTATGTGAAAGATGTGGTCTCAATATTATTGTTTCTTGCAAAAAACAATATGGCTTCAGGCTTATACAATGCAGGAACGGGCGTCGCACGATCATTTCATGACTTAGCAAGGCTAACTTTTCAGGCTCTCGACTTAAAACCAAATATATCTTTCATAGATACACCGATTGATATCCGAGACAATTACCAGTATTTCACCGAAGCTTCAATACACAAGCTAATAGGCGCTGGTTACTCAAAATCATTCTATACCCTTGAAGAAGGTGTATACGATTATGTTCAAAACTACCTCAACTCCTAGTTTTGTTCATTACTTGTTCATAAATATTCAATAAACTTCATACTTATTCCGAATAACGAGTAAATTTGTTACTCAATGTTAGATGCACTCATAACATCAAAAACAAGAATACGGCTGTTGGTAAAGTTCTTTTTGAATCCGACAATGAAGGCCTACCTGCGTGAATTAGCAAATGAATTTAATGAAAGTACTAATTCCGTAAGACTTGAATTGAATAGATTACAAGACGCTGGACTTATAGAACGAGAATCCAAAGGTAACCTTGTGATGTATAATGCCAAGAGATCTCACCCTTTATTTCCGGAAATCAAAAGTATTGTTTCAAAAATTACTGGAATTGATTCGATTATTGAATCTGTTATAGAAAGGCTAGGTTCAGTGGAAAATGCATATTTGATTGGAGACTATGCAAAAGGAAAGGATTCAGGAGTCATTGATGTTGTATTAATTGGTGATATTGATAAAAAGATTTTACAAGAACACATTCAGAAAGCTGAAGAACTTGTTTCACGAAAAATTCGTGCTATGGTAATGACTTCTGATGAGTTTAATGTATATACAGAAAACCAAAAGGAACCTTTTTTACTTCTTTGGAGTAAAGAATAATTAACTTGGTTAAATAATGACAAATACTCTATTCCAATAGAATATATGGGAGTGAGAATGGCGAAGCCGTAAAATGATTTTAGATTTAATATTATTCAAAGACCCCTCAGTAAAGCGACACGTTGCTAAGACAATAACCTGGAGAATTGTCGGGACCATAGATACAATGATTATAGGATGGCTCATCACAGGAGATGCATTGACAGGTTTAAAAATCGGTGGAATAGAGGTCGTTACTAAAATGATTTTATACTACTTTCACGAACGCATGTGGTTTAAAATAAATCTCGGTTTACCACATCGAAAAACTGATGATCAAACAAAAGAAACGAAGTGAATAACCTGAAGTCTCAGTCCTATAAAATAAAACGCAGCGACTACGAAAAACGCAATAAGCACCGTGGGATTGTAATTTGGTTTGTCGGGCTATCGGGTTCAGGTAAATCGACACTTGCAAATGGACTCCAAGCCAAACTTTTTGAAAATGGATTCAATGCCATTGTTTTGGATGGAGATAACACAAGGCTCGGAATAAATAAAGACCTTGGTTTTAGCGACAAAGATAGAAACGAAAATATTAGACGTGTGGCCGAAATATCCAAGCTATTTATTGAGACGGGACATATCGTAATTAATGCCTTTATTTCTCCTTTTGAAAACAATAGAACTCAGGCAAGAAATATCATTTCAGATACAGACTTTATAGAGGTATATATTGATAGCTCGATTTCAGCATGCGAAAAACGAGATGTAAAAGGACTTTACAAAAAAGCAAGAGCGGGCGAGATAAATGATTTTACCGGTGTTTCGAGTCCATTTGAGGTACCCGAAAAACCTGATATATTAGTAAAAACTGATGAACAAACACCAGACGAAAGCATCGACTATTTATTTGATCAATTAAAATCAAAACTATGAGCTACAGACTAGAACATTTAGAGGAGTTAGAAGCAGAGTCCATATTTGTCTTAAGAGAAGCATTTGCACAGTTTGAAAATCCGTGCATATTGTTTTCAGGAGGTAAGGATTCAATCGTTGTTACGCACCTTGCTGTAAAAGCTTTTTACCCAGCAAAGATTCCATTTCCGCTCGTTCATATTGATACAGGACATAATTTTGATGAAACAATTGCTTTCAGAGATGAATTGGTTCAAAAAATAGGCGCCCAGTTGGTTATTGGAAGTGTCCAAGAAGCTATTGACAATGGTCTAGCTCAAGATGAAAAAGGCGTTCATGCGACTCGAAATACTGCGCAAATTCCGACTTTAATCGATACCATAGAGAAAAACCAATTTGATGCGGCTATGGGTGGCGCGCGAAGAGACGAAGAAAAAGCACGTGCCAAGGAACGATTTTTTTCTCATCGTGATGACTTTGGCCAATGGGACCCAAAAAATCAAAGACCCGAATTATGGAACTTATTTAATGGGAAAAAGAAATTTGGTGAGCATTTTCGTGTTTTTCCGATTAGTAACTGGACAGAAATGGATATATGGGAGTATATTAAGAAAGAAAAAATAGCATTGCCCAGTCTTTACTTCTCCCATGAGCGCGAGGTCATAAGAAGAGGAGGTACAATTTTGGCAAACTCACCATTTATCACACTCAAACCAAATGAAAAAGTCACAACAGAAATTGTTCGATTTAGAACAATTGGAGATTTAACAATCACAGGAGCTGTTGAATCAGAAGCAAGTACACTTGACCATATTATTGCTGAGGTTGCCGCAGCGCGTGAAACAGAAAGAGGAAATCGAGCGGACGACCAACGATCAGAAGCTGCTATGGAAGAACGTAAAAAAGAAGGATACTTTTAATATGAAAGGAGAATTATTAAGATTTACAACCGCTGGAAGTGTTGACGACGGTAAAAGTACCTTAATAGGTCGTTTACTTTACGACTCAAAAAGTATTTTTCAAGATCAACTTGCCGCGATAGAAAACACGAGTAAAAAGAAAGGATTAGATGAAATTGATTTTTCACTCTTAACTGATGGATTAAAAGACGAGAGAGAACAAGGCATTACCATTGATGTAGCTTATAGATATTTCAATACACCTAATCGTAAGTTCATTATTGCAGATACTCCCGGACACATTCAGTATACAAGAAACATGGTTACGGGAGCCTCAACGGCTAATGCTGCTTTAATTTTAATAGATGCAAGAAATGGAGTCATCGAACAAACGAAAAGACATAGCTATATTGCCTCATTGCTCCAAATACCACATGTTCTTGTTTGTATAAACAAAATGGACCTCGTCAATTATGAAAAAGGTGCTTTTGAGAAAATAAAAGAGCAGTATAAAGATTTTGCAGCCAAATTAGACATACAAGATTTTAAATTCATACCAATATCAGCGTTAAAAGGTGATAATGTGGTGAACCGATCTAAAAATATGGAATGGTACAATGGACCAACATTATTACATTCATTAGAAAACATACCTGTCGCAAATGACCTCAATCATATAGATTTTAGATTTGCTGTTCAAACCGTTTTGAGACCACATACAGATGAATATCATGACTACAGAGGATATGCAGGACGTATTTCAAGTGGCATTTTAAGAATTGGGGATCAAGTTACCGCACTACCCTCTCAAATGCAAAGCCGTGTTAAAAAAATACATTGTGCGCATCTAGAGCTTCAGGAAGCCTATGCCCCGCAATCTATTAGCATTGAACTAGAAGATGACATTGACATTAGTCGAGGAGACATGGTTGTGAAAACAACGAACCAACCTCAAAACAGTCAAGAAATTGATGCCATGATTTGTTGGATGGGAGAAAACCCGATGCAACTCAATGGGAAATATAGCATCCAGCACACATCAAGATCCGGAAGGGCGATCATTAAAGAAATCGTTTATGTGGTCGACCTGAATGAATTGAAAAGAATAGAAGGTAAAACGACCATGGAGAAAAATGGAATCGCTCGAATTAAGATCAAGACCACTACCCCACTCTTTTTTGATTCATATAGGACAAATAGAAATACAGGGTCATTTATTTTAATTGACGAAACTAATTTTAATACCGTTGGTGCGGGGATGATTATTTAATATGGGAAAGGAATATCATTAAAAACTATATAGGAGTGCGGTATTTCTGTAAATTTAGTGAAGCAAGATATTAAAAAGGGAATGAAGTGAAAGAAACAAAACATGTTCGAATATATACCCCAAATGTAGACAATAGCATATTTTCAATTTTTTTCGAAGGTTTGAAAAATTTATATTCTAGTCACTTTTTAGCATACCAAATAGCAAAAAGAGATATAAGCGCACAATATAGACAGTCCTTTTTAGGTCTACTTTGGTCTGTTATTTTACCCTTATCTACGGCTGCAGTTTGGATATTTATGAAAAATTCTAATACAGTTTCGCTATCTGACACTGGGATTTACTACCCTGTTTTTGTTTTCACGGGAACAATGGCTTGGGCTATTCTAACTGAAACAATCATGGGAACGATTAATGTAACCCAAACCATGCGTTCAACGCTCTCAAAAATTAATTTCCCAAAAGAAGCCCTTATTACCGCAGGGATATATAAAACACTATTTAATGTTTTTATAAAGTTGATTATTCTAGCAATATTACTTATCGTTTTCAAGCAGGATATCTCTTGGTCGATTAGCCTATTTCCTATAGCCTTGTTTATGATGATTCTATTCGGAACATCTATTGGACTGCTCATAACTCCTATTGGCTTGTTGTATGGAGATGTTGGAAAGCTAATGACTCCATTTATGCAAGTTTTAATGTATTTCAGCCCAGTCGTTTTTGTTTTGCCAACATATGATAATGCGATTGGTCGTATTCTATACTACAACCCTTTAACACCGTTAGTTAATAATTTTAGGAATATATTGGTTGGGCAAAATTTTGAACAAGTATCTTATTATATCTCGATAGGTTTAGGGAGTTTATTACTTTTTTGCATTGCATTAATATTTTACAAGATCACAATACCCATTATAACAGAAAGAATTGGAGGATAAAAGAATAAGTAGAGAAACACTGGTCGAGGTAAATAATATTTCTAAAAAGTTTTGTAAAGACTTAAAAACCAGTTTGTATTACGGACTTTTAGATACCATGAAGTCCATAGTACCATTTTCTAAGTCTGAAAACAATACGCTTCGCGCTAAGGAATTTTGGGCAGTTAGAGATATTAGCTTCACCCTAAGGAGAGGCGAATGCATTGGCCTTATTGGTCATAATGGCGCTGGAAAGAGCACATTATTAAAAATAATAAACGGATTAATTAATCCAGATGAAGGACGTGTTGTTTTGACAGGCAAGGTTGGGGCGTTAATCGAGTTAGGAGCTGGATTTAATCCTATACTTACAGGCAGAGAAAACATTTACAACAATGCAGCAGTCCTTGGATTTAGCCGAAATGAAGTCGATGAAAAAATAGCTAGTATTATTGCCTTTAGTGAGATTGAAGATTTTATAGATTCGCCTGTTCAAAACTATAGCTCAGGAATGAAGGTTCGACTTGGTTTTGCTGTAGCAGCGCATATGGAGCCCGATGTTTTGATTGTAGACGAGGTATTGGCTGTAGGTGACCTAGGATTTGTACTTAAATGTTTTCAGCAAATAGATGAAATCTTACCAAATACCGCTATGATATTTGTCTCCCATAATATGCCTATGGTTAGCCGCATATGCAACCAAATTATTTTAATGGACCATGGAGTTGTTCAATACCAAGGAAATGATGTGAGTAAGGGGATAGATATGTACTACAGCACATTTAATACTGGAGACAAAAGCATTGTTTTCACAGACGACTCTACTGAAGTTGGTCATGTTCATATAAATGGTTTGGATACCGACCAATCTGACATTGTATCCGTGAACTGGTTAGACGACTTACATGTTTCTGTTGATTTAAATTTCAAAACGAAGCGGGATAAACTACCCATTGTTAATCTCAGCATATTTGATAAGGAATATAGGGGCGTTGCAGTATTACAAACTGATGAAAGAGCGGTTTCGGAAACAATTGGAACAAAGACTAGGTTTACTTTTACCCATAGAGAATTGCAATTATCAAAAGGAATGTACTCAATTAACCTAAGTATAACCGAAAAGAAAAACGCATCTCCCATTTTAAGAGTGAATGACATTGCAAAATTTCAAGTTTCATATAAAGAAGAAGTCTGGCCTCCATTTATGCTAAAAACGAATTTAAAGGTTGAAAATGTTTAATTTTTTAGGGAAAACAAAAAAACAAAAAATATTCTGTATCTCCATTCAAAGGACGGGTACAACATCGGTTGGTGACTTTTTTGAAAAGCATAATTATAGAAGAGCAGGCTGGTACCACTCGAAAGAAAACAATTGGGGGAAATTATATTTTGATGGTAATTACGAGGCGATTTTTAGTAGCATGGATTTTAAAAACAATGATGTTTTTGAGGATGGGCCAGAGAGCATCGGACATTTTTATAAATATCTTTTTCATCGTTTTCCTAATTCAATATTTATTTTGTTGACTCGAGACTCAGATAAGTGGTTTAATTCGATGATGTCTCACTCAAAAGGAAAAACATTAGGGAATACCTTTCGGCATTGTTACATATATCAAAGAGAAACTGAGTATTATAAC
>CESZ01073534.1_pt1 | contig 17699 bp, 26 predicted proteins | sample 531081 | NCBI WGS metagenome assembly CESZ01 (sample SAMEA2621260, study PRJEB7988) | marine metagenome | biome: marine biome (ENVO:00000447); feature: surface water layer (ENVO:00002042); material: "saline water (ENVO:00002010), including plankton (ENVO:xxxxxxxx)" | depth 5 m | reverse complement strand
TATCTACAGTGACTTTCATGAGTACATTTTAAACAAAGAATTTACAGAGAATCAATTCCGAGCAGAGTTTGGGAGTGAAGCAGAGTATCCCCAGATTGCAATCGGAGTTCATCATAGAGGATCGTTAAAAGAAACTCTACATTATCTAAAAGACAACGAATTAATTACATGAATACTGAATCGCAAAAACCACCAGTACATCCTGAGATTGCTGAAGTAGAATGGATTGATGATTGTTTCCGTGTATGGGAAACTAGAATGGGTCTATGGTCTTCTGAAACAAAAGAAGGTCGGAAGATGCTTACTGGATTAAAAAAAGAAGATGTAATTAGTATGACTAGATGGCATCTTCAATGCGAGCAAGAAGGAACGCTAGACCAGTATACTAGAGTCGTCGGCAGCGCAGTTTTGGATGGAAAACTCTGATGTAAATCCCATAGATATCCTCAGGTTGATTAGTGAACTTGAGGGTTCTTCTACTTTAATGAAGTACATGGGATTCAATGAGGACAGAGAAATTATCAACACTATGAAAAAGAAATACTATAAATTATATTTCAAACTTAATAAGAATAAATAAAAATAAAAACATGGCTGGACAAGCAGGGTTTCTTTATGAAACTAAAATACATACAGCATTAAAAAAAGAAGACTTAGTTCCATCTGGTTTTACTCCAGCAGGTTCTGATGCAAATGCTCCAGATGCTATGTTCATTTATGGTGGAAAGGATAATAAGTTAGAAATAAAATTAGATTTAAAAGCAGACTACGGTCAAGGAACTCTTTCTTATGAACCAAAGAAAAAGAAGTGGGAACTTGGTGGTGCAAAAACTGCAGCAGCAGAAGAGATGCGTGGACTGTTGAGTGCAGTTGGAATTGAGAAATTTGTAAACACTCAATGGGGAAACAAGGGAGTACCTAATAAAGGCAATGTACCATCAAAGTCTTTTACGAAGGATATGGTAACTTCTGATTATGCTAGGTTTAAAGATGCATTCTTACCCATCAACTCATCGGCACTTTGGAATTATTATGCTACTAAAAAAACATATTATATTCAGATTGGTGGATATGGATTATATTATATGAGGTCTAATCCTGCTAATTTACCAATACCACAGTTTAACCCTAAACTTAGGATAAGGATTAGAGTGAAGAGAGGTGGTAGTAACCCAATGGATAACTATCGATTTACAACAGCATTACAAGTAACCTCGAAACCTCCAAAGTCTTCATATGATTTGGATAAAGATGTTTTATTTTTGAAAGCAGACTTCGCTACTAAATAAAGGTATAAGGTATATCATTATCGATGAAGAATCTATTTCAATTCCTGGGAGAAGCAACTGCTTCACAAGCTTCCTTGCAGGCAAAGAAACTGAATCTAAAGAGCGACGGACATGGAGGATGGGTAGACTCCAAGGGAGAGTTTGTTGCGAAAACTGAAGGTGGAAAATTAAAGTTTTACGATAAGGGACAGAAACCTGGGAAAGATCCTGATCAGGTTAGAACTCCTAGTGGAAAAGCAATCGATCATAAGAAACCAAAGAAGAAAGAAGAACCAAAAGCACAACCACAAGCACGGAAGACAGAAGCACCACCAGAGGAACAGCAGGTTGCTACAGATACTCTTACAGTTGTGTTTGGTCGTTTTAACCCACCAACTGTTGGACATGAGAAACTTCTCTCTTCAGCACAGAAAGCATCTGAGGGTGGTGAGTTAAAGATTTATCCTTCTAGATCTCAGGATCCTAAGAAGAATCCTCTTGATCCTGATATGAAAGTATCGTTCATGAGAAAGATGTTCCCTGACTATGAGGAGCAGATTATTAACGATCCAGATATGAAGAGTATCTTCGATGTATTGATAACCGCATCGGAAGATGGATATGAGAATGTAAATATCATTGTTGGATCTGATCGTCAAGCAGAGTTCGAGAACCTTGCACAGAAATATAATGGTGAACTCTATGAGTTCGGATTAATCCGCGTAATCTCTGCAGGAGCTCGTGATGCAGACGCAGAAGGTGTAGAGGGAATGTCTGCATCTAAGATGAGAAAAGCAGTTGTTGATAATGACTTTGAATCCTTCCGTAAGGGAACTCCAAAGAATCTCAATGATGCAGATACACAGCAACTATTTGATGCTGTAAGAGGAGGAATGAAACTTAAGAAAGTCAAGTCAGAAACCTGGGAGATTGCACCTAAACTCGATCAGAAATCTCTCAGAGAAAACTATGTTGCTGATAAGATTTTTAGACTTGGAGACATTGTAGAAAATCTCAACACAGGATTGATTGGTGAAATCATTCGTCGTGGTACTAATCATCTTATCTGTGTAACTAGAGAGAACTTCATGTTCAAGTCCTGGATCAAAGATGTGAAAGAGAGTTTAGTAAACTATTCTGGTCCTTCTGGTGTACCTGGTCCGCAGAGAGAAGTCGGTACTGATGCTCAGAGAGAGTATACTATGAGGATGACTGGTATGAAGGAGATTAAGAATTTCATAAATAAATATAAGATTAAAAAGTAAAATTCTATACTCATGACTCATCTTAACGAGCTTTCTAAGATCTATAGAGAAAGTATTGCTGAATCTGCTGTTCCTGGTAAACCTGCGGAAAAACTGGGTGCTGTAACGGGTATTCCAAAGGCAGATCAAATGTCTGCTGCTGAGCGTATTAAGAAGAAGACTGCAGCAAAGAGAGCAGCTCTTGAGAAGAAGCATGGTACAAAACCTGGTGGTATGGATGACCATCCCGAATACAAAAAGAAAGAGCATGTTGATGAAGCAGATATGAAAGGTGCTCCTTCAATCAAGGATGCAAAACCAGCAAAGAAAACTAACGTTAAGTATGACCCTCACATGAAGGTGATGGCACCTCAGAAGGAAGCACTTGATCCTGTAGGTCGGGAAGATGGTGATGTAGATAACGATGGTGATAAGGATTCTTCAGATAAGTATCTGATGAAGCGTCGTAAGGCAATCGGTAGAGCAATCGGTAAAAAAAAAGTAGGTAGTCAGTCGGAAGAAACTGAGGTTGATGAGTGCTGGAAGACCCACAAAAAGGTGGGTATGAAGATGAAGGGTGGTAAACTCGTTAATGATTGCCGTCCTAAAACAGCATCTGACTATAAAGAAGCAGTTGAAGTTCCTTCTAAAGATCTAAAGAAACTTGCAGCAAAAGCAGTCAAGAGAGTTGATACTGATGCTGATGGTGATGTAGATCATAATGATAAGAAGAAAGGTCCTATGGGAGAGTTTGTTCCCAGTGCTGATGGTAAGAAGAGAGTTTACTCTGGAGTGAAAGAAGGTTTCTCTAATTGGAGAAATGATCTAGTCGAAGTAATTAAAGATGAAGAGAAGACTATTAAAGAGAAGAGTGTAAAGAATAAGATCATTATCAATCCAGAACTCAAAGAGTCTGTAGAAAATCTTGGTGGAGTGCTGCTAGAAGTAACAGAGTTCAGTAGTATCTTAGAAGAGATTACTGATGCTGAGTTAGAGTTTCTTTCTGATTCAATGATCGATGAGATTGTTGAAGAAGTATTTGCTGAAGCACTTGAGGATGGTGATGATATTGATGTGATGGAGACTCTCCTTTGCGAGTCTATTGAAGCCTCTCTAACTTTACTTCAGGAGGATGCTGGAGCAGAAGCAAGAAAGCGTCTGATGAGTAAGTCTCCAAGAGCATCGAAACTTGATAGAATTAAGTCTGCGGTCAAGAAAGGTGCTCAGGTAGCACGAAAAGCGGTAGTTAAAGGTTCTGAGGTCGCTGGTAAAGCAGTGGGTCATGCTAAGAACCTTGCTAAAGATATGGGTAGTGCTGCTAAGAAAGGATACAAGTCAACACAATCTTCTTCTTCAGATTCTTCATCTGATAGTGAAACCAGAAAACCACAAACATATAGAAATCAAGGAGTAACCAAGAAGAAACCAGGGATGCTGAGTAAAATTGGTTCAAAACTGAAGAGTGGTCTTAAGAAAGCCGTTGGTAAAACTGCAAGAGCAGTATCCAGAGGTGCTAGAAATGTAGCACGTCGCATGGGTGAAGAAACTGAACTTCAAGAGAAGGAATTATCCATTGATCAGCAGATGAAAATTTCCCGCGATGCAGCAGCAAAAAGAAAACCTTATCAACCTGGTGATCGTCAGAAGCAACGTGCTGCTCAACTCAAGCAGATGGCAAAGAACGCAAAGAAGGACACAAGAACAGATGCTCAGAAAATGACTGATGCAACTGGTCCTCGTCCTGGTTCTCGTTATAGAGGTGACTGATGAACTGGATAATGGAAATGAAAAAATGCAAACCTGGCGAATACTATTGTTACACCGATAAAAAGTGTAAGAAGATTCCCATGGGATGGCATATCGCCAGAGGTGGATATATAGAAAAGGATAATGAAGAGAGTGAAACTAAAAAGAATGGAAATGGAAATGGAGGTTCTAATGGAAACGGTAACGGTAATGGTAACGGAGGAGCAGTCTCCGAAGCAGCAGTCTCCAAAGCGCAACAAAGATTCTTCGGGATGGTTAGGGCGGCTCAGAAGGGGGAAATGGAAAATCCCTCACCTGAGGTTTCCAAAGTTGCTGCCTCCGCCAAGCGTTCCGACGTGAAGAAGTTTGCTTCTACTAAACATGATAAACTTCCTGAGAAGAAAGTTTCAAAGGAAGAGACTAAGTATGATAAGTACGACAAAGAGAAGAAGAGGTTTGCTAAGGCAGACCAAAAAATGAAGTTTGGTAAGTTCTACGACAAGGCAAAAGAAGCACAGACTCGTTTGCGTAAAGGAGAAGTGAAGAAGTGGGATCCTGAAAAGAAAAGATATGTCTCTAATCGAGATTGATTTTCCTATATAGAATGTAGATTTAAGGGTTTATCATGCTTGCATTTTTACTTCCATTAGCGTCAAAAATTATCTCTGATGCGGTTTCCAAAATTCCAGAAAACGAAGAACTCGGTGAGAAGTTGGTTGAGATCTGTCTTGTTATCTTGGGTAAAGCGGTTAAGTTAACCAAGACTGATATGGATGATCAGCTACTAGAAGTCGTTAAGAAGGCGATGTTAACAAGAGAAGAAGCGGCGGAATGATGGTGTAAGACCCTATACCTAGGGTCTTATTTTTTTATAAATATTTCTATCGTAAAAAGTTTATCACAGGCAATCACATGGCACTCTGGGGAAATAGCGACAATGTGACCTCAACAGGAACAGTAAGTCTTAACTATGCTACTGGTGTTGTAACTGGTTCAGGAACCACATTCGTCACCGACTTAGCAGTCGGACAAGTAATTCGTTTCGGCGCGAGAGATGGAATCTATCACGGCGATGCTGTAATTAAATCTATCGCAAGCGGAACATCTCTTACTATTGGATCAACTGCAGGACTTAGCGGAGCATCAATTGCTTCTACAGACTTTACTGTAAGCGAATGTCCTAAGTACACAGTTCTGGATTCTGTATACAGCGAATCTTCTGCAGGCACAGAAGACACCTTCGCATACGGCGTTTCTGGTGCTGGCGTTACTGCTGGTAGAGCTACTGCATATCACGCAACACACGCTGGATGGGTTGGTGTTACGACCTATAACGATCTCAACGGCAACCTGAGAGTTAAGCAGGAAGTCTTAGTTGCGATGTCTGGTATTTCTACAGGTAACGCACCTCTGTTCCCACCTGCATAATAATTGACTAATGTTTTTTGATGAACTGAATGAAGATAATTTTTTGTTATTCGCTATAAAAAATTATGAGAATCCCCAGGCAGTGACCAAGGACGATTTTGATAAAGATTTGAATCATTTCAAATATATCAAACGTCTATTGAAGCGATATAAAGGTTCAGGAGAGTTGAAGACATCTCTCCTGATCAATCACTTTATTGTTTTGTATAATATATTTGGGGATGCAGCAACACCAATGCTGTTTTATAAAATAGAAGAGGATTTATGGTCTGTGATGAAAACATTCATTGTTTTCTTAAATAGACTTCCAGATACTCCTAGATGTTATATTCATGATATACATATTGATATAAATTGTTTAGGTCAATTAAGAAAAACTTACTACAATCCAGATGGAAAAGATTGATTACATAATAGAAATGGTTCGACGGATCAAAGAAGAAGGTCCAACTATGGCTATGGGTAATGGAAAGATTGCTGGGTCTGTAGAAGCAGGAGATGATCCACCAGTAAGAAAGAAAAAGAAATACATTTACATGAAAGGAACAAGAAAACTCTGGCAGCAAAAGTAATGGCGTTCGGTCTAGGCAAACTTGCAGTTCTAGAATCAAAATTAGATATCTACGAAGACCTGTCCAAGGAGATGCTGGACAAGTTAGAACGTGCTGTCTCTACTATTTCTGAGAATAGTAATAGAGTTTCTGTTATACTAGAAAGACATGAGAATCGTTTAGATGAGAGTGATAAGTCAGATCAACTCATCATTAGAATGATAGAAGAAATGAAAAATCAAGAAGAAAAGAATCATGTAATTCTTCATGATAGAATTGATAAAATTCAAAAGAAAGTAGATGTAAATCAAAGGTTTGTGATTGGTGTTACAGCAGTGTTGACCACTCTTGTCGCAGTGCTACAAGTGGTTCCACCTATCATCAAAGTGTTGACTCCTCCAGTAACAGCGAGTACAATAGAAAGAACTATTTGATCTCTTTACAATGGATTTGGTTGACGCGAAGTATATCGGTCTTGTCTCTCCACGATTTCAGAAATTTAAGAAAGTAAAAAATAATTTATTTAATCTCCGCTGTCCCATCTGTGGAGATTCGCAGAAGAATAAGAATAAAGCTAGAGGATATATCTATCAGGTAAAGAATAATACTAATTATAAGTGCCATAATTGTGGTGCAAGTCTTTCTTTTGGTAATCTATTAAAGCAAGTAGATCCTCAATTGCATAAGGCATATGTCCTTGAGAAGTTCAAGGAAGGTCATGCTGGTAATAGTTTCGTTACTAAAGAACCTGAATTTCATCTTGAGAAACCAGTGTTCAAGAAAAAGGAATTAAGTATAGATTTACCTAAGGTGTCTGAATGTGTGGAACCCCTAGGATATCTCATTGCTAGGAAGGTAGATCCAGATAAATTCTATTATACTACTACATTCAAAGCATGGATTAATTCTATTAAACCTACCTTTGAAAGCACTAAGTATGATGAACCGAGGATTATTATTCCTCTCATATATAACAATACCCTAGTTGGAGTGCAAGGAAGAAGTTTTGTTATGAATTCATCGAATTCTATTAAATACATTACAGTCATGTTCGATGAAAATGCGCCAAAGATCTACGGTCTCGACGAAATCGACAGAGATGATACCGTCTATATTACTGAAGGACCTTTCGACTCTACGTTCATACAGAATGCGATTGCTATGTGTGGAGCTGACGCTCAAGTTAGTAATTGGGGTATTAGCGATCCTGTTTGGATTTATGATAACGAACCCCGTAATAGAGAAATCGTTACCAGAATCCAACGTGCAATCGAAAACGGTTCAAGGGTAGTCATCTGGCCAGAGAGTATTGATGAAAAGGATATAAATGACATGGTAATGTGTGGACTGGATCCCCAGTCTGTGATAAAATCTAATACATACTCTGGACTAGAAGCAAAGTTAAAATTTACTAATTGGAAAAAGATATGAGCAACGGGACTACTGTAAAAAAGCGTGATGGTCGAATTGAATCACTCGACCTAGATAAGATGCATTTAATGGTTGAAGAGGCAACTACGGGTCTTGCAGGGGTCTCTGCGAGTCAAGTAGAGATGAAGTCGGGTATTCAGTTCTATGATGGAATTACAACTGAAGAAATTCAAGAGATTCTAATTCGATCTGCAAGTGATCTGATTGATTTGGATCATCCTAACTATCAATACGTTGCTGCAAGATTACTTTTGTTTGCCGTTCGTAAGCAAATCTATGGAAAGATGAGAGAACTTCCTCATCTTGAAGCACACATCATGAACTGTACAAATGTTGATGTTTATGATAAAGAGATCTTTGTAAAATATTCAAAGGAAGAGATTGAAAAAGTAAACTCCATGATCGATCATGATCGTGATTTTCTGTTCACTTATGCTGGTTTGCGGCAGGTTGTAGATAAATACTTAGTCCAGGATCGCAGCAATGGTGGAGTATATGAAACTCCTCAGTTCATGTATATGATGATTGCTCTGACTATCTTTGCTGAGTATCCAAAAGAAACGAGACTCGATTATGTCCGACGATACTACGACGCGATCTCAAAGCACAAAATCAACATTCCCACACCTATCATGGCGGGAGTGCGAACTCCACTTAGACAATTTGCAAGCTGTGTTCTTGTTGATGTTGATGACACCCTCGATAGCATCTTTAGCAGTGATATGGCTATCGGCCGCTATGTTGCACAACGGGCGGGAATCGGTATCAACGCGGGTCGCATCCGTGGGATCAACAGTAAAATCAGAGGCGGAGAAGTTCAGCATACAGGTGTTGTACCATTCCTCAAAAAGTTTGAGGCAACTGTCCGATGCTGCACACAGAACGGCATTAGAGGTGGATCGGCTACAGTCCACTTTCCAATCTGGCACCAAGAGATAGAAGACATTATTGTTCTGAAGAACAATAAAGGTACAGAAGATAATCGCGTAAGAAAACTTGACTACTCAATTCAAATCTCCAAACTCTTCTACGAAAGATTCATCAGAGACGAAGAAATTTCACTCTTCTCGCCTCACGATGTTCCAGGTCTTTATGATGCTTTTGGTACTGATCGATTTGATCATGTATATGAAAGTTATGAATCTGATGAATCTATTCCTAAGAAAACTATCAAAGCTCAAGAACTTATTCTAAACCTTCTGAAAGAGAGAGCAGAGACTGGTCGCATCTATCTGATGAATATTGACCATTGCAATTCTCATTCGTCTTTCAAGGATAAGGTTGAGATGAGTAATCTTTGTCAGGAGATTACCCTGCCCACATATCCTCTAAATCATATTGATGATGAGTATGGTGAGATTGCTCTGTGTATTCTTTCTGCAATCAATATTGGAAAAGTTAAGTCTGATGAAGAACTAGAGAACTTATGTGATCTTTCTGTTCGTGGACTAGAAGAACTGATTGACTATCAGAAGTATCCTATCCAGGCAGCAGAGATCGCCACAAAGGCACGTAGGTCCCTTGGAATAGGTTTTATAGGTCTTGCTCACTATCTCGCTAAATTAGGGTTCTCCTACGACTCTCAGGAAGCATGGGACGCTGTTCATGGACTCACCGAGAACTTCCAATATTATCTTCTCAAGTCCTCCAATCAACTCGCAAAAGAGAAAGGACATTGTGAATACTTTGGTCGTACTAAGTATGCAGATGGTATCCTCCCGATCGATACATATAAGAGAGACGTAGACGAAATCTCTAGTCAGGAGTACGAACGTGATTGGGAATCTCTTAGGGCATCTATCTCCGAGTTCGGATTACGGCACAGCACATTGTCCGCACAAATGCCTTCAGAGAGCAGTTCCGTTGTGTCAAACGCAACCAATGGAATCGAACCACCTCGCGGATACTTGTCCATTAAGAAATCCAAGAAAGGACCTCTTAAGCAGATTGTTCCGCAGTATAACTCTCTGAAGAACAACTATACTTTACTTTGGGATATGCCTAATAACAGTGGGTATATTAAAATTGTTTCGGTTATTCAGAAGTTCTTTGACCAAGCAATTTCTGGAAACTGGTCCTATAATCCAGAACACTTCCCCGACAACGAAGTACCTGTTTCTGTTATGGCTCAAGACTTCCTCACTACTTACAAGTATGGATGGAAGACGAGTTACTATCAGAATACATACGATATCAAGACGGATGAAGTCAAAGATGATGATAGAGAGAGCGTTGAGTCTTTGCTCAATGAACTCCTGACTGCAGATGAAGAAGACTGCGAATCTTGTAAAATCTAATTTTATTAAATACTCTTGTAGAGTTGGAATTGGTAAGTAAGCAAACGGTAAACAAAGGAGAAATAGATGAAGGCAGACTTCAAAGTAGATAGAGCATACAGTTCAAATAAAGCGAACGGAAGAATGACTGTGGATAGAATGACGGTATTTAATACCGACCAAGTGAATACCCTGAAACAACCAATGTTTCTGGGAGCTCCCCTAGGCATTCAGAGATACGATTCTTACAAACATCCAGTTTTCGATAAACTTACCACACAACAATTAGGATACTTCTGGAGACCTGAAGAGGTTTCTCTGCAGAAGGATCGTGGTGACTATCAAACACTGACCCCCGAGCAAAGACACATTTATACTTCTAACCTGAAGTATCAGATCATGCTTGACTCTGTGCAAGGTCGTGGTCCTGGTATGGCGTTTATCCCATATTGCTCTCTTCCAGAACTAGAAGCATGTATGGAAGTATGGGGATTCATGGAGATGATTCATAGTCGTTCTTACACATATATTATTAAGAACGTCTATTCAAATCCTTCTGAAGTATTTGACCAGATCATCACAGACGAGCGCATTGTAGAGCGTTCTAAGAGCGTTACAGAAGCATATGATGATTTTATCAACAGTGCTCAAATGTGGGGTACTGGTAATATGTGGCAGAGTGATTTCAAAGATTCACCTACATCTCAATGGGAGATCAAAGATGTTAAGAGAAAGCTCTATAGAGCAGTTGCTAACGTTAACATCCTTGAAGGAATTAGATTCTATGTATCGTTTGCATGTTCTTTCGCCTTTGGCGAACTTAAACTCATGGAAGGATCTGCAAAGATCATTTCCCTTATCGCAAGAGACGAAAACCAACACCTCGCAATCACCCAAAACATCCTGAACAAATGGAAGCAGGGTGATGATCCTGAGATGGCTGAGATCATGAAGGAAGAGGAAGAGTGGACCTATCGAGCATTTGAACGTGCAGTGAATGAAGAGAAGCGTTGGGCAGACTATCTGTTCAAGGATGGATCTATGATTGGTCTGAACGATAAACTGCTTCAGCAGTATGTTGAGTGGGTTGCTAATCGTCGTCTTAAGGCGATTGGTCTCAAACCTCAGTATGATATTGCTGCAAAAAATAATCCTCTACCCTGGACACAACATTGGATCTCTTCTAAGGGACTGCAAGTTGCACCACAGGAAACAGAGGTTGAGTCCTATGTCGTAGGTGGAATTAAGCAAGATGTTAAGAAAGATACTTTCGCTGGTTTTCAACTTTAATAAGAAACCAACATTAGAAAAATACATAGAAGCAAAGAAGTGTGACGATTTTATATTTGAGAATCGTGACTTTGATGACTAATTATACAATTTGTGCTTAAATAGGGGGAGAAATCCTCCTATTTTTTATGCCTAAAAATCAAATAGAGAAAGAAGAAATGAAAGTCCATGTAATGAAACTGAAGCATCAGGTGGACATGGAGGGAGCAGATGTGTGGCAGGGAGAGAGAGAACTTGCTCATAAATACCTGAACAAGGTATTAGATATTATTAATGAGTATAGATATTGATTATGAAAATCCTTGGAAATATAATGGTGTGGCTTTTGCTGGGAAGGATATTGGGGATTATTTTGGTTTTGTTTATCTCATCACAAACATACAAAACGGAAGGAAATATATTGGGAGAAAGTATTTTTGGTCGTTCCGAACACCGAAGGGAAAGAAGCGTAAAGTAAAACAAGAATCAGATTGGAAAAAATATTATGGTTCTTGTCCAGAACTTAAAGAAGAGATAGAAAAGATCGGCAGAGATAAATTCAAACGAGAGATCTTATCTCTTCATAAAACAAAAGGTAGAACAAACTTTGAAGAGACTCGGCAGTTGTTTTTTAACAATGTGCTTACGGAGTCTTTAAATGGAGAACCTGCATACTATAATAGTAATATTTTAAGCAGATATTTTAGAAAAGATTATTATGGAGACGATTGATGAGATCTGGAAATGGTCTAGCGAGATTAACCAAGAGTGTAGAGTTGAAAGAATTACTGACTATGTATCAATAGCTAGAAATGTTTATAAGTATCCTGATAGAGTACTTGAGTTTCAAGAATTATTGTGCAGATGGGAGACATGGGAAACTGCAAGACCAGGAATGACTTCTCTAGTCCTTCCTGCATGGTTATCAAAAAATCTTATTGAAGAAGTTTTTGATATGGATGATTCTGAACAAGTTATTTCTTCTTGTGAACCAGAGTTCCTTTATTTTTATCGAGATAATATTCAGAAACATGATAATATACCGTTAGATGAAGACTTGCAAACAGGAAATTGTTTATTGCCTCATAATGATTATGTTGATGATAATACTGAGAGTATTATTTTTCTTGTGAATTTAAATCATCGAACAGTAAAAACAGGATTTTGGTCATTTAACGAAGAAGTTCTTCAGTATGAAGATACTGATGAAGAAGTGAATGAGTATGCTAGAAGTATAGATCTTCACAACTACCATGAAAAAACAAACAATGGTATTTTGGATAATGTTCTTAATGTTGAATATAATTTCAATGAGGCAATAGTTTATAATGCAAGAGCTTTGCATCAACCATGGATAGATGATTTTTATACTAGACAAAATCCTAGAATTATGTTAAGGTTTCCTTTTGATCTCTCCCAAGAAGAATTGAAAAGGGTATTATGAAGACTGTTGATGAGATTTGGGATTGGGCTGCAGAGGTTAATCCAGATGTCCAGATAGAAGAACTTGCTGAATATGTATCAATAGCTAGAAATGTTTATAAGTATCCTGATAGAGTGCTTGAGTTTCAAAAACTTTTAACTAAGTGGGAATCAGCTGATGGAGATAAACCAGGAGTAAATTCTCTAGCACTTCCTGCATGGACAGGAAGTAACATTATCAACAATGTTTTTGGTGATCATGATGAGAATGATTACATCCTTGAAGAATCTAAATCTGAGTTTATTTACTTCTACAAAAATAATAAAAAGAAATTTGAAACCGATCCGTTGTCGGAAGTATTGTATACTGGAAATTGTCTATTACCACATCATGATGTTATTGATGATGATACTAAAGTATGTATAGGTCTTGTAAACTTAAATCACAAATCAATTAAAACAGGATTCTGGTCATTCAATAATGAAGTTCTTTTGTATGAGAAGGATATAGATTACTATGATGATTATATTGAGGAGATAAATCTTGATAACTACCATGAAAAAACAAACAACGGTATTCTGGATCAAATCCTCACCGTTGAATATCATTTCAATGACGCTATATTTTATAATGCAAGAGCTTTGCATAATCCAGTCATAGATGATTTCTACACCAGAGAGAATCCTAGAATGACGTTAAGATTTTATTTTCCTTACGAGTCTTGACGAGGGGGTCTAGACCTACTATAATGAGCGCATCCTCAAAATGATTATGGATCAAACAATTGAAGTGGTTGCAGCGACCCGCGAGTGGGTCATGGATCGACTAGCAGACCCGAATCTAGAGTATCAAGATGCAATGGCTCTAGCTGATGAATTCAAAGAATGGATTAACCCTAAAGAAGATGAAATTGATATCTTATCCGTATGAAAAAATCCATGTTTATTTGTAGTGCAATCGTATCTGCTACTGTATTAACTGCAGTAACGTTTGTGGCTTTGCCTGATAAAAATACAGCAGTTCCTATCCCTGTAATTCCTTATCCAGAACTACAAGATCCTCCTCCTATTGATACTTATATCTGTGACGGATGTGAACCTAATGAAAACATCACCCTATCATTTCTGCAGGTTCGTGGTATCAAAGACAAGGCAGCTCTTGCTACTGTAATGGGTAACATCAAACAGGAATCTAAGTTCATTCCTAACATCTGTGAGGGTGGTGCTCGCGTACCATATGAGCAATGCTTGACTGGTGGGTATGGTATCATTCAGTGGACTACTCAGAAGCGTTACGATGGACTGAGTACCTTTTGTACTAAGTATGAATGCAATCCCTCTACCATGCAGGGACAACTTAGGTATATGGTTAACGAACCTCAGTGGTTAGACTACGAAGTTCATTTAAAAACGGAAGATCAACCGATTGCTTTTTATATGAATCATGCTTACAATTGGTTGGGTTGGGGCATTCATGGTAAACGAACTAAGTATTCTCATGAATATTACAATCAACTAACAAAACCCTCAGGCAACGTTGCCTGAACCTAAATATTACGACTACTAAAAAGAACTATGAGTATCACTCAAGACGTTGTACGCGAAACTCTTGAAATTTCTGAAAATGTAGCATTCAAAAATCAATGTGTTATGGTTCTAGATTCTTATCTACAAGAAGAACCAGACCTATCCAGACTAGAACTTGTAGCAGCACTCAAGATATACATGAAAGGGCTTGACGACGACTGAGCACTCAGTTATACTCTCTAAATAAATTCAAGCTACGAATATCACATGGAATCTATCGAACCGTATTCGACAGTTCTAGTGCTCAATAGTTCTTATGAACCTTTACACTTTACAAACTGGAAGAGAGCGGTTATTCTTCTCTTTAAAGAAAAAGCAAGAGTAATTTCAAGTAGAGTTATAAGACTCGTTTATTTTGTGAGAAGACCCTTCGTTAGATTTTCTGAAATGTATCCTTCCCGTGCAATGATCTACAAGAGAGATAAAAATACATGTCAGTATTGTGGTGCAAAAAGTAAACTTACAATCGATCATGTAGTTCCTCGCTGCAGAGGTGGCGGAAATACTTGGGACAACATGGTAGTTGCCTGTTCCAGTTGCAATACGAGGAAAGGTGATAAACTACTAGAGCAAACGAACATGAAACTTCGTAAGAAACCAAGAGCTCCCATCAGCAAAGTAATGATGGATCTTGAAGAAACAAAAGTCAGTCAGTGGAGAGATTTTTACTACGGTTGACTTTCTAATTCAAATCAGTTATATTGATTTCATTGGTTCAGTAGCTCAGCGGATAGAGCAACCGCCTTCTAAGCGGTCGGTCGCAGGTTCAAATCCTGCCTGAATCGCCTCGCGGGATTAGTTCAGTGGTAGAACGTCAGCCTTCCAAGCTGAATGTCGTCGGTTCGAGTCCGATATCCCGCTTAACGGACTGGTATACATCCGTGCTCACATCTCCGAGAGAAAAAAGAATCGGAACAACAACCCATGTGAGAGAGAGGTGGGATCCCTCTTGAACCTCCCCTGCTGACGAGCAGGGGACATTCCCCTGCTTGATTAGCTCAGAGGTAGAGCATCTCGTTTACACCGAGGCGGTCGGCGGTTCGATCCCGTCATCAAGCATATAAATAAATCACTAATTGGTCTGCATTATGATTACAGTAAGATGCAAAGAGTGTAACACAGAACTAACAAGTTCTAATAAGATCCAAACTTGCGGGTGTCCGAATCAAATGACTTTGGTTGATAATAAGGTTGGAGCTTTAGACATGAATAAAGTTGTCTTAATTACTCACAACAGAGAATCAAAAATTGATAGTCATTTCTCTAGAGAAGAACTTGCCTATCAGGAAGCAAGAAGAAAGCGCAAGGTTCGTAGACTAGACTTTGAGGTGCGTTAGGGTCTCAACACACAGTTGACTCATAAATGTATCGCCTCTATACTAAATAAGTAACTATACTGAAAGCAAATGACCGAATCCAGGGAACTGTCTGATCTCAAGTTGACGAGAGAAGAATGTCCAAAGTGCGGAGCAACATGGATCAATGGAAACCATGTTTGGACGGGCACTGGAAATGAGGGAAATGAATTAGACCTTGCAGGATTGGTGTGTAATAAACTTGGAGACGAAACCTGCATCAATCCTTTGAAAGGATTTGATGGAGGACAAACATGGGAAGATAGATCTAAGAGGATAGGAACCTTAGAGAAGTTGCAGGAAGAAGATCTGTAAGGTATAATAATACTGTTAGACATGAGTGTTTAACTGCGGTGCTCCCCTTTGGTAGATTCAGGAGTAGCGGCGATAGGAATCTGCCTTATCGGGATGTAGCTTAGTTTGGTAGAGCGCCCGCTTTGGGAGCGGGAGGTCGTAGGTTCAAATCCTATCATCCCGATATCTTGTATACATAATTATACAAAATTATTACACTGAAATTTTAAGATGTCTGAAGAGAACATTGTACACGAATTGAAAGTTACCTTTGATGAAAACAATCTTCCTGATGAAGTTGTTGAAGAAGAAGAGGTAGATAATCAATCTATTGTTTTAAATGCTGATGAGTCTGAAGGAGTTCAGTATATAGAAACTGATAATCCAGATGATGAACCTGTAGCTCTAACGGATGAAGAAATTAGTTTCATCCGAGAGTTTTATGATGAAGATGGAAACGAAAAAGAGATTAGAGAGAACTTGCTTGGTGATCATAAGATAGCTCACTCTCCTATTGTCTTTGAAGAAATTCTTCCAGATTATCTTATTGATCTTATTGAGCAAAGAGTTTCCGAAATCGAAGAGGAAGACTGGGAAAATGGTGAAGTTGGAAATGATGAAGAAGGTGGAGAGTATCCAGAATCAAGACAGTGTGATGTATCTTGGATTGCTGAACTTGACTGGGTAAGCACAATCTTTACTCATTATTTTCACATCGCTAACAGAGAAATTTTTGAATACGATCTAACAGAGATGGAATCGGTTCAAGTCACAAGATACGATAAGAATCATTTCTATGGATGGCATTCTGATTACGGAACGAGTGCAGATAAAGATCTTACTAGAAAACTCAGCATGAGTATCATTCTTTCAGATCCTGAAGAGTATAGTGGTGGTAAATTACAGTTCATTGATTATCAAGGAAAAGTTCAAAATGTAGATAAAACTAGGGGAACTGTAGTAGTATTTGATTCGAGAACACCACATAGAGTAACACCTATTCTTAGAGGACAAAGAATTTCTTTAGTAGCATGGATGATGGGACCAAAACTGCGATGAATTTTTATACCGTGGAAGAGTGGGAAAAAAACTGGGATGAACTTTTCTCACGGGTTGAGAATGGGGAAACCTTAGGAATCATTAATGAAGACGGTCATAAAGCCGTCATGGTTCCTGCAGACGACGAACTCATCAAGTTGTATACTGAGTTGAACAACGAGGCTTCTTAAGCCTTACGCTCGCTTAGCAATCTGGTGAATGCAGCAAACTCATAATTTGCCTAAGGTGAGTTCGATCCTCACAGCGAGCATGGGACACCTCTGAAAGTGTCCATAAGATTCTAAACCTCTTAGAGTCTCTGTTAAAATTACTAGGTAAACAAACAGACCAATGACTATCACTGCTAGATTCAAAAAAGACATCAGCACTCTTCGTTCTGCTGCACTTGGTGATATTTTTCTTGATGTGAAAAATCCAAAGCTCTTCAAGAAAGTTCGTCGTTATTATGAAAACGAAGGAGTTGTATTCTCTGGCGATGCCCTTGACGACTATGATATGCTTATGGAGTATATTCTTGCCGATCTTGAAACCGCAGAGGTTGTCTGATGAAAGTCCTTCTAGAACGTTTTCCCTATCGTTACGTTGAGTGTGGAACACTTGAGATCAACGATATGCCCGACTATCGAATTCAGAAAGCAGATCCATGGACAAAGCGTTACAGGGATATGTATCTATGCGATAATGGTATGCAACTCACTACTGCTATGGAAGACTTTGAGTATACCAAATGGTTAGATCCAGAAGGTGTTCCTTGCTATATAAAAGACAG
>CESZ01102904.1_pt1 | contig 17933 bp, 16 predicted proteins | sample 531081 | NCBI WGS metagenome assembly CESZ01 (sample SAMEA2621260, study PRJEB7988) | marine metagenome | biome: marine biome (ENVO:00000447); feature: surface water layer (ENVO:00002042); material: "saline water (ENVO:00002010), including plankton (ENVO:xxxxxxxx)" | depth 5 m | reverse complement strand
GTGTCAGAGAATCAATTTTCAGGTAATGTTATGGTTGAGTTTGAGCTGTCGGGAAGAACCGCCTTCAAAAAGGATAATTGGTATGTTAGAAATCCAGGATATACCTGCGGTAAAAACTCTAACGGTCTTGTGGTAGTTCAAATAAAAGTAAATCGGAATGGAAATGTTGTTTTTGCCCAAGTAAATTCTTCTTTGTCCAAAGGGGCCTCTGATTGTATGTTAAATAAAGCGGTAGAGTATGCTAAGAAATCTCGTTTTAATTACTCTTCTGCTTCAGCACAGACCCAATCTGGCTTAATAAAATACAGGTTCGTTGCTCAATAGGGTTAAATTCTAATCAATATATATGCGTAGTTATTAATTATTTTTTGTATTTTTGCATTAAAATATTTTTATGATTGGTAATAACCTAAAGCTATTGAGAAAGCAGTTTTCAAAATCACAAGATGAGGTTTCGAAAGCGCTTGGTTTAAATAGATCGACATATAGTGGTTACGAAAATGCTGTGGCACAACCCAGTCTAGATATTATTACGAATATCTGTGATTATTATAACATAGCCACCGATGTTCTTTTAAGGAATGATTTTTCTACATTCACTGAAAATCAATGGAAAGGCGTTCAAGGTGCCTGGAAACAGACAGCAAAGGGTTCCGGGTTACGCATTCTAACTTCACAGGTTTCTGAAGACAATGACGAGCTTATTGAGATGATTCCTGCCAAAGCCAGGGCAGGTTATACTGCTGGCTACGCCGATCCTGAGTTTATTAAGGAGTTGCCTACGATACGTTTACCTTTTCTTTCTAAAAATAGGAAACACCGAACCTTTCCTATCTCGGGCGATTCGATGCCCCCTGTTGCTGATGGTTCATTTGTTGTTGGAGAATTCATTGAAGATTGGACGACTATTTCTAGTGATACGCCTTGTATAGTTGTTACAAATGATAATGGTATTGTTTTTAAAATCATTGAAAACAACCTGAAGGAAAATAAAACTTTTCTTTTGTCATCCACCAATACTTTTTACGAGCCCTACGAAGTCTCTATAAATGATATTTTAGAGATATGGAGATTCCGTTGTTACATTTCTATGGAGCTACCTACATTGGCTCTCGAAGAAGGGCAAATTTCTGATTCTTTATTGGCAATTAAAAAGAGTCTATTCAGAATCGAGAACAAAAGTTAATTTCTGTTCTTAGTTTTTCTCCTGTTTGCTTATCTTTGCTCAAATTTTTTATAATGATTGACATTACGCTTCCCGACGGAACTATAAAGCAGGTTGATAAAAATAGCACGGCTATGGATCTTGCGCGCTCTATATCAGAGGGTTTGGCAAGAAATGTTCTTGCTGCGGAAGTTAATGGGTTGGTTGTGGATGCGAATTTGCCTATTGTAGATTCGGCATCTTTAAAGCTGTTGACTTGGAATGACGATGATGGAAAATCAACAATGTGGCATTCTTCGGCGCACTTAATGGCAGAAGCAATACAATTTTATTATCCCAATGCCAAGTTTGCTATTGGGCCTCCAATTGAAAAGGGATTCTATTATGATATTGACTTTATGGGTGAATCATTTTCTGAAAATGATTTGCAAAAGATTGAGTCAAAAATGAAAGAGCTGGCCAAAGCGAAGAATCAATATATACGTGAGGAGATTTCGAAAAAGGATGCTCTATCGTATTTTAAAACCAAAGAAGATCCATATAAGCTGGAGCTTTTGGAAGGTTTAGAAGATGGAGCTATTACTTTTTACACACAGGGTGGATTTACTGATTTATGCAGAGGTCCCCATATTCCTCATACCGGATTTATTAAGGCAGTAAAGCTTACGGCAGTTGCTGGAGCATACTGGAGAGGAGATGAAAAGAATAAACAGCTTACACGTATTTACGGTATTACATTTCCTAAGAATGCTGAGCTAAACCAGCATATGGAGATGCTTGAGGAAGCTAAGAAGAGAGATCATAGAAAATTAGGTAAGGAGTTAGGTTTATTTACATTTTCACAAAAGGTAGGTCAAGGTCTTCCACTTTGGCTACCGAATGGAACAGCGTTAAGAGAGCGCTTAGAAAACTTTTTAAAACGAGCTCAGAAAAAAGCAGGGTATGAGCAGGTCATTACCCCTCATATAGGAAACAAAGATTTATATGTTTGTTCTGGCCATTATGAGAAATATGGTGAGGATTCTTTTCAACCTATTCATACACCTGACCCTAATGAAGAGTTTTATTTAAAACCAATGAATTGTCCGCATCACTGTGAGATATTCAAGTCAAGTCCAAAGTCATACAAGGACCTACCAACAAGATATGCAGAATTTGGTACGGTATACCGTTATGAGCAGTCTGGGGAACTACACGGGTTGACGCGTGTTCGTGGTTTTACACAAGATGATGCCCATATTTTTTGTACCCAAGATCAAGTAAAGCAAGAGTTTAAAAATGTTATCGATATAGTTTTGTACGTTCTAAAAACACTTGATTTTACAAACTTTAAAGCGCAGATTTCATTGCGTGACCCTGAAAACAAAACGAAATATATTGGCTCCGATGAGAATTGGGCAAAGGCAGAGCAGGCGATTATGGAGGCGGCAGCAGAAAAAGAATTGAATACTGTTGTTGAATATGGAGAAGCGGCATTTTATGGGCCTAAATTGGACTTTATGGTTAAAGATGCGATTGGTAGGGAATGGCAGTTGGGAACAATACAAGTAGATTATAACCTTCCAGAGCGTTTTGAGCTAGAATATGTGGGAAGTGACAATTTGAAGCATAGACCAGTGATGATACATCGAGCGCCATTTGGATCGTTAGAAAGATTTGTCGCCGTGCTTATTGAGCACTGTGGGGGAGACTTTCCATTGTGGCTTACAACCAATCAATTTGTTATTCTTCCAATATCTGAGAAATTTAACGAGTATGCTCAAAAAGTTTCAGATTTGCTAAATAATTACGATATTCGCGGTCTTATTGACGACCGAAACGAAAAAATAGGTAAGAAAATAAGAGATGCAGAATTGGCTAAAAGACCATTCATGCTTGTCATCGGTGAGAAAGAATTTGAGGCTAATACAGTCGCTGTTCGTCAACGAGGACAGGGAGATCAAGGATCTATGAGTGTAGATAAATTTGCCGAGTTTGTACAAGATTTAGTAAATAAAGAATTGGCAATAAACGATTAATATTTGAATGAGAAGAGCTCCTAGACGTCCTTATGTTAGAAGAGAAGAGACAGCACAACACAAAATAAACGAAAAAATTCTTGCCACTGAGGTAAGATTGGTTGTTGAAGGAAGCGCTCCGATTGTAGTTTCGACACCTAAGGCGATTGACATGGCGGAAGCAGAAGGTTTGGACTTGGTTGAGATTTCACCCAAAGCAGTTCCACCGGTTTGTAAGATCATGGACTATAAGAAGTTTCTTTACAATCAAAAAAGAAAGCAAAAAGAGTTAAAAGCCAAGCAAAGTAAGGTAGTTGTAAAAGAAATTAGATTTGGCCCCAATACGGATGATCATGATTTCAATTTTAAGCTAGCACACGCTAAAAAGTTCTTAACCGATGGAAGCAAAGTAAAAGCCTTTGTTTTCTTTAGAGGAAGAACGATTGTGTTTAAGGATAGAGGTGAGATTTTACTTCTTCGCTTTGCACAAGAGTTAGAAGATTATGGAGTGGTTGAACAACTTCCGAAATTAGAAGGGAAGAAGATGATTTTGATGATCAACCCAAAAAAGAAATAAACAAACTGATATAGTGTTCATCTTTAAAAAACAGAAAAATGCCTAAAATGAAGACAAAATCCAGTGCTAAGAAGAGATTCACAATCACTGGTAGTGGCAAGATTAAGCGTAAACACGCTTTTAAAAGTCACATTTTAACGAAAAAGGCCAAGAAGCGTAAGCGTAATTTGACCCATTCTGGATTAGTACATGATGCCGATCTTTCGAATGTCAAGTTGCAATTGTGCATGAAATAAAAGGTTCTTTATTATAAACCAAGTAACGAGTACCTAAGTCTCCTGAAAAAATGGTGCGCTCTTTATTAAAAAAATAGAAAATATGCCAAGATCAGTAAATCACGTTGCTTCAAGAGCAAAGAGAAAAAACATGATGAAGCTTTCCAAAGGTTACTTTGGAAGACGGAAGAATGTATGGACCGTAGCAAAGAACGCCATTGAAAAAGGGCTTTTATATGCTTATACCGGTCGTAAACAAAAGAAAAGAAACTTTCGTTCACTATGGATTGCGCGTATCAACGCAGGTGCAAGACTTCATGGAATGAGCTATTCTCAATTTATGGGAGCAGTGAATAAAAGTGGAATTGAATTGAATCGTAAAGTTCTAGCTGATTTAGCTATGAACCATCCTGATGCTTTTAAAGCAGTAGTAGATTCAGTTAAAAAATAAGTTTAAGACTATATCAGTAAAGCCATTAGAAATCTAATGGCTTTTTTTTTATTCAATTCTTAATTCACTATTCTTATTTTAGTGAAACGTAATAAAAGTTTGAGAATGCTAAAGATAGGAGTAGCTGGAGCTGGACATTTGGGAAAGATTCATATTAAAATCTTAAAAGAGCTTTCATCGCTATATGAATTAGTTGGTTTTTATGACGCGAACCAAACCTTGGCAAAGGAGGTTGAGAAATCCTTTGGGGTAACTTCATTTGAAACGGTAGAAGGTTTAATTGATCAGGTGGATTGCTTAGCAGTAGTAACAGCCACTTTATCTCATTTTGAAGTTTCCAAATGTGCAATTCAAGCACGAAAACATGTTTTTATCGAAAAACCACTTACCGAAACGATTGAAGAAGCCAAGAAGCTTCAACGATTGGTTCAGGAGGCCGATGTAATCGCTCAAGTCGGTCATGTTGAACGTTTCAATCCAGGCTTCATAGCTGCAAGAAAGTATTTAGACCGTCCAATGTTTATTGAAACCCATCGTTTGGCTCAATTTAACCCAAGAGGAACAGATGTACCTGTTGTATTAGATTTGATGATACACGACTTAGACATCATTTTAAGTGTTGTGAAGTCGAATGTGAAGAAGGTTTCCGCCTCTGGCGTTTCGGTAATAAGTGATTCACATGATATTGCGAATGCACGAGTCGAGTTTGATAATGGTTGTGTTGCTAATATTACGGCATCTCGTATTTCTTTAAAAAACATGCGTAAAACTCGATTTTTTCAGCGTGATGCTTATATCAGTGTTGATTTTTTAAATAAAGCGGCGGAGGTGTTTGAAATGGAAGATGTTAAAGGTGAACCCGATCCATTTGACCTAATTTTAGATTTAGGCGAAAACAAACCAAAGAAGAAAATCTTAATTGATAAGCCAGACATTACACAAACAAATGCCATCCAAGAGGAGCTAATTTGTTTTCATAAATGCGTTTTAGAGCATAAGCAATCACCAGTGTCTATTGATGATGGTGTTGCTGCTATGGATTTGGCGCATAAAATCTTAGGAGAAATGTCAAAAGTTTACCTGAAATAGTTGCAATATTCTTTTAAATCAATCGTTGTGAATTCAGTGCGTTTTATAGTTTTCTTTTTTGTTGCTTTGCCCTTGTTGTTTTCGTGTGTGAAAAATAACCCTGATCCTTCCTGGTTGCGGGTTAATGATTGGGATTTAGTTGCTAATATTGCTCTTTCAGGAGAGGAGGGAGAGCTTACTGAAAAATTCACTAATGCCAAGGTTTATGTTAATGACGAGCTCATTGGGATTTTTGAGACTCCTTTTCGGATCCCATTGCTTTCCTCAGGGGAAAGTGTTATAAGACTGGATCCGGTTGTTATCAATAATGGAATTTCTGCTACAAAAAAAGTATATCCGTTTACTAATTTCTACCAGGAGACTGTAACACTCGTTCAGAACGATACAGTAGTTATTTCGCCAATTACAAGCTATAAGTCGAATTCGAATTTTTGGATTGAAGATTTTGAGGATATTAATATTTCAATTGAAAATGATCCGAATACATCTTTAGCCAATTTAATCCTTTCCAATGAGTCTTTAAATGCTTTTAATGGGAATTACTATGGTAAAGTAATGTTGAATGAGACGGACTCAACTTGGGTGGCTTATACGCTTGAGCAGTTGCCGATTCCAAAAGGCGTGGACAGCTATCTCGAAATAGATTATTACAATACCAACGATGTTTATCAAGGGCTTATTTATTTGTCTCCGTCTGGGATACAGGACAACGTAAATATTCGTTTGAATGCGCAATCGCCAGAAAGTGTGGTTTGGAAGAAGATGTATATTGAACTTAGAGAGCTGGTAACAGCATCTCCCATTCAATCTACTTTTCTGCAATCTTTTCAGGCAAATTTAGATGCTGATGACATAGAAGGTGTAATTTGCCTTGACAACATAAAAGTGATTTGGTTTTAATGAATAAAAATAGTCCCTGGTTAAGCCTTTTTTTAGTATCTGATTACCTATCGGCATTGGTTTCTTGGGCTTTGTTTTTCTTTTTTAGAAAAACCTTGATTGAAAACCAATCCTTTGAGATGGATAGAAACTTTTGGCTTGGTATCGCCTTGATTCCTTTATTCTGGATGCTACTCTATTTTGTGCAAGGTACATATATAGAGATAAGGCGAATGTTTAGACTGAAGCTTTTAAACCTTACCCTTAGTATTAGTGTAATCGGTTCGCTTATTATTTTCTTTTCCATTATACTTGATGATCAAGTTCGCTCTTATGAAGGGTATTACTGGAACTTACTCATTTTATTTGTGGTCCATTTTGGGTCTACTTTTACACCAAGACTATTAATCAACACCTGGCTTGTTCATACGATTCGAAGGCCGAGCAATGGCTTTAAAACCGTTATTATTGGCGGTACAGAGAAGGCGGTAGATATTTTAGAGGAAATCAAAAAGAATGATAAAAATGTAAACACATTCGTGGGTTATATTAACATGAATGGAAATGACCGTCAGCTCGATGGTAAACTTCCATATTTAGGGCATTTTGATGATTTGGAAATGGTATCGAAAGAGACTGAGATTGATGAGTATATTATTGCTATAGAAAGCTCCGAGCACAATAAGCTTATGCAGATTTTGCTAAAGATAGACAATGGAATAACCAGGATAAAAACACTTCCTGATACCTATGTGATTCTTTCTGGAAGTGTTAAAATGACAAATATTTATGGTGCTTTACTTTTGGATGTGCAATCAGATTCGATGCCTTTTTGGCAAAAAGTCTTGAAAAGAATAATTGACTTCACTATGTCTTTTGTTGCAGTCATTTTGCTTATACCTTTTTATTTGTTTTCTGCTGTAGCAGTTAAGTTTTCATCTCCGGGACCAATTTTCTTTTTACAAGATAGAATTGGAAAGGATGGTCGTGTTTTTAAAATTTTTAAGTTCAGAACGATGTACGTCAATTCGGAAAAAAATGGTCCGCAACTTTCCTCTGAAAACGACCCTAGGATTACCCGTATAGGTAGCTTTATGCGAAAAACGCGTCTTGATGAATTCCCACAATTCTTTAACGTTTTAATCGGACATATGTCCATTGTTGGTCCACGTCCTGAGCGAAAGTTCTATATTGATCAAATTGCTAAAATTGAACCGCAATATAATCAGCTCACAAAGGTTCGTCCGGGTATAACCTCATGGGGCCAAGTGAAATATGGGTATGCTGAAAATGTAGATCAAATGTTGCAACGTATGAAGTTTGATCTTTTATATCTAAAAAACCGAAGTATTTCATTAGATATTAAGATTATGCTGCATACTTTACTTATTGTGATTAGGGCAGAGGGGAAGTAGTTTTAAAACTTATTTGCTTTTATACCAATGCAAGTTCAATCACCTCTTTCATTTTGTCCACATAATGAAAGGAGAGCCCTTTGAGGTAGCTTTCTTTAATTTCATCTACGTCCTGTTTGTTTCTCGCGCACAAAATAATTTCTTTTACACCAGATCTTTTCGCTGCAAGAATCTTTTCCTTGATACCACCAACAGGAAGCACATCACCACGGAGTGTTATTTCCCCTGTCATTGCAAGGTTCTTCTTAATCTTTCTCTTACTGAAAATTGACGCTAATGATGTTAGCATTGTGATTCCAGCACTTGGGCCATCTTTTGGTGTTGCTCCCTCAGGTACATGAATGTGAACGTTGTGCGTATCAAATGCCTCCTGCTTTACGTCAATCATGCTTGCATTGGCTTTTAGATATTCTAATGCAATGATGGCAGATTCTTTCATTACGTCACCAAGATTTCCGGTAAGTGTGAGCTTACCTTTGCCTTTGGTGATAGAAGATTCTATGAATAAAACATCTCCACCAATACTTGTCCAAGCGAGACCAGTTACAACACCAAGTGTATTATGGTCAATCGATTTAACCTTTGATCTGCCCGAGCCTAGAATGGAAAATAAATCATCATTGCTTAGCTTCACTTCAAAACTTTCCTCCATGGCGATTTGTCTAGTTCTGTTTCTTACCAATTTGGCGATTACCTTATCCAAACCGCGAACACCAGATTCATTAGTGTATTCTTCGACGATTTTACGCAGAATTTGTTTGCTAAAACCGATATGTTCTTTTTTGATCCCATGCTCCTTAATTTGCTTTGGAATCAGATGTCTTGTTGCGATTTCAACTTTTTCTTCTAAAGTATACCCATTGACTTCTATGATTTCCATTCTATCTCTTAGCGGGCCTTGAATAGTAGATAAAGAGTTAGAAGTTGCGATGAATAGTACTTTTGATAAGTCAAATTCTGTTTCTATATAATTGTCATAAAATGCGTTGTTTTGCTCGGGATCGAGTACTTCAAGAAGGGCAGAGGAAGGATCGCCATGATTACTTCGTCCGAGTTTATCAATTTCATCAAGCACAAAAACGGGGTTTGCGGTTTCAGCTTTCTTTAGGTTCTGAATTATTCTTCCCGGCATCGCGCCGATGTAGGTTTTTCGGTGTCCTCTAATTTCAGACTCATCGTGCAATCCACCAAGTGACATTCGGACATATTTTCTACCCAACGCTTCTGCAATGGATTTTCCTAGTGAGGTTTTACCAACACCCGGAGGTCCATAAAAACATAGTATTGGGGATTTCATATTACCCTTAATCTTTAGCACCGCGAGGTACTCCATGATGCGTTCTTTTACTTTTTCTAGACCAAAATGATCTCGCTCTAAGATTCTTCTTGAACGCTTTAGATCGAGGTTGTCCTTAGAATACTCATTCCAAGGAAGTTCAATCATGGTGTCAATATAGTTTAGTTGAACCGTATATTCCGCGCCTTGAGGGTTCATTCTTTGTAGCTTATCCAGTTCTTTCTGAAATAATTTCCCTACCTCCTTGGTCCATTTTTTAGTTTTTGCACGTTCTCTAAAATCACGGACATCTTGCTCTTGAGGATTATCTCCAAGCTCATCTTGAATCGTTCTCATTTGCTGATGCAGAAAGTATTCACGCTGCTGTTTGTCAAGATCTTTTCGGACCTTATTGTGTATTTCGTTGCGCATCTCGAGCATTTGAGACTCCATGGACAAGTGCTCTAATACTTTCATGACCCTACTTTTGATTTCCATTTCTTCAAGCATATCTTGCTTTTTTGAAACGTCAGCATTCATATTTGATGATATGAAATTTACGAGAAACGTGGGACTGTCAATGTTTTTAATGGCAAATTGAGCTTCAGAGGGTATGTTTGGGCTATCTTTAATGATTTGAAGAGCGAGATCCTTGATGTTTTTGAACATCATATTGAGCTCTTTATTCGTGGTATCAAACTTCTGCTCTTTCAATATTTCAACTGAGGCGCGCATAAACGGTTCCGTCTGTGTCATTTCAATCATTCTAAAACGTCTTTTCCCTTGTATGATAACTGTTGAGCTACCATCTGGCATTTTCAGTAGTCTAACGATTTGAGCAACTGTTCCGACCCTATGAAGGTCCTTAAATTCAGGTGATTCTTCTTCTTGAACCTTCTGAGAGACAACACCGATAATTTTATTGCCTTTATTTGCCTCTTGAATAAGCTTTATGGATTTGTCTCGACCTACAGTAATTGGAATTACAACTCCCGGAAACAAAACATTGTTACGCAGGGGTAGGATAGGGAGGTTCTCAGGGAACTCTTGATTATTTACGGTCTCTTCTTCTTCAGCTGTGGTTAATGGAATAAATTCAGCATCAGATTCTAAGCCAGATAGGTTCAGTAAGGAGGGATCAAATAAGTCGTTCATATATTTTCTTTATGACATTATGTCATTTATTCTTGTCAATTGTTGCAAAAATGATTAAAACAAGTCTGCTGCACATAGGGTTCAATCTGCGTGCCAAAATAAATTTTTAGGTAAAAATGTCGGAGTTAGTATCTGGAATGCTCTATGTGCGTTAGAATAGCTTTATCCTCTTCACTCAAAGAAAGTTTCCGGCGATGCATCATATTATTCGCCGCATCGAAAGCTTTTTCTAGCTTATTGATGGTAAATGTCTCTCCTTGAACCCATGAAAAACTTGGGATATATTTCTTGGGAAATCCATGTGTGAAAATGTTACATGAAACACCAACAACTGTGGCAGTATTGAACATTGTATTAATAGCACATTTAGAGTAATCACCCATACTTAAACCGATAAATTGTAAATCTGTTTGGACTTCGGCTTTAGAAGAATAGGAGTAGGTTCTTACATTAGCATAATTGTTTTTTAGATTAGATGTATTGGTGTCTGCGCCTAGATTGCACCATTCACCGATTATTGAGTTGCCTAAAAAGCCATCGTGTCCTTTATTTGAGTACGCTTGAAAAATTACATTGTTTACCTCTCCACCGACTTTACAATGAGGACCAATGGTTGTTGCTCCGTATATTTTGGCGCCCATTTTAATAGTTCCATATGCATTTAAACCAAGTCCACCTCGAATCATGCTGCCCTCCATTATTGTTGCATCTTTCCCAATGTATATCGGTCCCTCGTTTGTATTTAGGGTACAGCCTTCTATGCTTGCTCCTTCCTCAATAAAGAGTCTGTTATCAGGGCCTATCAAAAGGTTAGTAGAAGAAAGTGCTTGGCTTTTTCGATCCTCAGTTGCTTGGATAAAATCTAAATCTAGTGCTGCAGCGTTTTTTTGAAAGATATCCCATCTTTCTTCAACGACAATTAATTCTGTTCCGGTGAATTTAACAACCTCTTTTCCAGCTCCTTTCTTAGCAAGCAACATTTCTTCTGCGTATAGGCTTTGGTTATCATTCAAATGTATAATAGCTGCTATTAAGTCGGGATTGGGTAAAACACATGCGTTTATTGTTACATCAGAATCTACGCTTGGATATTTGTTTGCTAAGTAATCCTCAGTTTCATATCCTATTTCTGCCTCAGGTAAATAGGCTGAATAGCGTTCGGTATTTGTGAAGATTCCCATGCGTATGCATGCAATAGGCTTGGTTAAGCTAATGGGTGCGAAGTTTTTGTGTTTTCCGAAATCACTTAAGTTAAATTTCATCTTTTAAGACTTGAATGGGCTTTTGACGCAATAAATAATAATGTAAAGGTAAGAAAGGCATTTAAAATTATAATCTCAAAACCAAATGAGTATTCCCCTAATATTCCTGGCGCTCCCTTTTCAACTCCAGGAGCTCCTTTTGAGTAGTACCAGAGCACAAATGTAATAGAGATGGATATAATGCTCATTAAGGGGATTGCCTTGTCGCTTACAATCTGTTTGGTTAAGATTCCAAAAAAGAAGATTCCAATGAGTGGGCCATAGGTGAAACCTGCAAATTTCATAAGTAATCCAATTGCAGAATCATCCGTGTAATGATGTAGCATTAGGACAACTAGGATGATTAATATGGATACTGCGACGTGAATTCGTTTGCGCAAAGGAACTTTGTTGTCCTCTGTTTTTCTTTTCTCTGGTACTAGATCAACAAAAATAGATGTGGTCAAGGAAGTAAGCGCGGAGTCAGCACTTGAATAAGCTGCTGCAATAAGTCCTAACAAGAATAAAATGCCAACAATAATGGGCGTATTACTATCCATAGCAATCGCAGAAAAAAGCATATCAGCTTTTTCAAAGGGAATTGAATGTGTTGCTGCATACATGTATAATAGCGCACCTAAGAATAAAAAAATGAGGTTGACAATAATCAAAACACTTGCCATGCTCATCATGTTTTTTTGTGCATCCTTTAAGCTTTTGCAGCTTAAGTTTTTTTGCATCATGTCTTGGTCAAGTCCCGTCATCCCTATGGCAATGAAAATACCACCGAAGAAGTGTTTTAAAAAGTGATTGGAGCCATATATGTCATCAAAGAAAAAAATCTTTCCGTATGGTCCATTTGCAACCTGCTCCACAATTCCTAGGTTTGAAACACTAGGCAGTGCGTTGGCAATGAAGTAAACAGTTAGTACTACAGATAGTAGCATAAATCCTGTCTGTAGTGTGTCTGTCCAGACGATCGTTTTTATACCTCCACGATTGGTATAAAGCCAAATGAGTAAAATACAGATGCTTACTGTAATCTCGAATCTAATACCCCAGTCATCAAATAAAATACTTTGTAAAACCTGCGCAACAAGCATAAGCCGAACTGAAGCACCTATAATTCTAGATAGAAGAAATAGAATAGCGCCCGTTTTATGGCTAAAAAATCCAAATCGATCTTTTAGGTATTCGTAAATGGAAACCACATTCATTTTGTAATAAATAGGCATCAGTATATAGGTTATGATTAGATAACCAATAAAATAACCTAGCACTGCTTGCATGTAGCTAAACTGGTTACTTTCATTTCCAACCCATCCGGGAACAGATAAGAATGTTACACCACTTAAAGATGCTCCGATCATTCCAAATGCAACGAGATACCACGGGGATTGACGCTCTCCAACAAAAAAACCATCATTACCTTTGGCTTTTGAAGTAAAAAATGAAACAGCTACTAGAAGTCCAAAATAAAGCACTAGAATGGAAATAATTAAAGTTGGTGTCATTTAACGAACAGATTAAATTAGGTGATTACAAATGTATCTTTATTTGTCATTTAACGTTAATGTGAAAAGGTAAGTATATTTGTAAAAATAGAATATGGACGCTTGGATTTTTCTTTTAATGACAACTGTGGCCTGCGGGGCGCTAGTTTTGATTGTATTTCGTTTTTTAAAAAAGCAGACCGATAAGGAGGTGACAACGCTGAGAAAAGAACTTCACAAGCAAAGGCAAGAGTTTTTTTTACCGAGTAGGTTAGACGCTTATCAAAGGTCAGTATTGCTTTTAGAACGAATACATCCTACAAGTTTAATTATGCGTGTGCACAACCCAAGCTTAAATGCTACGCTTTTTCAGGCGGAGCTCGTTAAAGCTGTTCGAAGTGAATTTGAGCACAATCTTGCTCAACAGATTTTTATTTCTACAGGTACTTGGGATATTATAAGAAATTCCAAGGATGAAGTTATTAAATTGATTCATATGGCAGGTAGCCAAATGAACGAAAAGTCAACAAGTACAGATCTTTCAGAAAAAATATTTGAAATCATTGCACAGCTTGAGGAATTTCCTACAAGCATAGCGGTTAAAATCGTAAAAAAGGAATTTCAGGAATTATTTTAGAAGCTCTATTACTCCAGCAGCGCCTTGTCCAGTTCCAACGCACATGGTTACCATTCCATATTTCTGTTTTCTTCTTCGCATTTCATTAATCAATTGAACGCTCAGCTTTCCTCCGGTGCATCCAAGCGGATGTCCTAAAGCGATAGCACCTCCATTTACATTAACGATATCTGGGTTTAGACCTGTTTCTCTCAATACGGCTAAAGATTGTGAAGCAAACGCTTCGTTGAGCTCTACTAGTCCTAGGTCATTCATAGATATTCCAGCTTGCTTTAAGGCCTTAGGAATAGCATCTACAGGGCCAATACCCATTATTCTAGGTTCCACACCAACAGTGGCATAAGAAACTAACCTAGCTATCGGTTCAAGGTTTAGCTCTTTCAGCATTTTTTCAGACATGACCATAACAAAAGCTGCACCATCAGAGGTTTGTGAAGAGTTACCTGCGGTAACAGATCCTCCCTGTGCAAAGACGGGTCTTAATGAATTTAGTTTTTCTATGGTGCTTGCCCGTGGACCTTCATCTGTATCAACTGTAAAGTTTTTGACTTGTCGTTTTTCTTCTGCGTCTAAAAAGATATGCTCAACATCTATGGGTACAATCTCGTCTTTGAATCGACCATCTTTGATTGCACTAATCGCTTTTTCATGCGAATGCAGGGCAAAGGCATCTTGGTCTTCTCTACTGATTTTGTATTGATTTGCTACAGCTTCAGCGGTAAGCCCCATTCCCCAATACCAATTTGGGTTTTCTTTTCCTACCCGGGCATTTGGAACAATTCTCCAGCCTCCCATGGCCATAATTGACATGGATTCAGCTCCTCCCGCAATAATACAATCTGCCATTCCGCTTTCTATTTTAGCTTGCGCAATAGCGATGGTTTCGAGTCCTGAAGCACAGTATCTATTGACGGTCATTCCAGGAACCTTATCTGTATTTAAACCCATAAGAGAAAGCATTCTTCCCATATTTAGTCCTTGTTCGGCCTCAGGTGTAGCGTTTCCAACAATTACATCATCAATTCTATCCTTATCGAGGTTAGGAATGCTTTTAACTAAATGCTTGATTACAGAGGCCCCGATGTCGTCAGGTCTGTAAAAACGGAATCCGCCTTTCTTTGCTTTTCCAACTGCGGATCTAAATCCTGCCACGATATACGCTGTATTACTCATGTTAAATACTTTTAATAGAGAGGTTATTTAATATTTTAAAATTACTAAAATATATTATGCGTGCATAATTTATTGGGTAATTTATTTTTTGCTTTTTAGCTTGGCTCGAATAAACTCAATGAGCATAGGGAGGAGGGAAAGTCCAATGATCCCAAATATGACCGTTTCAAAGTTCTCTTGAACAATTGGAAGGTTGCCAAAAAAGTAACCTAAAAGTGTTAAAGCAAAAACCCATGTAATACCACCTATAATGCTGTATTTTAGAAATTTAAAGTATTTCATTTCTCCTACACCAGCAACAAACGGGGCGAAGGTTCTAACGATGGGAACATAGCGGGCAAGAATGATTGTTTTAGGTCCATGTTTGTCGTAAAAAGCTTGTGTTTTATCGATGTATGATTGTTTAACGATTTGTCGACCTCTGATTCTCCATTGCATGACCTTCAGTCCGATATTTTTACCGATATAGTAATTTAGGTTGTCTCCAATAAAAGCTGCTGTACATAGTAAGGGTATGACGATCCAAAGGTTAAGTTCAGCGGTTTGGTCCTGCTGCACTACACCCGCGCAAAAGGTGCCAGCAGCGAATAATAAAGAGTCACCAGGCAGCAATGGCATCACTACTAATCCTGTTTCTACAAAAACAATCATAAAAAGTATGAGGTATATCCAATTACCATAATCCATGATAAGGGTAAATAGGTGCGCATCCAAATGAAGGATAAAGTCAATAAGCTGTTGAATAATATTCATTTATTCTATGATTAAGCTAGGGTCGTTTTTTTCTTTCCAACCCGTAATTCCTCCATCCATGACAAGGATATTGTCTAGTCCGTTTTCACACTTTAGCAAATTGGCTAGCGCATGAGCCCGATTACCTGATTTGCACATTAAAACATAGGTTTTAGACCTGTCCAAGACATCCACATTGTCTAGAAACTCTTGCATCGGAATATTTTCGTAACCGAGGTTACAAAATTCATATTCAAATGCTTCACGAATATCAATTACCTGAATGGAGGCGTCAGCCTGCATTTTATGCTTGCATTCTTTAGGACAAATGGTATTCATACGCTCATTTTTTTGTAAAGATAAAACTTAGATATCAATAGACTTTAAAAATTGAAAAAATAAGCTTTATTGAGTCTTATGTGTGCTCCCTCAATCCACGCTAAGCCTATTTTGTCATTCTTAATATTTAAGACCTCTTTTTGGGAGTAGCATATGTTGTAATTTTGGTTATTTATATTTAATAATAAGCCATTTTCTGTCCATGAAAATTTGATAGTGGAGCCTTGAGTAGAAACTGTGATATCTTGATTCTTTAAATTAATGATATTTAACTTTCCTGGATAGCATTTATCATAGTCTGAAAGCAATGGCAGGTATTTTTTAGATGCTAGGTTATCATGAAAGAAGTATGTGGTGTTTTTAATATGTAGAGCACATGAGAACTTGTTTATATTAAATAATACGAGATGTTTATCTGAGAGTTGATGGCTGTGGTTAATCGCAATGATAGAGCATATACAAAGGCCAACTAAGCTTGCTGTCAATAGTCGTTTTTTATGTACTAAGTTGTAATAGAGACTACAACAACAAAATATAAGCAATACAAGTTCTATTTTTTCGAGATCAAATCCTTTTGATAAAGATCCAGGCAGCTGTTCAACCCATTCGACAAAGGCAATTAGCAGAGCGAGTAATATAGAAAGTAAATATGCTATTTTTTCTGCTAGAAAACTGAGCTGGGACAGAATAATCAATGCCCCACCTAAACCAACAATAGTGCCGGCAAAAATCACAATCCCGAGGTTTGAAAGCAGAAAGTAATTTGGAAATTGATGGAAATAATAAATGCAAATAGGAAATGTAAATAACTGCGCTGATAAACAAAGTGCACTTGCGCTCCAAAAGAAATTTAGAATTCTATTTGTAAATCGAAACGATTGCGAAATGGTTCCATAGCATAATGTGATTCCTAGCATAGCTAAGTATGATAGTTGATAACCAATATCAAGTATATACATAGGATTTATTAAAAGTAAAATTGTGGCTGAACAAAGGAGGGTGTTAAGTTGGTTTTTAACACCTCGGACAAAATAGCCTAAGCTAAGGATAGAAAACATTAGAACAGAACGTAAAACGCTAGGAGGGAAGTCAATGAGATAAGCATAAGTCCAAATGAATATAAGGGCAATTAAAAGCGCTGCGTTTCTTCTTATAAACTTAGAAAACAAACGTAACAATCCATATATAATCCAAATGAATAATCCAATGTGCAATCCAGATATAGCAAGTAAATGCATCGCGCCTGCAGCGCTAAATGAATGTCTTGTTTCTTGTTCTAAAGATGATTTGTCTCCTAAAAAAAGGGCTTTAACCATTCCTAAATGTTTTTTTGAGACATGTTTTTTTAGGTTTTTTAAAATACTGCCTTTGACTACATCTTTAACTCTGACTTTTGAGTCTATGATCATAGAAAAATCCGAATTAGTGAAAAATGAGAGGTAGTAAGTGTCCTTTGAACCCCAGTAATACTTGGCGTTGAATTCTCCAGGGTTACCTTTATTATTTATTTTTTGAATTTTACTTTTAACCAGTATAATATCCCCTTGTCCGAGTTGAAGGCTTGTTTCTTTGTCCGTATAAAAAAGTAGCTTTTCTTGAGAAGTATATGCTTTTTCCTTTTCTATGAATATTTGTTGAATTTGAGCTATTCCTTTATTCCATTTCTTGTCACCTGATGGAAGCTCGATTATTTTGCATTGAAACTGATGCATTTCTTCTATCAGGAAGTCATGTGGCTTTGCTTGTCTTGTTTTTATACTGAAAAACCCAAGCTGTAGAAAAAGAAATATAAAATAGAGCAAGTATTGTGTATTTCCTTTTGGGTTTATTTTTACAAAAATGAATGCAGTTAGTACAATTCCTACGCTGAATATTGCCCAATATTTGTAGTTTATTCCTAAGTATCCTATGGTAATTCCTATTGTAATAGAGATGAAAACAATTAAGAATGGAGTGCTTCTGATCGAAACTACTTCATCCTTATGTTTGATATTTTCTGATTCTATAATAAACTCTTTTGGGGTTGTATTTAAAATATCTGATGCCTGCCCATGAGAATTTCAAAAAACATGCGGTAATCTCCTAATAAACTATACAAT
>CESZ01102745.1_pt1 | contig 18023 bp, 14 predicted proteins | sample 531081 | NCBI WGS metagenome assembly CESZ01 (sample SAMEA2621260, study PRJEB7988) | marine metagenome | biome: marine biome (ENVO:00000447); feature: surface water layer (ENVO:00002042); material: "saline water (ENVO:00002010), including plankton (ENVO:xxxxxxxx)" | depth 5 m | reverse complement strand
AATGTTTTGATAGAATTTTCCAAAAAACATAAAGTAAAACTAGTAGCAACAAATAATATTTTTTATTTGCATGATTCAAGTGCAGATGCCCATGATATTTTATTATGTGTTAAGGATGGTGAGAAGCTTTCTACTCCGAAGGGTCGAGGTAGGGGCTTTAGATATGGTTTGCCAAATAATGAGTACTATTTTAAAACAAAGGATCAAATGATAGAAATTTTTTCTGATCTTCCATCTTCAATTGTAAACACCAACGAAATTGTTTCTAAGGTTGAAGCATTTGATCTTACCAATGAAGTTTTATTACCAAAATTTGAAATTCCGAAGGAATTTACAGACCCAAAAGATATTGATGATAATGGTAAAAGAGGTGAAAATAAGTATTTAAGATATTTGACATATATCGGGGCAAAAAAAAGATATAATGATATTGATAATGAACTAAAGGAAAGAATTGATTTTGAACTGAATACTATTAAAAATACTGGATACCCTGGATATTTTTTGATCGTTGAGGATTTTATCAGAAAAGCCAGGGAAATGAATGTTTCAGTTGGACCTGGTAGAGGTTCTGCTGCAGGATCAGTTGTCGCCTATTGTTTATGGATTACAAATATTGATCCAATTAAATACGATTTACTTTTTGAAAGATTCCTTAACCCAGATAGAATTAGTATGCCTGATATTGATATTGATTTTGATGATATTGGAAGGAATAAAGTAATTAATTATGTTATTGAAAAATATGGAGAAAATCAGGTTGCACAGATTATTACTTATGGCACTATGGCAGCAAAGTCATCGATACGTGATACTGCCAGAGTTTTGGACCTGCCATTAGGAGACGCAGACAGAATTGCTAAACTTGTTCCAAATATGACTAAGTTAAGTTCTATATTCGAAACAGATCATAACGAACTAAGAAATAAATTTAGAGCAGATGATTTAGATAAAATAAATCAATTACTTAGCATATCTCAGTCTGACAACCTTGAGTCTGAAACTATAAAACAAGCAAGACTTTTGGAAGGTACCTTAAGAAACACAGGAATACATGCTTGTGGTGTGATAATAACACCTGACGATATTAAAAATTTTGTTCCTATTGCAACGGCTAAAGACTCAGATTTATTTGTTACACAATTCGATAATGCAGTCGTTGAGCAAGCAGGGTTACTAAAAATGGATTTTTTAGGTCTAAAAACCTTAACCCTAATTAAAGATACTATCAAAATAGTAAAAGCTAAATATGGATTAGAATTAGAACCTGATAATTTTCCAATTGACGATAAAAAAACTTTTGAATTGTTCCAAAGAGGAGAAACAGTTGGAATTTTTCAATATGAGTCACCTGGAATGCGAAAACACTTAAAAGATTTAAAACCCACTGTTTTTGATGACCTTATTGCAATGAATGCTTTATACAGGCCAGGTCCAATGGAGTATATTCCTAGCTTTATTAAAAGAAAACATGGTGATGAGAAGATAGTTTATGACCTCCCAGAAATGGAAGAATTCTTAAAAGATACATATGGTATAACCGTATACCAAGAGCAAGTAATGCTATTGTCTCAAAAAATCGGTGATTTTTCAAAGGGTGAAGCTGATATTCTTAGAAAGGCTATGGGTAAAAAACAGAAGGATGTGCTGGATAAAATGAAACCTAAATTTTTAAAAAACTCTGGTATAAAGGGGTTCAAAATTGAAAAAGTAGAAAAGATATGGAAAGATTGGGAGGCATTTGCTAGTTATGCATTTAATAAATCTCATTCAACATGCTATGCTTGGATCGCATATCAAACAGCATATTTAAAAGCTAATTATCCTGCCGAATATATGGCTTCTGTATTATCCAATAACATGAATGATATTAAAAATGTGACATTTTTTATGGGTGAATGTAAAAGAATGAAGTTGGAAGTTTTAGGTCCTGACATAAATGAATCGTATTATAAGTTTTCAGTCAACAAAGATAATGCAATACGTTTTGGTATGGGAGCAATTAAAGGGGTTGGTGCCTCAGCGGTTAAAGCCATTGTGGGCGAAAGAAAATCAAATGGACCTTATTTATCAATATTTGACCTGTCTCAAAGGGTTGATTTAAGGGCCGCAAATAAAAAAGCTTTCGATAGTTTAGCTTCAGCTGGAGCTTTTGACTCATTTAAAATTTATAGGTCTCAATATTTTCATGACAATGGAGACGGAATTACTTTTATAGAAAAAATATTGAGGCATGGTAATAAGTTTCAAGAAAATAAGAATTCTTCTCAGGTTAGCTTATTTACCGGAACAAATGACATGCAGGTTTCAAGTCCTGAGATACCTCAGGCTGAACCTTGGCCCACGATCGAAAAGTTAAGCAAAGAAAAAGAAGTTATTGGGATTTATATTTCTGGTCACCCATTAGACGATTTTAAGTTGGAAATGGATTCCTTTTGCAATGGTGATGTTAGCATATTTAAATCTTCACAAGATTTTGTAAATAAAGAAATCTCAATTGCTGGGGTCATAACTGAAGTTGAACATCGTGTTAGTAGACAAGGAAAAGGTTGGGCTTATTTTGTTCTTGAAGACTACGTAGACTCTCATAATTTTAGAATTTTTGGTGAAGAATATTTAAGATTTAAACATTTTTTAACGCTTAATAATTTCATTTATATTAAAACAAAAATAGTTGAAGGTTGGTTAAACAAAGAAACAGGTGTTAGAGGTGTGCCAAGAATTCAGTATAAAAATTTCAAACTTTTACAGGATGTAGTTAAAACATTCGCTAAAAAACTTTCGATTCAGTTGAGATTAGCTGATATTAAGGATGATAAAATTAAATTAATTAAATCATTAATTGGGGAGCACGTTGGCTCACAAAATTTAAGTTTTATTGTTTATGATGATGATGAAAAAATAATGGTAGAAATGGAAAGTAAAAAGTACAAGTTAAATATTTCACCCAAGCTTCTTCATGAACTAGAGAAAAAAGATATTTTATATAAATTAATCTAAATAAAAAGCCGAATAAATTATTTATTCGGCTTTTTATTAAATCATTAAATATATTATTTACATTGACCGTCCCAGCCATCTTGCGCAGCTTTCAATCCTATTTGTGCGCATTCCGTAGCTCTTTCCATTGACATATCAGCAGGGTTCATTGATTCTTTCTGACATTTGCATGCTTCAGAAAATTTAGAACCTCCACAAGAAGCAAATAATGCTACTGTAAATAATAAAGCAAAAAATTTTTTCATAATATATGTTTTAGTTTAGTTAGAAATTCTAATATACAACCTAATTAACTAAATAAAAAAATATTAATGAATAATTAATTAAATAGCTTAAATTTGAAATCAATTATAAAAAATATTATTTATGGCATTAGAAATTACTGATAAAAATTTTGAAGAATTGGTGATAAAAAGTGATAAACCTGTGATGGTTGACTTTTGGGCAGCTTGGTGCGGTCCTTGTAGAATGGTTGGTCCAATTATGGACGAATTAAGTAATGAATATGACGGTAAAGCCATCGTTGGTAAAGTTGATATCGATTCACAACAGCAATATGCTGCAAAATTTGGGGTTAGAAATATTCCTACAGTGTTGGTATTTAAAGATGGAGAGATTGTGGATAGAAAAGTTGGGGTTTCTTCTAAAAGTGATTATGCTCAGGCCATTGATAATCATTTATAATTGTTGCCTAATCTAAATCTATCTCAAAGTAGCTAAATTTTTCTTTTAAAAAATTCATTGATTATTAAAAGAAATCTACCTTTTTGCAAATATAATTTTAAAAGAAAATATTTGTTCTAAAAAAAATCAAATGTATATTTGCTCACGCTAAAATGGTCTGGTAGTTCAGCTGGTTAGAATACCTGCCTGTCACGCAGGGGGTCGCGGGTTCGAGTCCCGTCCAGACCGCTTAAAGCATCTCAAATGAGATGCTTTTTTTATTTTAAGTAGCAACTATTAAGTTATTTCCGTCAATATTTGTTGAATAACATGGTAGTGAGTTTGATGTCTGGCATGAGCTGTCAAATGAATAATTGTGATTATTACATCTAAAAATACTTCCAGATTCTAAAACCCACTGATTTCTAGTACCTTGATGGGGGCAGGAATTTGTGTAAGCTTGTATGTGATCACTACTTATTCTCAATAACAACATGTTTAATCCAATTGAATAACCATTCATCCAGCCACCAATCGAAGATAAGTTAGAAAAATTTGAGTTTGATAAATCAATTGTAAATATATTTCCAGATGAGAAATAACCTAGCTCACTATTATTATTATTATTATTATTAGGAGGAGGAGTATCATCATCACCTGTTGAACAGGCTTCTAGAAAAGAAAGTCCAAAAAAAGCAAATGCAATTGTCGGGCATACTTTTTTTAAAAATTCTCTTCTGTTTTTTAGATTTTTTTTCATGATTATACTTTATAAAAATGGTATGGAAGTTGTATTAAATATATAAAAAACATAATCAATATGAAATGCAAGCTACTAATAACTTTATTATTTACTAATCTATTCTACTCCCAGACTACGCATCAATTTGATTGGAGTATGAGTAGTACAAACCAGCAAATTTCTATTAATACTGGAGACACGGTTGTATGGACTTGGGGTGGCGGAACTCATAATTTGAGATCTACTGGGGGAGTCGAAACTTTTGACAGTGGATATTTTGCAGGACCAGGCCCTCAATTTTCTTATACTTTTAATAATCCAGGTGTCACAACCTACATTTGTGACCCGCATCCTAATTCAATGTACGGAACAGTCACAGTTTCAGGGACAGCATCTCTAGTTGATCCAAATATTCTTAATTTTAATTTATCTCCAAACCCTGTGAAAGACATAGCTTTTTTAACATTTAAGAATGATATTAATCAATCAATTAAAATTGAAATCTATGATATTCTTGGTAAATTAATTATGAAAGAAAAAAGTATTCCATTAAATAATAAATCTTCTTTGAATATTTTAGGGTTTAATAAAGGTATTTACATTATCAAAGTGTATTACAATAATAGTGTTTCAGTAAAAAGATTTATAAAAGATTAGATTTAAAATACTCTTAATATATTAAATCCGAAAAATATATTTTGGGTATCCCAATTTCCCTCTGCGTCAGTAAGTACGGAAATATCATCAATACTTTGTGTATTAGAAAATATTAGCTGGAAGACGTGACCACCTGTTTCTAAATCAACACCAATGCTAAGAGCATTTAAATTCGGGGAATTTTTAACCCTATTTAAATTAGAAAAATATTCAATATTTAAGGCTGTTCTTTTATTTATTTTATAACTTGAAGCTAAACCTAAAACATAATTATTTTTTCTCTCATAGGTTGTAAAAACGGGTATTCCATTTTCAATAATAACTTCACCATTTTCAAATAAAATTCTCTGTTCATTGTAATTTCTTCTAATATAAGAAGGCGACATTTGAAATGTAAACTTTTCACTTATTCTACTTGATATTAAAATTTGAGAAAGAAATAATGATCTTTGCGAAAATGATAGGTCTAAGCCAGGCGCTAGAAAGTTAGATGAATTATAATTGAAACTGTTATAAACAGAAATATTCACTGGGAAACTATTATGTTGATGAAAAATTTTATTTTTTAAATTTAACGAATAGGTTTTTTTTAGGGATTCACGACTCAATCCAATTTGTAAATTATCTGTAATTCCATATATAATTTCTATTTTTGTATTGGCAATGTCAAGCCCAAATAGTGTACTTAATCCATCGTTAATATCTCCGAATCTGTGAGCTACATATAAGTACAGCTCTTTCTCTTTAGATTGTTTTGTGGATTGTCCGTTTATAACTTTATGAGCTTTAAATGCACTTAAAGTTGTTGAAATATTTTGGTCGTCATTATCTATTTGACTGAGTAAACTTTGTTGAGAATTAATTAATTGTGAGATAAAGAATATTATAAAGGATAGCTTTTTACAACATTTAATTCTTTTTAGCATAATTATAATCGAGTTTTATTTTAACTTCTTCATCAATTTTTTTCCAAACAATTTTTGGAATTTTTACATCATAATCACTCAATTTAATAGAAAAACTTGATTTAAGCTCAATTTTATCATTATTTTTTCTAATGTATCCGATTGCTAAAATATTATTTTTAACCCCTTTTATGGTTAGATTTCCCCTAATAATAATTTTTTGGAATAGTTTACTTAATACTAATGATTCATAATTTTCAATGATACCCTCGAAAGTAGATTTAGGATATTTGTTACTTTCTAAGTAGTTCTCATTAAAATGTTCTTGCATTAGGCCTAATCTAAACTTAAACTCATTTATCTTTATGACAGCTGCAATGCTTCCGCTTTGAAAATCAAAAATTGAAATACATGAATTATTTTTTGCTTTAATAGGTTCAAATGCTGCTTTTGATCCATCAAATTCTGTGATACCTTTTTCGGTAAAGTATTGTTGAGCACTAAATTTATTTGAATTAAAAAATATAATTAAAATAATTAAAAACTTTTTCATTGAATTTCTATAATCAAACTTAGAAATTTCAAATACTATACCAAAAATTTATACTTTAGTAAATTGCGATTTTAATTATGAAAAAAGTTTTTGTTAGTGGAGGTTCAGGATATATTGCTATGTATTGTATTAAAATTTTACTTTCTAGAGGATATAAAGTTGTAACGTCTGTAAGAGAAATAAAAAAAATTGCTATAGTTAAAAAAGCATTAGCAAAACACAATATTAGTTGTGAAAATTTAAAATTTAAAATTCTTGATCTTCTCAAAGACGATGGATGGGAAAATGCATTAGAAAATTGTGAATATGTATTACATATAGCTTCCCCAGTAATCCCTGGCAATGTTCAAGAAGATATTCTTTTAAAACCAGCTGTTGAAGGAATGGAAAGATGTTTAAATGCTGCAATTAAATGTGGGGCAAAAAAATTTGTACAGACTTCTTCATATGCAGCAATATACGGTAGAGAATCAACTAACAATGAGCACAAAGATGATGATTGGACAGATTTATCAAATACCAATTTGTTTCCATACGAGGTTAGTAAGACAAAATCTGAAAGAAGAATGTGGGAGATTGTTAGTAAATCAAAAATTAAGGCGTGCGCCATAAATCCAGTTTTAGTTTTAGGTCCGTCTATCTCTGGAATTTTAAGTATGTCAAATAGATTGACTATTAAGAAATTATTTGAACTACCTTTTATTCCAGATTTAAGTATAAGTGTTGTAGGAGTCAATGATGTTGCTGAAGCACATATTATGGCAATGGAAAATGAAAATGCAAATGGTAAAAGATTTCTACTTTCAGAAAAAACAATTAAGCTGAGAGATATGAGTAGAATTTTAAAAAATGCTGGATACAAAAATCTGCCGACTTTTATAATCCCTAATTTTTTATTAAGGTTTACAGCTTTTTTTATCCCCTCCTTAAGGGTTATTGCTAAACGTTTAGGATCTCATGAAAGACTTTTTACTACTAATGCTAATAATATACTTAAATGGTACCCAAAAAATGTTGATACAGAAATAGCTAATTCAGCAAAACAGCTTTTTGACAATGGAATATTAAAAAAATAGTTATATTTGTACTGTGTTGAACTTGTATTAATTTACAAGGGTTTTTTTAAACCAATGAAAGCTTTCCTTCTGGGGAGCTTTTTTATTTTATTTCATATCAATTAAATTCAATTTTTTTGAATTATTATTAAAAAATATAAATCAAATCCTTAAATTTCAATTTCAAAAATTAAACTAAAAATGAACAAATTAATATTAAACTTTTTTATTGTTTTTACTTTTGTTTGTAATGGATTACAGGCACAAAGTATTTCGGGCTCAATTATAGATTCAGATGATGGAGATCCATTAGTGGGTGTCAATATAATTATTAATGGTCAAAATCAGGGTACAGTTTCTGATATTGATGGGGATTTTATGATTAAAAATTTTGAAGTAGGTTCAACATTGGTTTTCAGCTATATTGGTTATAAAACTAAAAATCTTACAATATCTTCTTCAGATTTAATCTCGGAAAATATTTTAGTTTCAATGGATAAAGATTTAAGTGAACTTGACGAGGTTATCGTGATTGGATATGGATCCCAAAAATTAAGCGATATTTCGGGTGCTGTTTCTACTGTGAATGCTAATGCAATTGAAGCATCAACCCCAGTAAGAGTAGAAGATGCTTTACAAGGTCAAGCATCTGGTATTAATATTATTTCGAGTGGTTCCCCTGGTTCAAAACCAACTGTTTTAATAAGGGGTATTACCTCCTATGCCGGAAATGACCCCCTTGTTGTTATTGATGGCATTTCAGCTTCTATTGATGATTTAAATTCCTTAAACCCTAATGATATAAAATCTGTAAATGTTTTAAAAGACGCAGCACTAGCCTCAATTTATGGCGTTAAGGGCGGAAGTGGCGTGATTGTAATAACAACGAAATCTGGTCAAAGAAACACCAAAAGTTCATTTACTTTAAATACTTCAGTGGGTACTCAGGAAGTTACTAGAATAATAGATGTTCTGAATGCTAGAGAGTATGTTGCAATTTTAAATGAAGCTAGTGTAAATGCAGGAGAGGGAATTATTTTTCCTAATATTTTAGATTATGGAGTTGGTACAAATTGGCAAGATGAAGTCTTAGTTGATGCTCCGATAGTGAATCATTCCATTACTGCTTCTGGAGGTAGTGCTAATACATCGTATTATGTTTCTGCTGGTTACACGGGTCAAGATGGTGTAGTTGGTGGCGGTGATAAATCTTTTTTTAACAGAACTAATTTTACTACAAATATAAATACTGATTTAACCGATAAAACAAAACTACTTATTAACACCAGTTACTCAAATATTAAAGGTAAAAGCTTACCAGAAAACGGGATAACTAGTGTTTTATCAAATGCTATTAACTTTGATCCGACTGTGAACCCGTACGAAAATGGTTCATTTGGGATTAGTGAAACAATTACTCAAGAAATCGTTAATCCTTTAGCTCAGATTGATAATATATACAATGAAAATAAAGTTGATAAGATTCAGGGTAAAATTGAACTTCAACATGAGTTAATGGAAAACTTCAATCTTACATCAAGATTGGGTTACACTTATGTTGACATTTATGGAAAAGCATTTATTCCTTTCCAATTTTATGGTTCTGGACATAATCAAACAAATGCTAATTCAGACCTTTCACCAATTGTTGCAGTTGATAGTGAGGGGAATATAACTTCAACTCACAACAGAGTAAGTGAAAGTCATACAAATTACTTTAATTATACATATGAATTATATGCTAACTATGACTTTACAATTATGGGAAATCATAATTTTCAAACCGTAGCTGGTTTTTCTATTGGAGAAAATAAAGGAAGTAATATTTCTGCTTCCAATGAGGATATTCCTTTTAACTCGTGGGATTATGCAGATATAAGTGCTGCCACTGGAAATGTTTCTCAACAAACCTCAGGTTCATGGCAGTATGTTGGAAGAAATCTTTCATATTTTGCCAGACTACTTTATGATTATGATGAAAAATATTATGCATCCTTTACTGGAAGAGTTGATGGAAGTACTTCTTTTGGAAGAAATAATAAGTTTGGTTTTTTTCCTTCAGCATCTTTTGGGTGGGTTATTTCCAAAGAAGATTTTTTTGAAGATATTCCTGTCTTCGACTATCTAAAGTTAAGAGCGAGTTATGGAACATTAGGTAATGATAATATTAGCCCCCAATTTTCTTTGATTTCAACATTCCCAAGTTATGTTTTTAACGGAAATATTACACCTGGATCATCATTAGGTTCAATTCCTAATGATGATGTTTCTTGGGAAAATCAAGTTCAAATGAATATTGGAATTGATACTAGAATTATAAATGATAAGGTTTCAATTTCTGTAGACTATTTTAAAAAGACAGTTGATGACTTATTATTTAGTCCAAATCTTTCACTTTACCTTGGAACTCCCTCATATCCCACAACAAATATTGGTAGTACAGAAAGCACAGGAATTGATGCAAGAATTTCTTTAAATACGACAGTTGGAGTATTAACTATTTCATCTGACTTAAATTTTACAACAGCGAAGAATGAAGTTGTTGCTATAAATAATGGAGATAAATATATATGGGGAGCAGGATACGGAATACCATACAGATCAATTGTAAGATTTGAAGAAGGTTATTCACCAGGTTATTTCTTTGGGTATTTAACTGATGGAATTTTCCAAACTCAGGAAGAAGTTAATAATCATGCAACTCAAAATGGGGCTGTTCCTGGTGATATTAGATTTATTGATTTAAATGGTGATGGACTTATTAACGATTCTGACAGAGCACAAATTGGTGATCCTTTCCCAGATTTTACAATAGGATGGAATTTAAATCTAGATTATAAAGCTTTTGATCTTAGTGTGTTTACATATGCATCTGTTGGAAATGATATTTATAGAGCCTATGAAAGGAATCTTAATTATACAAATAGGTTTGCTTCAACTCTTGCTAGATGGACTGGTCCTGGAACGAGTTATAATGAACCAAGAGTAACCTTTGTAGATTCTAACAATAACTCAAGGGCATCTGACAGGTATATTGAAGATGGTAGTTTCTTGAGAATAAAAAATATTCAATTAGGCTATAAATTCCCAAATAAACTTGTTGATTTGTGGGGTCTTGATGAAGTTAGAGCTTATTTTCAAGTAAAAAATGCTATAACTTTAACTGAATATTCTGGTTATGACCCTGAAATTTCAGTGGGAGGTGTACTCAATACTGGAATTGATTACGGAACTTATCCTCAGCCAAGAATTTGGTCAATGGGATTAAATATTAAATTTTAAAATTATAATGATATGAGCAATTTAAAAACAATTTTGTTACTGATTTTAGTTAATTCATTTTTCAACAGATGTACTGATCATGTTGATTATGAAGCAATTGAAGGATATCAAATAACAGCTGACGTATATTTGCAGCAGCAGTCAGATTATAATTCTGCTTTAGTTGGGACTTATGATCCACTTCAATGGTTGTTTTTTAATATTCAAATTGGTACAATAGCTTCCGAGATCTCTCTATGTGGTGGTGAGAGTGCAACTGACTATATCGGTTTACAACAAATTGATAATATGTCTCATTACCCAGAAAATGATGTTCTCTCAAGAATATGGCAGTGGCTTTATGAAGGAGTAAATAGAGCAAATTACATGGAAGAAAACAAATCTAATATAGAATTTGAAGGTAAGGAGGCATTATATGGTGAAGTATATTTTCTGAGAGCATACTATTACTTCCAATTGGTAAAGTTCTTTGGAGATGTTCCTTTATTTACTGAATCCAGGTTAACTGCTGGTGATTCGGGTAATTTGGTTAGATCACCAAAAGAAGAGGTTTACGCTCAAATCGAATTAGATCTTCAAAATGCAATTTCAGTCTTACCAACCTCTCAATCTGAGTCGGGAAGGGTGAATAAGTATACTGCATATGCATTACTTGGAAAAGTACTTCTATTTCAAGATAAATTTTCTGAAGCCGCATCAGCATTTGATAATATTATTGGGGTATATTCATTATTGGGTGATTATGGTGCTCAGTTCTTGAGATTTGGAGAAAATGGCCCTGAGTCTGTTTTTGAAATTCAATACACTAATACCTCAAATTGGTATGATTGGGGTTGCCCACAATGTAGTGAAGGAAACTATGGAATAATAATGAATGGACCTAGAGGATGGAATGGTCCTGAGTATGCTCAAGGTTGGAGTTTTAATGTTCCAACCGAAGAGTTTTATAATTCATATCACCCTCAAGATCTTAGAAGAGATGCTACAATACTAAATATTGAGCAATTTGCAAATTCAACAGGCTCATCTTATACTGAAGGATATAATCATACAGGATTTTTTAATAATAAGTATATTCCTCGCGCTGGTGAATCCGGCGGGCAAATAGAATTAAATTATTTAACTAATTACAGAATTATAAGATACTCTGATGTTTTATTAATGGCTGCAGAGGCATATAATAGAGGTGGAATAAATGATGATCTTGCTTTAAGTTACTTGAACCAGGTAAGAATCAGAGCATTTGATGATGATGAATTCGAATTGAATAATCTTTCAGGTGTTAGTTTAACTGAAGCAATTTGGGAAGAAAGAAAATTTGAATTAGCTATGGAGGGTCATAGGTTCTTTGATTTGGTTAGAACAAACCAAGCTTCTTCTGTTATTCCTGGGTTTATTAACGGAAAACACGAAGTTTTTCCTATACCACAACAAGAAATTGATATTTCCGGATTAACGCAAAATCCAGGTTATTAAAATAAATAAAAGATAATTTAATATGAAAAAAATAAAATTTTTAATTTTTATCCTTTCAATTTTCCTATTTAATAATTGTGAAAAAGAAAGTTATGAGCTTGGAAATTTAATAAGTCCAACAGATTTGACTATTTCAGCATCTCTTCAAGGATCTGATGAAAATAATCCCTATGGTGATGGCTCAGGTTACGTGACATTTACAGCTAATGCTGGAGACGCTATTACTTACAAGTTTATCCAAAATGGAACTGAATTCATGCAACCAAGTGGTGTATTTACAACAAGATTTACTAATACTGGAGTTCATGTTTATGAAATTCAGGTTATTGCATCTGGAACTGCCGGATTAATGACTAGTACTTCAATTTCTGTAGAAGTTTTATATACTTTTGAGCCTCCAGCCGATTTACTTAGTTCTTTAACAACTGGTAGTTGGAGAGTTATGGCAGAAGCCCCTGCTCATATGGGTGTAGGTCCTGCTGATGATATGGCATCTAATGGTGTAGCTGTTTGGTGGAATGCTGGACCTTATGATAAATCTGATACTGCAATGTACGATGACAGGATAGTATTTGACTCTGATGGCACAATGGAGTATCAAACACAAGGCAGTATCTTTGGAAAAGCACCACCCTTAGAAGCAGATTTTTTTGGAAATCAAGGACTGGGAGCTCCAAACTCTGATAATGAACACCCGTATTATCCTGCTGATAATTTCAATTCAAACTGGACAGTTTCAGAGGACGATAATGGCTATTTAACTCTGAATTTCACAGGAAATGGTTTTGCTGGATTCTATGTAGGTGGTAATCATTCATATGTTATTTTATCAAGAACTTCTAACGAAATGTATTTAAAGACTGTCGGATCTGATACAAATGGATGGTTTATTAAGTTAACTAATCAAGATTAATAAATCAAACGACCAATAAAATTATAAGAGTGATATTCAAAAAGGTTTCTCTCATATTTTTTATATTTGCTACTTTCCATATTTAATTATGAAGAATCCTTTTTTATTTATTTGTATTGGACTTCTTGCTATCTTTGCTTGCTCATCTGAAAGTAACGCAGATGATGATATTAATCAAAATATTCCAGATCCAATAATACCCTCTAATTTAGTTTTGGATATAAATATTTTTGGTCAAACTGATTCTAATCCAAATGGAGATGGATCAGGACTGATCACTTGCTCAGCATATGCTGATAACGCTATAAATTATGAGTTTAGGTTTGGTGGTGGTGTGACAGAACAATCTTTAAATGGACAAGTTGAATACAGCTTCAATAATGAGGGAGTAAATTCGTATACAATTTATGTTTACGCCTATTCCTCCACAGGCCACTCTACAAGTACTTTTCAGACCTTTGAGCTATATGTAGAAGGTGAGACGAGCTCAGCAACTTGGTCTGAAGAATTTAATTATCATGGTGTAATAGATTCAAATATCTGGACACATGAAATTGGAAATGGTGACTGGGGATGGGGTAATGGAGAATCACAGTATTACACGAGTAGTTTAAATAATTGTATAGTTGAAGATGGTGTTTTAAAAATATCTGCCAAGCGAGAAAATATAGCTGGTTATGAATTTAGTTCAGCAAGAATTGTTTCCAGAGATAAATTTGAATTCCAGTATGGAAGAGTTGATATAAGGGCTAAGCTTCCAACCGGAGTTGGAACGTGGCCAGCCCTCTGGTTATTGGGCTCAAATCATTACGAAATAGGATGGCCAGAGTGTGGAGAAATTGACATTATGGAGCACTGGGGTCATGACCCAACTGTAATTGCAGGTTCAATACACACCCCTATGAGCCATGGTGATACATGGACTAAAGGAACAATTAATGTTAGTGACTATCATGAAGAATTCCATATTTATTCAGTAGATTGGAACGAAAATAGAATTCAATTTTTTGTTGATGATGTTTTGTATTATACATACGCACCTTCTCCAAAAGATTTAGAAAATTGGCCATTTGATCAAGAAATGTTTTTTATTTTGAATGTTGCTATGGGTGGTAGTTGGTTTGATATTGACCCGGAGTTTAGTGAATCAACCATGGAAGTTGATTATATTAGAATTTATCAATAGAATTTTATGAAAAATTTAGTTTACAGATTATTTATTTATTTATGTGTTATCTCTCATCAAAGTTTCTCGAATAATGAAAACGACAATGATAAGGAAGAGTTTATTAATGATTTGATTTCTAAAATGACTTTGTCCGAAAAAGCTGGTCAAATGAATCAATATAACGGTTTTTGGGATGCTACTGGTCCAATGCCAGAAGGAGATTATCAGAAAAAAAGATATAATGAACTTAAAAATGGTCAAGTTGGTTCAATGTTAAATGTAATTGGAGTTGATGAAATATATGCCCTACAAAAAATTGCGGTTGAAGAAACAAGATTAGGTATTCCTTTAATATTTGGCCATGATGTTATTCATGGTTATAAAACTATTTTTCCAATTCCACTAGCTGAATCTTCTAGCTGGGATTTAGGTTTGATGGAAAAATCTGCTAGGATTGCAGCAACTGAAGCAAGCGCAGATGGTTTACATTGGACTTTTGCTCCTATGGTTGATATTTCTAGGGATGCTAGGTGGGGTAGAGTAATGGAAGGTGCAGGTGAAGACCCTTTTCTTGGCAGTTTAATAGCTGAAGCGAGGGTTAGGGGGTTTCAAGGGGATAACTTAAACGATATAAACACTATTGTTGCATGTGCAAAACATTTTGCTGGATACGGTTTTTCTGAAGCTGGGAGAGATTATAATACAACTGATTTTAATCAATATACTCTTCACAATAGTATAATGCCTCCATTCAAAGCAGCTGTAAATGCTGGAGTTAGAACATTCATGAATTCGTTCAATACATTAGATGAAATTCCAGCAACTGGGCATACACATATTCAAAGAGATATTTTAAAAGGAGAATGGTCTTTTGATGGATTTGTCGTTTCAGATTGGGGATCCATTGATCAAATGATTCCACACGGATTTGCGAGAGACGGAGAACATGCATCAGAATTAGCTATAATTGCTGGTTCGGATATGGATATGGAATCAAGTCTTTATGTAAGTAAATTAGTAGGTCTAGTTGAATCTGGAAAAGTAAAAGAAGAATTATTAGATGATGCTGTTAGGAGAATTCTTAGGGTAAAATATGAATTAGGTCTATTTAATGATCCCTATAAATATTGTAATAAAGCTAGATCAGATTTACAATTGGGTTCAGATAAAAATATGAATGTAGCTTTGGATGCAGCAAAAAAATCTATTGTTTTATTAAAAAATAACCACCAAATATTACCGCTAAAGAAAGAAAATCAAAAAATTGCTATTATTGGTCAATTAGCTAATGACAAAAACAGCCCTCTAGGAAATTGGAGATCACAAGCTGAATATAACTCTGCAGTTTCGGTTTTAGAAGGAATGAGTAAGTATAGTGGTAATAAAATTATTTATGAAAAAGGTGTTGACTTATATTATGGAAAAACAAATTTTCATAATAGGGTTAAAATTAATTTTAAAGACAGATCTGGCTTTGAAAATGCAATATTAACTGCTCAAAAATCTGATGTTGTTATTTTGGTACTTGGTGAAGAGGGTCATCAATCAGGTGAAGGAAGAAGTAGAACAAACATAGGGTTACCAGGTCTTCAACAAGAACTTCTAAAAGAAATTATTAAAGTAAATAAAAATATAGTATTGGTTATTATGAGCGGTAGACCACTTGATTTAAGTTGGGAAGATCAAAATATTCCAGCAATTGTTCAAGCTTGGCATTTAGGCTCAAAATCAGGTGATGCAATTGCACAGGTTTTGTACGGTGATTACAATCCGTCTGCAAAACTGACAATGTCGTTTCCTAGAAATGTTGGACAGGTTCCTGTGTACTATAATTTTAAAAATACAGGTAGGCCAAGCACATCCATTGAACAGGTTACAAACTCTGGTTATGCTGATGTAGAAAACAGTCCACTTTATCCTTTTGGATATGGATTAAGTTATACTGAATTTACTTATTCTGATTTTAAAATCAGCTCAGACAAAATAAAAAAATCTAATTCTAATAAGCCAAAATCAAAAGAAATTATTGTTGCATCAATTAATGTAAAAAATACTGGATCCCTTAAAGGAAAAGAGGTTGTTCAGTTATATATAAGAGATGTGGTTGGCAGTATCACAAGACCAGTGAAAGAATTAAAGGGCTTCAAAATGATTGAGTTAGCACCGGGTGAGTCACGAACAGTAAATTTTGAAATTAATGAGTCTTTACTTGAATTTTATACATTTAATAAAAAATGGGAAGCAGAAGTTGGTAATTTTCGTTTATATATTGGCAGTAATTCTAATGTAACTGATTTTAAAGAATTTCATTTAATTGACTGATAAATTTTTAACAGGAATAATTAATTTGGCTTCAAATTAGAACCTTATGCACTACTTCCGAAAAGATTACCAAAATTGTTTAAAAAAAGATTTATATAGATTACCAAAAATATAATCGATAATAATACTTTCGAAAATCCTAGGGTTATTAAACCCAAAAATAATTCAGCAGTTGATTTTAAAGATTTATCAAGGCTTTTATTTAATATTAATTCCCCAAAAAATGCGCCAATAAAAGGGCCAAAGAAAATACCATAAGTGTCAATTAATAAACCAATAATTGCCCCAATAATTGCCCCTATCATGCCTAATTTACTTCCGATAAACTTTCTTGATGAAAAAATAGGAATTATATATTCTAAAATGAAAATTATTAGTGTAATTATTAGTGTAATTATTAGTAAATTACTATTTACCTTAACAGATGAAATATTACTAAAAATAAATAAGCCTGACCAAGAGGTTAGAGGGCCTGGAAATGTTGGATTTATACTGCCTATGATTCCAACTATCATGAGAATGAAAGATAATATCAACAAAATTATATCCATAGATATATTTAAAAAATATTAAATTTAAATCAGTTAACTTTATGAAAGTAATTAATTAAAACTTATTGTGAGACAAACTGCATTACTAATTTGTTTTTTTTTGATATTTTCTTGTGAATTTGATTTCAAAATGAGTAAAAAAATTACAGTAGACGAATTCCTAGAGGAGGAGCTTAAATCATTAAGTTGGAATGAAGTTGATCAATATCCTGTTTTTGAAAATTGTCTAGATTTTGAAAATATCAATGATAAAAATGATTGTTTTGTATTAACCATAACTGAGAATTTTACCAAAAATTTAAAAAAAAATGATTTGGTTTTGAATAGAACAAAGGTTGATACAATTAATTTACTTTTAAAAATAGATAAACAGGGAAATATTAATCTTGAAAGATTAGAAAATTATGTAGATCGATATGAGAAGAGAGATAATGTAAATTTTAAAACCCCAAAAGAAAACATGGCATTTGCTGATAAAATTGAGAAAATTATAGTCACTTCATTTGACACTACGATTAAATATTTACCCAAAATATACCCCGCAATTAAAAGGGGGCAAAAGGTTGATATTACATTTAACTTGCCAATACTTATTTCAACCGAAAATTAGTTATGATTGAAAAAATTATTTTAGGGATAGATCCTGGTACCACAATTATGGGTTTTGGAATTATAAGTGTTGCTAATAAAAAAATGAGTCTCATTGAGATGAATGAATTAAATCTAAAAAAGCACA
>CESZ01017656.1_pt1 | contig 18129 bp, 8 predicted proteins | sample 531081 | NCBI WGS metagenome assembly CESZ01 (sample SAMEA2621260, study PRJEB7988) | marine metagenome | biome: marine biome (ENVO:00000447); feature: surface water layer (ENVO:00002042); material: "saline water (ENVO:00002010), including plankton (ENVO:xxxxxxxx)" | depth 5 m | reverse complement strand
ATCAATACAAATTTAACTTGGGATGGGTGTTTTTTGTAAAGCAATGATGCAAGAACAGCATTTAGTCCAACAGATTTTCCCTGCCCAGTCGCTCCAGCCATCAAAAGATGAGGCATTTTTGCTAAATCAACTAAATACGTTTCGTTGGATATAGTTTTACCAAAGGCAATTGGTAGAGCCATATCATTATTCTGAAATTTTTCAGAAGATAGTACCTCAAGCATTGAAACGGTATTTTTTGTTTTGTTTGGAACTTCAATTCCAATTGTCCCTTTGCCAGGAATTGGAGCGATAATTCTAATTCCTTCAGCAGAAAGACTTAAAGCTATATCATCTTCTAAATTTTTGATTTTGGATATTCTTACTCCAGCTTCTGGAACAATCTCATATAATGTTATTGTTGGTCCTACTGTGGCACTGATTGAAGAAATCCCAATTTTATAATGTCCGAGTGTTTCAACAATTTTATTTTTTTTGTCCTCAAGATCATCTTTGTCAATTTTAATTTCACTACCACCATAATCATTTAGTAGATCAATGCCAGGCATTTTGTAAGACGAAAGTTCAAGAGTTGGGTCATAATCACCTAGTTCTTTTAATTTTCTTTTAATTTCTTCTTCACTTAATTTTTCTTCATTATCAGTAGCATTTATTTCAATAGCAATATCATTTTCTTTTTCTTGTTCATCAATTTGAATTTCTTTAGCTGAATTATCTGCAATTGGATCGTCTTCTTTTTCAGCTAATGTTACTTCACTTTTTGGTATGTTTTCAATAGAATCTTCAATTTTTATTTCATTTACTTCAACAGGCTTATCATCCTTTTTTTCAGGTTTTATACTTTTTAGCTTTGAGCTTATTAAATTAATAAAATTAGTTACCTCTTTAAATTTGATGTTTAAAGTAAGAGGAAGGTAAATTAACAGAACAGTTAATAATAATAAAGTTGTTCCAATGTCACCTAGAGCATTTTTACAAAGGCTTTGAGTTTGAATTCCCAAGCCACCGGAAAGTAAAGCATTTTCATAAAAGTGGAAAATAAAAACTGGAACATAAATTAATGCAAGAAGAACATGAAATAAAATATTAGAAATAGAAATTCTTTTTAATCCAAAAATTTTTAGTCCAAGCAATAAAGTAAAAGCAAAAATTAAGTATGCAGAAATTCCAAAAAGTCTGTAAATTAATGTGTGAGAAAGATATGCGCCTAGACCTCCCAATGAATTTTTTATTTCATTGTTTGTTATAATATTTGTAAAGTTATTATCTAAGACAATGCTGTTATCAGCTTGCCAGTTTATAAAGAAGGAAGTAAAAGCAATTACAAGATAAAAAGAAAAAAGAACCAGAAGGCTGGCTAATATTATTTGATTATTTCTATTAACAAATGGAGCCTTTAGTTTTTCAAAAAATTTGTTGTTGCTCGTTTTTAATTTAAATTTTTTCTTCATTATAATATAGATATCAAAAATACAAATCGAGATCTACTGCATGCTTATATATAACTATTGTTTTACCATTAAATTGTTAATAATTTATAAGCTTTAGTTTTTAGCTTTGTTAAATTTGTACTTGATATGTCATCATTAAATATAAATAACGAATATGGCTCATTAACTAAAGTAATTTTAGGAGTTGCAAATAGTTTTGGAGGAACACCTCAAATTGAAGAATGCTATGATCCAAAATCAAAAGAAAATGTTATAAATGGAACTTTTCCAATTGAAAAAGATCTGATTGAAGAATTAAGTGGTTTTTTACATGTTTTAGAAAAGTATAATGTTAATGTTATTAGGCCAGAAATAATTGAAAATTACAATCAGATTTTTTCAAGAGATATTGCATTTGTTATTGAAAATAAAATCATTGTTTCTGGAATTATTGATGAAAGAAAGAAAGAAATTGAAGGTATTAAAAACTTTTTTTCTGAAATTAAATCTGAAAATATAATAAAATTAGAAGAAGGTTCAAGAGTTGAAGGAGGTGATGTTATTCTTGATGGTGAAAATGTTTATATCGGTTATTCTAAAGATGCAGAATTTAATAAATATAAAGTTGCTCGTACAAATGAAAAAGCAATTAATCAGATAAAAGATTTATTTCCACACAAAAAAGTATATTCATTTGAATTAAATAAGTCTGATCATAACGCCAGAGAAAATGCTTTGCATTTAGATTGTTGTTTTCAACCAATTGGTAATAAAAAGGCTATTATTTATGAGGGAGGTTTTAAAAACACTGAAGATATTTTATTGCTTATAAATAAGTTTGGTAATGAAAATCTAATAAGAATTTCAAAAGAAGAAATGTATAATATGAATTCAAATGTTTTTTCAATTTCAGAAAATGTTATAGTATCAGAAATTAGTTTTAAAAGACTAAACAATATACTAAGAGAATTAGGCTTTATTGTTGAAGAAATAAAATTTAGTGAAATTGCAAAAATGGAAGGTTTGTTTAGGTGTACAACTTTACCATTACAGAGACTATGAAGCAAATAACAAAAAATATTTTGATGATTGAGCCAGTATCTTTTAATTATAATGCAGAGACGGCTTTAAATAATTATTTTCAGAAAAATGATGCTAATTTTTCAAAACCTCAGATTCAGAAGAAAGCACTAGAAGAATTCAATAATTTTGTTAAGTTATTAAGGTCAAAACAAGTCAATGTTCATGTAATAAAAGATACAATTCATCCCTTAACTCCTGATTCTATTTTTCCCAACAATTGGATATCATTTCATAGTAATGGAGAAGTTCTTATTTATCCAATGTTTGCGAACAATAGAAGATTAGAAAGAAGAACAGAAATAATAGAGCAACTACAAAATGAATATTTTGTTTCTGAAGTTAAGAGTTTAGTTCATTATGAAGATAAAAGTATTTTTTTAGAAGGGACTGGCAGTATGATATTAGATAGAACTAATAAAATATGCTATGCATCAATTTCACTTAGAACTAATAAATCAATTGTTTTAGACTTTTGCGATCAATTAAACTATAAGCCTGTTTTGTTTAATTCTTTTCAGGATGTTGATGGTAAAAGATTGCCTATATATCATACTAATGTTATGATGTGTGTAGCAAGTGATTTTGCTATTGTTTGTTTGGATGCAATTGATTCACAAGATGAAAAGAATTCTGTTATTAATTCATTAATAACAACTAATAAAGAAATAATACAAATTTCAGAGTTACAAGCTAATAAATTTGCTGGTAATATGTTACAAGTTCAAGGAGATAAAAAATATTTAATTATGTCTGAATCTGCATTTAACATTCTTTCTGAGAAACAAATACAAAAAATTGAATCCTATTGTAGTATATTATATTCTGATTTAAAAACAATTGAAAAATTTGGTGGTGGTAGTGCAAGATGTATGATGGCTGAAATATTTTTACCTTTGAAAAAATGATTGAAAAGATTTTATCAAATCAAATAGCATTAGTACTAAAAAAACTTTTTGGTCATAATGAGTATGACGTTCAATTTCAAAAAACTAGAAAGGAGTTTGATGGAGATATTACTTTAGTTGTTTTCCCATTTACAAAATTTTCAAAAACTGGACCTGAAGAAACAGCTAAAAAAATTGGTGATGAACTAATATCTCTTTCTGAAATAAAAAATTTTAATGTTGTAAAAGGATTTTTAAATATTGAAATTGAAGATTTGTTTTGGTTATCTCAACTAGATCAAATCTTAAATCAACAAGACTATGGATTTATTAGCATTAATAAAAATTCACCAACATATTTAGTTGAATATTGCTCTCCAAATACTAATAAACCAATTCATTTAGGACACATTAGAAACAACCTATTGGGTTTTTCTGTAGCAGAGATTTTAAAGGCATCAGGAAAAAATGTAAAAAAGGTTCAAATCATAAATGATAGAGGAATTCATATCTGTAAATCAATGGTTGCATGGCAAGAATTTGGTAATGGTGAAACTCCCGAAAGTACAGGAATTAAAGGTGATCACTTTGTAGGAAAATATTATGTGCTTTTTGATAAACAATACAAAAAAGAGATAGCAGAATTAATTGATAAAGGAATTGATTCAAAATTAGCTGAAGAGAAAGCCCCAATTTTATTAAAAGCAAAAGAAATGCTAATAAGATGGGAGAAAAAAGAAAAGAGTGTTATTGACCTATGGAAGAAGATGAATTCATGGGTTTATGATGGTTTTGAAAAGACATATAATAGATTAGGAGTTGATTTTGATAAAAATTATTACGAAAGTGAAACCTATCTACTTGGAAAAGATGTTGTGAAAAATGGTCTTAATAGTGGTGTCTTTTATAAAAAAGATGATGGGTCTGTATGGATTGATCTAACTGAAGATGGTTTGGATGAGAAAATTATTTTAAGATCTGACGGTACAGCAGTTTATATGACACAAGACATAGGTACTGCTATTCAAAGACATGAAGATTTTGATTTTTCTAATATGATTTATACCGTTGCAAATGAGCAAGATTATCACTTTAAAGTATTATTTCTAATTCTTGAAAAATTAGGTTATTCTTGGGCAAAAAGTTGTCATCATCTTTCTTATGGAATGGTTGATCTTCCATCAGGAAAAATGAAATCTAGAGAAGGTACTGTTGTTGATGCTGATGATATAATGCAGGATATGAATCAAAATGCCAAAAGTATAGCAAAAGAATTAGGTAAGATTGATATTGAAAATAATAAAGAATCTGAAGAGTTATATGAAAATATAGGAATGGGAGCTTTAAAATATTTTATGTTAAAAGTTGATCCTAAAAAAAGAATGTTATTTGATCCTAAAGAAAGTATTGATTTCAATGGAAATACAGGTCCATTTATTCAATATACTTATGCTAGGATAATGTCTATTCTAAGAAAAAATAAACATAAAATAGTTGTTAATAATCAGCTATGTATAAACCAAAAAGAAAAAGAGTTAATTAAAAATATATTAGAATTTCCTAAAATTGTTCAAGAGTCGGCAAATTCTTTCAGTCCTGCAATAATAGCGAACTATGTATTTGACTTAGTCAAAGAATTCAATAGCTACTATCAATCAACAACTATTTTAGGAGCGGATACCGATGATGTTATTTCTTTTAGAGTTGCATTGTCTAAAAAGGTATCTGATAATATAAAATCAGCAATGTTTTTATTAGGGATTAATGTTCCTAAAAGAATGTAACTTGTCAAATTGTTTATAAAACAATAACCAATTTTTTTCTATAAATTTATAATACATTAAAAAAATTATACATTTGCTAATATCATGACAAGAGAAAGAATACATCAAATAATTTTTGAGGCTGATACACCTAAGGGAAAGGCTTTTGATATTGGATTGTTAATAGCTATTCTTTTGTCTGTTTTAGTAGTTATGCTTGAAAGTGTTGAATCTATTGAAAAAGAATATGGTGGACTTTTACTTGCTCTTGAATGGTTTTTTACTATTCTCTTTACAATTGAATATTTTCTGAGAATTTATTCTATAAATCGACCAATAAAATATATTTTTTCTTCAATGGGTATTATTGATCTTTTGGCAATATTACCTACTTATTTAATTTTCACTTTTCCTAATCTTCACACATTAACAGTTATAAGATCTGTTAGGATTATAAGGATATTTAGAGTTTTTAAATTAAAGAGATATATAAGAGGGGCATATACTATGCAAATTGCATTAAGAAATGCAATTCCTAAGATTATTGTTTTTTTACTTTCTGTAATGATTTTAATAATTATTCTAGGTACAATTATGTATATTTTTGAAGGACTAGGAGGTGAAAATCCTGGATTTCAAGACATTCCAAATTCAATATATTGGTCTGTTGTTACATTAACAACAGTTGGATATGGTAATGTTGTTCCGGTTACTGTTATCGGTAAAATAATCGCTTCAATAATTATGCTTTTAGGATACGGTATTATTGCTGTGCCAACTGGAATTGTGACCGCTGGTATTTTAAAATCTAAGAAAAAAACAAGTGGTCAATCATGTATTAATTGTTCAAAAGAAGATCATGATGAAGATGCTTTACATTGTAAATATTGTGGTTTAAAAATACATAATGATTAATATTTAATCAAGATACAATCAAATCCTGTAAGTGAAAAATTTTATTGTTTATAGATCATCTGCAGGCTCAGGTAAAACCTACACACTTGCTGTTAACTATATCTCGCTAGCTATTGGAGGTGTCTTATTTAAAAAAGACTATTATAAAAAAATTTTAGCAATTACTTTTACAAATAAAGCTGCTAAAGAGATGAAGGAAAGAGTCCTTCATTACCTCTACAATTTATCTCAAAAAAATGATATTGATAATATTTTACATGCAATCAAATTGCAAACTAATCTTACAGAAAAATTAATTTTTGACTTTTCGAAAAGTTTATATAATAATATTATTCATAATTATTCAGATTTAGGTATTCAGACTATTGATAAATTTACATATAAAATTGTTAAATCCTTTTCAAGAGACTTAGGTGTAAATAATGATTTTGAACTTGAATTAGACAGTCAAAAAATTATTCAGCCAGTTGTTACTTTGCTTTTAAATAAGGTTTCAGATAAAAATACATCTCTGTCAAATGTTTTAGTTGATTTTACAATGCAAAAAATAGATGAGGGCAATAGCAATAATATTCAACAAGATTTAGAAGCTTTTTGTAATCATTTCTTTTTTGAAGGTTCAGAGGAGAAATTGATAAAAAACTTATTTTCTATTAACGAAAGTAGTGAGATTAAAAACAAATTATTCGATAAAAGAAAAACTTCACAAAACGACATAGTCAAACTTCAAAAAGAAGTTATAAGTTTTTTCACAAAAAATAATTTAACATCAAATCATTTTATTAGAGGAACATATTATAAATTATTTTCTGAAAAGCTTTTAAGTATCAACTATTTAGATTGGATTCCTTCAGATTCATTATTAAATAATATTAATGATAATAATTGGTATAAGAAGAATCTGGATAGTAATTTAAAATTGGAAGTTGATAGATGTAAAGAAGAATTAACTATATATATTGACAGATTAATAAAATCTTTAAAAGATTACATTACATATACTTCAATATTAAAAAAAATATATCCATCTATAATAATAAATGAATTGTTTAATGAGATAACTAATTATAAAAAAGATAATAATATTGAAAATATTTCTTCCTTTAATAGAAAAATTCATAGTTTGGTTACCACACAGGTATCTTCTTTTATTTTTGAAAGAATAGGGGAAAGATATAATCATTTTTTGATTGATGAATTTCAAGATACATCATTACTTCAATGGCAAAATTTATTACCATTAATTACTGATTCTCTTGACTATGGAAAATCAATTGTTGTAGGAGATGGAAAACAGTCAATTTATAGATGGAGGTCAGGAGAAGTTGAACAGTTTTTAAAATTACCTGAAATTTTTAAAGGAGACCATTTAAATTATTTGTCAGACTGGCAATCCAAGCTAAGCAATCATTATAAAGTTGAAAATTTATTAGAAAACTATAGAAGTAGAAAAAATATTATAGAGTTTAATAATAATCTTTTTTCTAGTGTAAAGGCAATTTTATCATCAGATTTAGTAAGCATATATGATAATTCTCAACAAAAATATTCTTATGCAAAAGAGGGAGGGTATGTAAACATTACATTATTTGAAGGTGATGACTATAAGGATGAGATTTTAGAGAAAATTATTGTCGAGATTAATGAACTTATTTCAGAAAAAAATTATAGTTATAGTGACATTGCAATTTTATGCAATACACACAAGGAAATTGAAAGTATTGCTGACTGTTTATCAAAAAATAATATTCCTTTAGTTTCTAATGAAGGTTTGTTAATTTCAAAGTCTACTAAGGTTAAATTATTAATTGCATTAATCAAATATTTAAACAATAATGAAGATGAAGTTGTTAAGGCAACAATCCTTACTAATATTCATCAGCAAAGATCTCTAAAATCACCTATTAGTGAACTTTATAAGAAAATAAATGTTGAACAATCTTTTGTTCAAGTACTTAAAGAATTAAATATCTTTTTGGATATAGAAAAGCTAATGCAATTATCTCTGTATGAAATGATAGACGAGCTAGTTGATTGCTTAGATCTTTTCAGAGATATTTATATTGACTTTTTTATGGATTTAGTTCATTCTTTTTCACAAAAAAATCTAAACAGTATATATGATTTTCTAGAGTATTGGGAAGAAATAAAAAATAAAAAATCAATAGTAATTTCAGAGGAAATTAATGCTGTAAAATTAATGACTATACATAAGTCAAAAGGTCTTGCTTTTCCAATTGTTATAATTCCTTTTGATTGGCAATCTTCAGCAAAAAAAGATATGTGGGTTGAAAATAGTAGTAAGATTTCTAATAAACTAAAATATTCATTAATTAATCAAAACAAAACATTGTTAAATTCTCATTTTGATCTGCAATATAAGAGAGAATTATCTTTAAATACATTAGATAATTTAAATAAATTATATGTTGCTTGTACCAGATCAATAGATTCCTTATATATTTTTTCAACTTCTAAAAAGAAAGCTTCAACTAATAATTTTAATATTAATTCATTTCTTTCAACCTTTACAAATAGTTATCCATATGAATTTGGAGATAAGATTAAAAAAGAGAAAAAAACACATAAAACAAAGAATGTTTTTTATAAGGAAGAGATTTTGAGAAATGATTGGAGAAAAATAATTTCTTTAAGAAACTCTTCGTCTGAATTTTGGGATTTAGAAAACCCCAAAGAAAAAAAAGACTGGGGTAAGCTACTTCACTTTGCTTTATCAAAAATTTATTATGTACATCAAAAAGAAGAAGTTATAGAAGATCTTTACAGAAAAGGTATTTGTAATGCTAATGAGAAAAATAGTTTAGAAAAAGAGCTTAGTTACCTTTTTTCTTTAGATGAAATAAATTACTTTTTCACTAGTGATTGGTTGATAAAAACTGAAAAAGAAATTTTATTGCCAAATGGGAAAACATATATTCCAGATAGGATTCTTTTCAAGAACAATGAAGTAGTTGTTTTAGATTATAAAACCGGAAAGATTGACGTTAGCCATAAAGAACAAATTATGAGATATTCTAATGTGTTGGCTGAAATGGGTTATACTAATATTAACTTATTTCTAATTTATACCAAACTAAAAAATAAGGTGCTAAAAGTATGAAACCATTTTTAGAAAAAATTGCTGAAAGATTAATTAGGAAATTTCCTGAAAATATGGATAGTATTTCTGTTGTGTTGCCTAGTAAACGTTCTGTTGTTTTTTTAAAAAATTATTTATCTACAAAAATATCTAAACCAATTTTTTTACCTATGTTTTTTTCAATTGAGGAGTTTATTGAAAATATATCAGGACTTAAAGTTTTAGATAATGTGTCTTTACAATTTTATTTATATCAAAGTTATTTAGATTCTTCTCAGGGTAAAGTTGATTCTTTTAGTGAGTTTTTAGATTGGGGTAATATTTTATTGCAAGATTTTAATGATATTGATACTAATATGGTAGATTCTAAGTCTCTATTTACCAATATTACAAACATAAAGGAACTTGATAATTGGGAATTACAAGAATGGAGTTTTTCAAATAAAAAATTGACAGATTCTCAAAAAAATTATATTGAATTTTTTGCATCCTTACACGATATTTATAAAAATTTTAAGAAAAGACTTATTAGTAAGAATTATGCATATCAAGGTTTGGCAAATTTTATAGCTGCTGAAAAAATAAAAGATATCCACATTGAATGGAATAGGGTATGGTTTGTAGGTTTAAATGCATTAACTAAATCACAACATCTAATTATTGATGATTTGAAAGAAAGAGATGTTGCAAGAGTTTTTTGGGATGCTGATAAATATTATTTTGATAATCCAGAACATGAAGCCTCATATTTTTTAAAGCAACAGAAACATAAATGGAGCGAAATTGATTTTGAAGGGATCGGTGATTATATGTCTTTTCCAAAAAATAAATTCCAAGTTATTTCATGTCCACAAAATATTGCTCAGGCTCAAGTTATGTCCAAAGTTTTGTCTGCACTAACCGATGATGATTTACATAACAGTAAAACAGCAATAATTTTAGCTGATGAGGGTTTGCTTTTTCCAGTTTTGAATAATATTCCAAAAGAAGTTAAAAAATTGAATGTTACAATGGGTAGTCCATTTAAAATTACGCCATTTTTCTCATTTATAAATAATTTTTTATTACTAAAAATAAAGTCAATAAGAAATAAAAAAAACGGATTTTACTATAAGGATCTTTTTTTATTATTAGATGATCCATATTTTAAAAAGTTAGTTGATAGTCAAAGTCTAAAAAAAATTAAAGCATATATAATTAATAATAATTTAATTTTCATTAATGAAAATGAAATTTTCAATTTTTTAGATCAAGAAACGTTTCAGAGTATTTTTACAATTGACACTGATGTAAATGATACAATCTTACAAATAAAGTTAATTATATCATTGCTAATGAAATGCTTTATAAGAGATAAGTCAATAATAGATATAGAGGTTTTGATGAGTTTTAGTCAGTCAATTGAAGTTGTTCAAAGATTATTTAGTGATTTTAATTTTAATTTAGATTTAACAACCCTTTTGTCTATAATTGAAAGAGTAGTTTCAAAAGAAATTATTCCATTTAAGGGCGAGCCTTTAGAGGGTGTCCAACTTATGGGAATTTTAGAAAGTCGAGCCCTAGATTTTGAAAATATTATAATACTTGGAGTTAATGAAGGAATTCTTCCTAAGGGTAAAATAATAAATTCATTAATTCCTTATGAACTTAAAAGATTTTTTAAAATCCCTTCATATTTAGAAAGAGATGCTATTTTTTCTTATCATTTTTATAGAATTCTGCAAAGAGCAAAAAATATTACATTGACCTATAATTCAAGCTTAGACGATTTTGGTGTTGGTGAAAAAAGTAGATTTATAACTCAGTTATTATCAGAGTACAAGACAAGTAAAATAGATGAGTTTATTTTTTATGACAATGATATTAGATTAGATCCTATAAAGCCTTTTATTATTGGTAGTAACAGTATAAAGGAGGAAATTTTAAAATGGGCTTCAAATGGTGTTTCGCCAACAGCATTAAACATGTATAAGCTTTGTAGCATTGAGTTTTATTTTCATTATTTATTAAAAATTAGAGAGCCTATTCAAATTGATGAGTATGCTGATAATAGTTTGATGGGAAGCGCCATTCATAATTTTTTAGAAGTATTTTATCCAACTGACTCTATTACAACTAAAAATTTTCTTAATTATGAAGACAAAATAAGAGATTCTCTAAATTCTTTCTACAAAAAACATTTATCTGAAAACAACTTTAATAAAGGTAAAAATTATCTATCATTAAAAGTTGCAGAGAAATTACTTAAAGATTTTATAATTTATGAAGAAGAATTATTAAAAGAAAATAATATTCAAATTTTATATAAAGAAAAAGAATTGATCTTAGATTTTAAAGTTAATGAATACAACTTTAAATTAATTGGTAATATTGATAGAATTGATTTATTTAATAATTCTTTAAGAATTATAGACTATAAATCAGGAAAAAATAATTCAAATAGTGAGTTGTTCTTTAGTGATTGGGATGAAGTTAGTGATAATCCAAAAAAGGATAAGGTTTTTCAATTATTAATGTATTCATATTTATTTTTAAAAAATAATCCTCATTTTTTGAATACAAATATTATTGTAGGAATTTATTTTTTAAGAGACCTTAAAAAAGGACTAGTTCCATTACAAAAAAAAGGAGGTTTAAAGTTTGATGATGATTTTATTAAAAATTTTGAAATACAATTACATAGGATTTTTGAAAGAATGATTGAAGATGATTTTAAAGAAAATGATGACTATAAACTATGCGAGTTCTGTAATTCACTGGAGATTACTGGCAGGAATTAGGTTGTATTATACTAGCTAAATATCTTATATTTGTAAATAAATATTTTTCATGCGTTTTTTAACATCACTTTCATTATTAATAATTCTATTTACTTTAAATATTTATGCTAAAGACATAAGTCTTTCAAAAGAGAATAATCGTTTTGCTGTTACTGAAAAATCAGAAAATAGTTTTAAAATCATAAATCAATTAAATTTAATTAATACTAATAAAATTAAAACAGAAAATGGTGAATTTGTTAAGTTGACAGTTCCATACTATTCATCTAATTCTGAAATTGGAAGTCCTGAGCTACCTTCATTAAAGAAGTTAATTTCTGTTCCAAATGATGCTGAAATAAATATTGAAATAATTCATAAAGAATCAAAAAAAGTTAAACTATCAGAATTTGGTATTAATCAGTATATTTTGCCACGTCAACCATCTATTTCAAAGGGGTCAACAGCTGATGAAATAGTTTTTCATATAAACAATAAGATTTATAAAGAGGATAGATTTTTTCAAGATAATATTGTAAGTACTGAACTATTAGGAAAGATGAGAGAGGTCCAATTAGCTAGAATTATAATTTCTCCTTTTTCTTATAATCCTCTAAAACAAGAACTCGAAATTATTACAAGTTTAGAGATTAAGGTTAGCTTTACTAATGCTAGTGAAGAAAATAATCAAATGTTTTATTCTGCTGAGTTTGAGCATCTTTATAAAAAATGTATTAATTATTTGCCTCCAAGTCCAGAAGATATTATTACTACATACCCTGTTAAGTACGTTATTATTTCTGATCCTTTATTTCAAACTCCATTACAGCCATTAATTGAGTGGAAAACAAAGAAGGGATTTCATGTTGTAGAATCCTATACTAATGATCCAAATGTTGGCACAACAACTGCATCAATTAAATCTTATGTTCAAGGCTTATATGATAATGCAACTGTTAATGATCCTGCTCCAACTTATTTACTTTTAGTTGGTGATGTTTCTCAGATACCTTCTTTTAGCGGTAATTCTGGATCTCATATTTCTGATTTATATTATTGTGAATTTGATGGAGGTGGTGACTTTTACCCTGAAATGTATTATGGTAGATTTTCTGCAAATACAGTTGATGAAGTTGAACATCAAGTTGAAAAAACTTTAACTCATGAAAAATACTTGTTTTCAGATCCTAATTTTCTTGACGATATAGTATTAGTTGCTGGAGTTGATGCAAATTATGCACCTACATATGGAAACGGACAAATTAATTATGCAACTGATAATTATTTTAATATTGCTCATAATTTAACTATTCACAATTATCTTTATGGTTCTGGGACTCCAATTACTTCAGATATGGCACAGGCTTCTGCTAGTATTATTAGTAATGTAAGTGAAGGTACAGGTCTTGCAAATTATACAGCTCATTGTGGTTCAAATGGATGGGGTGACCCAAGCTTTAACACTGGAGATGTTGCTTCACTTCAAAATTATGATGAATATGGCCTTGTTATAAGTAATTGTTGTCTTCCAAATAAATTTGATGAGCCAGTATGTTTTGGGGAGGCGTTATTAAGGGCTGATAACAAAGGCGCTTTAGGTCATATCGGAGCGAGTAATAATACTTATTGGGATGAAGATTATTGGTGGTCTGTTGGAAACACATCAAATATTTCTGCAAATCCTACATATTCTGGAACTGGCCTTGGAGCATATGACTGTTGGATGCATGAGAATGGTGAGCATCAAAATGATTGGTTTATTACTCAGGCTCAAATTTTGCATGCAGGAAATCTTGCGGTTACAGAAGCCGGTGGGGCTGAGCAATATTATTGGGAAATATATCATTTGATGGGTGACCCTTCATTAATGCCTTATGTTGGAATACCTACATCCTTAAACGTTAGTCATAATGCAATTTTACCTACAGGAGCAAGTTCATTTGTAGTTAATTCTGAAGAAAATTCTTATGTAGCTTTATCAATGAATGGAATTTTGTTAGATGCACAATTATGTGATGCTAGTGGAGTTGTTAATCTTAACTTTAGTCCAATTTCAAATGTTGGTAATATAGATATTGTTGTTACTAAACAATTTAAACAACCTTATATTAGTACTATTCAAGCAACATCCCCAAACGGTCCATATGTTAATGTTACTAATAACTTTATTACAGATATTAACGGTAATAATAATTCTTTGGCAGATTATAGTGAAACTGTCAATTTAGATGTTGATCTTTTTAATCTTGGAGGAGGTAGTTCTCAAAATTTAAATTTAGTTCTTTCATCCACAGACCAATACATTACAATTATTGATTCTTTAGAGTCAGTTTCCTCAATCAATTCTAATCAAACTATAACTACTACTAATGCCTTTATTTTTCAAATTGCAGATTTAGTTCCAGATCAACATGTTGCAATTTTTCAATTAAATATTTCCGACAATCAGGGAAATATTTGGAATTCAAATATTAATGTAACATTAAACTCTCCAATTTTAAATCATATAAGTTTTACTGTAAATGATCTAATCTTAGGAAATGGTAATGGTAAACTAGATGCTGGGGAAAATTTAGAATTAATAGTTGAGGTAAATAATACTGGACATGCCGATGCATATAATTTAACTGCTAATTTATCCTCTTTAAGTAGCTATATTACTCTTAATAGTTCATCGGCTTCACTTCCTCATTTAAATACTACTCAGTCTCAAATTGTATCTTTTAATATTACTGTAGATAATAATACACCTGTTGGTACTAATATAATTTTTCCATTCAACATTAATGATCAAATTTATTCTTATCAAACTGATTTTTCTGAATTTGCCGGTGAAATTAATGAAGATTATGAAAGTGGTGACTTTTCAAATTATTCTTGGTTACAAGGTACATTCCCATGGGTCGTTGATGCAAATCAAATTTATGAAGGATCATATAGTTCAAGATCAGCCTTTAATTTGCCTGATGGCGAAGAATCAGAACTTTCTATTTATGTAAATGTTTTATCTCCTGGAGATATTTCGTTCTATAAATTTGTCTCTTCTGAGTTTAATTTTGATTTTTTAAAGTTTAAAATTAATGGAACTAAAGTTGGGGAATGGTCTGGTGAAGATAGCGTTTGGAGTTTTGTTTCTTTTCCTGTAAATAATACTGGAACTCATACCTTTAAATGGGAATATGATAAGGATGGGTCTTGGAGTGATGGTGATGATTGTGCTTGGATTGACTACATTGTTTTTCCTCCTATTTATGTTAATCAAACTATTATTAATGATAATGATTTTAGAATGAATATATACCCAAATCCATCACTGGGAATTTTCAATTTGTCTTTTAATGACAATAAAAAACATAATATAGAGATTACTAATTTAAGTGGAAAACAATTTTTATATGTTGAAGATATAATTTCAGATTATAAGTTTGATTTTTCAAAACTTCCAGCTGGATCATATTTTATTAATGTTCTTCCTGAGAATATCAAGTATCAAATTATTAAACAATAGTGTCTAAAGTAATCTCTATTGATTATGGAACTAAGAGGGTAGGAGTAGCAATTTCAGACTCTTCAAGAAAGATTGCATTTGCACTTGAAACTATAAGTAACAAACTAATAATTTCATATTTACAAGAACTGCTTGCTAAAGAAGAAATATCCACAATTGTAGTTGGCAGTCCAAAAAATTTAAATGATAAGGATAATGATATTTCTAATGAAGTTCAAAGCTTTATTAATACATTAAATCAGAAGTTTTCGCATTTAAATATTGAAAAATATGATGAAAGATTCACATCTGTTATTGCTAAAAAAATCATATTAAGCTCTGGTATTAATAAGAAAAAAAGAAGAAATAAAAGTTTAGTTGACAAAGTTAGTTCAACAATTATTTTGCAAGACTATCTTCAAAGTTTAAATTAGATTTTAGATTTTAGATATTTTCCAGTAAATGATTTTTTTTCTAGAATAATTTTTTCTGGTTCACCTGAAAAAATTACTTGACCTCCTTCATCTCCTCCATTTGGACCTAAATCAATTATCCAATCAGCACATTTAATAACATCTAAATTATGTTCAACACAAATTATTGAGTGTCCACTGTCTATAAGTGAATCAAATGATTTAAGTAATTTTTTGATATCATTAAAGTGAAGACCCGTTGTTGGTTCGTCAAAAATAAATAGAATTTTATTTTTATTATTTCCTTTAGATAGAAAGGAAGCAATCTTTACTCTCTGAGCTTCTCCACCGCTAAGGGTGTTGGAAGATTGACCTAACTTTATATATCCAAGTCCAACGTCTTGAAGAGGTTTAATTTTATTTGCTATAGATTTTTTATTATTTTCATTAAAAAAATCTATTGCTTGATCAACTGACATTTCTAATATGTCTGCTATATTTTTTTCATGAAACTTAATTTCTAAAATTTCATCTTTAAATCTTGTCCCTTTACAGTCTTCACATTTAAGATGAACATCTGCCATAAATTGCATTTCAACTTTTATCTCACCTTCACCTTTGCAAAAATCACATCTTCCTCCATCAACATTAAAAGAAAATAGACCACTTTTATATTTTCGAGCTTTTGATAAAGCTTGGGAAGAAAATAATGTTCTAATTTCATCATACGCTTTTATATATGTAATTGGATTTGATCTTGAGGATTTCCCTAAAGGATTCTGATTAATAAATTCCAGTCTATTTATTTTGTCTGTAGTAATCTTAATAGAATCATAATATCCTTCATCTTTTTCATAAATACCAATTTTATTATTAAAGGCAGGTTTAAGTACATCTTTAATAAGTGATGATTTTCCTGATCCACTTACTCCCGTTATTAGTGTTAGGCAGTCCAGTGGAAATTTAACGTTAATATTTTTTAGATTATTTCTTTTTGCATTTTTTATTTGCACATAGTCGTTCCATTTTCTTCTAAAATCTGGCTTTTTAATTTCCAGCTCATTTGTTAAATATTTTGTTGTTAAACTTGATTTTTCTTTATAAATATCACTAGTTGCTCCATTGAAAATTATATTACCTCCATGTATTCCTGCTTCTGGGCCAATATCTATCATATAATCAGAGTTTAACATAATTTCTTCATCATGTTCTACAACTACTAAGGTATTACCTATATCTCTTAAATTTTTTAATATTTTGATCAATTTGCTTGTATCTCTTGGGTGGAGCCCAATACTGGGCTCATCAAGAATATACATTGCACCAACTAATGAACTTCCAAGAGAGGTTGCTAAATTTATTCTTTGAGACTCTCCTCCTGACAGAGTTTTTGCTTTTCTGCTAAGCGTTAAATATTCTAAGCCCACATCATTTAAATACCTTAATCTACTTATTATTTCATCTAATATTCTTTCTGCTATAGAGAAATCATTTTTATCTAACTTAAGTTTTAAAAAGAAATTTAATGCTTCTTTGATTGAAAGATTACTTATTTCAGAAATATTTTTGCTGCCAATTTTGATAAATTGTGTTTCTTTTCTTAATCTTGTGCCATTACAATCATCACATGATGTTTTTCCTCTGTATCTAGCAATTAAAACTCTTGCCTGTATTTTATATTTTTTAGTTTCTAAAAAGTCAAAAAATTGATATATACCTTTACAATTTCCTTTTCCATGCCAAAGAATTTCTTTTTCTTCATTTGACAGATCTTTATATGGTCTATGAATAGGGAAATTAAAATCTAATGACTTTTTAACAAATCTATCTTTCCATTTCGATAATTTTAGCCCCGACCACGGAGCAACAACTCCTTCAAAAACTGATAAGTTTTCATCTTTTATTACTTTGTTTTTGTCGATGCCTAGAATACTGCCATAACCTTCACATTTCTTACACGCTCCATAGGGGTTATTAAATGAGAATAGCTCTGGAGATGGGCTTAAAAATTTAATACCATCTAATTCAAATTTGGTAGAAAATTTTTTTTCAGTTGATCCGTTTATAATTAAACATTGTCCACTTCCTTCAAATAGAGCTGATTCTATAGAATCTGTTATTCTATTTTGATCAACTTTTTCCTCGATAAAAATTCTATCGACAACTGTGAAGATTTTATCATTATTGATATTTTGCATATCAATTTCTTTTAATTTATAAACTTTCTTTTTAATTAATATTCTTGAGTAACCATTTTTTTTAAGTCTATTAATTAATTCATAATTTTTTTCTTTA
>CESZ01016614.1_pt1 | contig 18247 bp, 14 predicted proteins | sample 531081 | NCBI WGS metagenome assembly CESZ01 (sample SAMEA2621260, study PRJEB7988) | marine metagenome | biome: marine biome (ENVO:00000447); feature: surface water layer (ENVO:00002042); material: "saline water (ENVO:00002010), including plankton (ENVO:xxxxxxxx)" | depth 5 m | reverse complement strand
ACAGAAAAAATTAATGATAGTTTACCTAAAACCCGTGTAATCGGTCTTTCTCTGCATGACGATATTACCTACGTGAAAAAGTTTCTCTCTATAGGTGCTAAGGGATATCTAACAAAAAACACTTCGAAAAGTGAATTGGTTGAGGCCATTCATGCAGTTTACAAAGGAGAAACCTTCATCGCATCTGACATCAAGGATAGATATTTTACTTCACTTTTAAACGTTGATTCTGAGGCAAAAAAAGAATTGACAATGAAGGAAATTGAAATTGTCAAGCATATCGCCAAAGGACTTACTTCTAAAGAAATTGCCGAAAAGCTCTTCATTTCACACAGAACAGTAGAGACCCACAGACACAACATTCTTAAAAAGTTAGACATGCCAAATTCTGCGCAGCTCAGTAGCTGGGCAAAGGATAAGGGTTACGTTTAAGGAAGCTATCCAAGTCTTACTTTTCTGAAATATTTCTGAAGATTTATCGTTTTAATTCAGCTACTGAAACGAATTCTTCACCCTTCGTTTATATTATAAACAAGCTTTATGAAAACTCCTTATCTCTATATCTTAAGTCTCACATGTCTTCTTTTCGGCTGTAGAAAAGTCAATAATACTTGCACTGTTGCAGACTATCCTGCGGCACCTAGTTCTGATTGGCAAACGGCTTATGGAGGATCAGGAGAAGAAGCTCATGGTCATTTTATCTTGACTTGTTCCGATGGTGGTTATCTTCAGGTAGGCGAAACTGGTTTCATACCGAATTCCGCAAAAATATTGGTGGTCAAGACCGATCCAAGTGGTGTTTTCCAGTGGTCAAGGGAATTCTCAGGCGGAACAGGACACAATCTGGGTAACTCGGCATTTGAAGGAGAGGATGGCTATTTTATTTGCGGTTCTTTAAATGAAAATAGTGCCATTATAAAGCTCAATAAATCAGATGGAAGTATTGTTTTCGAGAAAACACACGAAAATGGCGGAAGTGATGCTTTCGAGCACATAAGCGTTACTCCAGAAGGTATCATTGCGGTTGGATATATTCAAGCCGAAGACAATTTAAATACCTTTTTTACAGAAGGCCAAGGTTATCTTACCTTTCTTGATGGTGATGGAAACATAACAAATGGAATCAATCTTGAAAACAATATGTCTCATGCTTATCGGATTAAAAATTTAGGGTCTGATTTTATTGTTTCCGGGCTTACAGAGGGAGCAAATGATTATGCGCTCTTAAAGATTGACGCTTCAGGTAATTTGATTTGGAATAAAACTTTTGGAGGAAGTAATGCAGACCATTGTTTTGCAATGGACTTATCAGCTGATGGTCATATATTACTCTCAGGACATACCTTATCTGGAACTGAAAACTGGGATGCTTATACAATGAAAATTGATCCTGATGGCAATCAGCTTTGGGAATCTAAAACAGGAAATCCTCGGGGCTTTGACCCCAAATACATTCATGATGAGGTTTGGGGAATAAAAGGAACTACTGACGGAGGTTGTATTATTGTTGCGGGTACAGGTGATGAATATAGTACCTATAAAAGACGCTGTGGAAATGATGGAGATGATTCCAATACTTGGCATGTTTATTTGGTGAAATATGATTCTAATGGAAATGTCGAATGGCAAAAGACCTATGGGTCCGCTGAGGGTGGTGATTGGGCAGGAGAAGATATTGACTTAACTGCTGATGGAGGAGCAATTGTTGCTGTGGATAACGGTTCTTTTGGTTTTCTTAAAATTTCGCCTTTCTAGATTTAGTAAATAAATTTTTTGAGTCATCAACCAAATGTCAGATTTGTTTGTTGTAATGACATATGCAAGCCATTACAACATATTCACAAAGTAATTTCCCTACGGACTGGAATTCTATTCAAGATCGAATTCAAGCCATTGATCCGATTAAATATGCGGCAACGCGAAATTTTGAAAAAGGTGCATTGACCTTATTGGGTCCTTATATTTCTCGTGGTGTAATTTCTACAAAGTCTATTTTCGAGCATGTCAATTCATTGGACCTAGAATGGAGAGCATCTGAAAAGCTTATCCAAGAATTGGCATGGAGAGATTATTGGCAGCAGGTATGGGTGGCAAAGAAAACCCAGATTGAGTCAGACCTTAATTATGAGCAAAAAGAGGTTTTGCATTCTGGAGTGCCCACTGCAATTGTTGAGGCAAACACAGGTATTGAAGCCATTGATAAAGCAATAGATAATTTCTACAATACAGGTTATTTACACAATCACATGCGCATGTATATTGCAGCAATATGTTGTAATATCGGAAAGTACCATTGGAGTAGACCAGCGAAGTGGATGTATGCAAACCTACTTGATGGTGATTTGGCAAGCAATCATCTGAGCTGGCAATGGGTCTCAGGTACTTTTTCCAATCGAAAATATGTGGCAAACCAAGAGAATATCAACAAGTATTTTAATAGTACACAGCGCAATACTTTTTTAGATGTTCCCTATGAGGCATTTAACAGTCTAGAGGTACCTGATGCATTAAGGCAAAGTAACAATGGTATAGCTGAAATCAAATATCCCGAGTCCCTTTCGCTTCCGGCACTTGAGCAGAAGAGAACTTTGGTTTACAATTATTATAATCTAGATCCATTATGGTATCAAGGAGAGGATGTACAGCGGATATTATTAATTGAGCCTGCTATTTTTGAGCGTTATCCAATCAGCCAAAAGTGTATGGACTTTGCAGTTGGCCTTTCCAATAATATAAAGGGTATTAAGATTTTTGTTGGGTCATTTGCGGCACTTGAAGCTCAGCTGAATGGTGCCGAAATTGTATTCAAAGAACATCCGCTAAACGAACATTATCACGGTACTCAAGACAATCGAGATTGGATGACTTCTGTTCATGGATATTTTCCTGGATTCTTTAAGTTTTGGAACAAAGCAAAAAAGGAGCTCGTCAAGTGAAAGAGGCAATGAATATTGTTTGGCTTAAGAGAGACTTGCGCTTGCAGGACCACCTTCCCTTTTTTGAGGTGGAAAATAATTCAAAATGTAATTATTTGCCCATTTATATTTTGGAGCCCTCCGCAATGGCGTATCCAGATTCTTCTTTAAGACACGTGCAGTTTGTCTACCACTCTATTTTGGAAATGAACAGCATCTTGGCAGCCTTCAATCGAAAGATATATATCCTGTATGGTGAAGCGATGGAGGTTTTTAATTCCTTAAACGAACAATTCGACATCCAAAACGTGTATTCTTATCAGGAGAGCGGTGTTAAATCGACCTGGGATCGGGACAAGAATGTTTCCTCTTTTTTACAGAAAAATGGCATTAAATGGACAGAATTTCAACGAGACGGAATTATTCGAGGCATTAAAAATCGGGTGAATTGGGATAAAAATTGGTTTATTGCAGTGAATAGCCCATTGATTTTGAATGTATATTCCCACAATACAGAACCGTTAAAAAGTTTGCCCTTTGATTTTCCTAATTCACTTAAAGAAACACTTCAGAAATATCCAGATTCTTTTCAGAAGGCTGGGGAAAGTTACGCTATGCGTTATATAAGTTCCTTTTGTGAAGGGCGAGGTTCGAACTATAGTCGGCATATTTCAAAACCTAAAGAGAGCCGAAAATCTTGTGGAAGAATATCTCCTTATTTGGCTTGGGGGAATTTATCGGTACGTCAGGCTGTGCAATATGTTCGAAACCATCCGAACTATGACTCAAATAAGCGCAGCTTTAATAATCACCTTACTCGACTCAAATGGCGTTGTCATTTTATCCAAAAGTTTGAGGTCGAGTGTACCTATGAAACGCATTGTGTAAACCGGGGCTATGAAACCTTGGAATATGAAAGTAACCCTGAATTCCTAGAAGCCTGGAAAAAAGGACAAACTGGTTTCCCACTTGTTGATGCTTGCATGCGTTGTTTGATAGCAACGGGTTGGATTAATTTTAGAATGCGTGCGATGCTCGTCTCTGTATTGTGTTTTCATTTGGATTGCAATTGGAAAAAAGGGGTGTATTTTGTTGCTCAACAATTCCTAGATTACGAACCTGGAATTCATTATCCACAATTTCAGATGCAAGCCGGTACGACCGGAATAAATACCATTCGGATGTACAATCCCATCAAGCAATCCCAAGAGCACGATCCAAATGGTGTGTTCATAAGAGAATGGGTTCCCGAATTAAAAAATATCCCCGTTGAATTTATTCATGAACCGTGGAAAATGACTGCCATGGAAAAAGAGCTACATGATATTGGAAATGATTATCCCGAGCCGATTGTCGATTTAACAGCAGTTGCCAAAATCGCTAGAGCAAAAATTTGGGGACACCGAAAGCATAAAGCTGTCAGAGCAGACAGTAAACGAATTGTTGCATTACACACCAGAAACAATGGAAAAAAGAAAAGCCGTTAATCTTATCTTCCCGCACCAGCTTTTTGAGAAAAGAGACTTGCTAGATAACGCATGTGAGACCTACCTGATAGAGGAATATTTGTTCTTCAATCATTTCAAGTTCCACAAACAAAAAATTGCATTCCATAGGGCTTCTATGAAGGCATATGCTGATTTCTTGAAATCACAAAATACTTCAGTGACATATATTGAGTCAACTGAGATGAAAAGTGATATTAGGATCCTTTTAGAGGAAATTTTGGCTTCTGGAGTGACGCAGATAAACTTCTATGACCCTGTAGATAGCTGGTTATTAAAAAGGTTAAATTCATTTTCCGAGCGCATACAACTGAACATGCTTGAGACACCTTATTTTATCAATACAAATGAAGATTTGAGTACCTTCTTTCGAGCAGATAAGAAGTCTTTCTTTCAAACTACTTTCTATAAGCAGCAACGCGTAAAACATAATGTCTTGATGGAAAAAGACGGCAACCCAAGAGGAGGGAAGTGGACCTATGATGTAGACAATAGAAAAAAATACCCAAAAGGTCAGCAGCCACCTGAAATACAATTCCCTAAATCAAGTCCATATTGGGAGGAGGCCATACAATATGTCGGAACCCACTTTAAAGACTACCCTGGTTCCCTTGAGGCCAAACGTATTTATCCAATCACCTTTGAAGAGACATCCGATTGGCTGGTATGTTTTTTAAGTGAGCGCTTTGAGGAGTTTGGTATTTATGAAGACGCAATCGTAAAAGAGGAAATTTTTCTAAACCACAGCTTGCTTTCGCCACTTATGAATGCTGGCTTGATTTCACCGCACAAAGTCATCAATGAAAGTCTTTTGTTTGCGGAAAACAATGACATACCATTAAATTCCTTAGAGGGCTTCATTCGTCAAATTATGGGTTGGAGAGAATTTATTCGCGGGATGTATTTGTGTAAAGGGGGCTTCTCTCGAACTCAGAATTTTTGGGGTTTTGAACGAAAGATACCGAATAGCTTTTATGATGGTACAACAGGAATTGATCCCGTAGATGATACGATTAAAAAAGTTTTAGCCACTGGTTATTGTCACCATATTGAACGTCTCATGGTACTTGGAAACTTTATGCTTCTTTGTGAATTTCATCCAGATGAGGTCTATCGTTGGTTTATGGAATTATTTATAGACGCCTATGATTGGGTTATGGTTCCGAATGTATATGGAATGAGTCAGTTTGCAGATGGTGGAACTTTTGCAACCAAACCATATATCGGTGGATCTAACTATATCAAAAAAATGAGCAACTATGGTAAAGGTCCTTGGACGGATATTTGGGATGGCTTGTTTTGGCGGTTTATTTCTGTAAACCAAGATTTCTTTCTTAAAAATCCGCGGATGTCAATGATGGTACATTCCTTTAACCGAATGTCAGATGAAAAGAGCGCTTTGCACTTAGAGAATGCAGCAACGTTTTTAGCTCAAATGGATAGCCAATAATTAAGCGGAAAAATGTTTTTCAATTTGATCCTCAAGATAGGATCGAACATCTTCATTTCCTACTTCTTCAAGCACCTCCCCCAAGAAAGCTTTTACCAATAGCTCTTTTGCAGATTTTTCAGACAAACCTCGTGACCTAAGGTAAAAAACCGCTTCTTCATCTAATTGACCCGTTGTGGAGCCGTGAGAACATTTTACGTCATCTGCATAGATTTCGAGTTCTGGTTTCGAATTTATTGTTCCCGTTTCACTCAATAATATGTTGGCGTTGGATTGAAAAGCATTGATTTTTTGGGCATCTTTTCTTACAAATACTTTCCCGTTGAATACATTTGTGGCTCGATCATCCACCACTCCTTTATAAAGCTCTTTCGAATAACAATGGGCAACTTTATGATCTACGGTGGTGTGGTTGTCGCAGTGTGATTTCCCCTTTAAGGTATAAGCACCATTCATGAAGGTTTCACAATTATTTCCATTCACCCTAATGTTCAGGTCATTTCTTGTCAATCGCCCGGATAGACAAAAGGTATTCATCGTAAAGGAACTGTTTGCCGCTTGATTGACATATTCTCTCTGAATGTCGAAGGTATTTAAGCCATTTTTCTGAATTTTATGTACACTAAGATGGGCATTTTCTTCCACCTCAATATAAGTAGATGCGTTGATGAAGCTCGCATTTACCTCTGATCCTTGAAAATTCATGATTACGTTTCCTTTCGATTGTTTACAACATCGGATGTAAGTTCTAGGAAAGACAAAATTATTTTCTGTATTCTCAAATACAAGCTCAATATCCGAGGTGTTTTCTTGATCAAAGACAATCTCTATGGCTGATGTGCAATGCAGAAGGTTTAAGGCGTCAAAAGGATCTTCTTCGCTTATTTTTGGTATTGATTCCCAATGTGTTTTTACCCCGTTTATTGAAACATCTGCTTGGATTTGACCATTTTTAATAATGATTCGTTTGGCATTGGATGATATTTGAGGTGCTGATACCTCCCCATTTAACTCGCCATCAAATGGCAGTTTCAATAAACCGTTGAGACTGGTGTATTTCCAATGTTCGTTTTTTCTTGTTGGAAAATCGCTTTCTTTCAATATACGCCCAGCTTGCTTTACAGAATCATCTGATAAAGGAAATTGAGAGGGCTTGAAGTGAGCTCTCAGGTCATCAAATTTGGTTTTTTTCAGTACTTCTTCCATGACTTAACCTTCCTGTAATTCAGCTTTAATCCAATCGTAACCCTTTTCTTCAAGTTCAAGAGCCAAATCTTTATTTCCTGTTTTTACAATTTTCCCGTCATAAAGTACATGAACGTAGTCGGGAACAATGTAATCTAAAAGTCTTTGATAGTGTGTGATTACTATGGATGCATTCTCAGGTGACTTTAATGAATTCACACCTTTTGCAACAATTCTTAGCGCGTCTATATCCAATCCAGAGTCAGTTTCGTCCAAAACAGCAAGCTTAGGACTCAGCATGGCCATCTGAAATATTTCATTTCGTTTTTTTTCACCGCCGGAGAATCCTTCATTTACAGCCCGCGATGCCAACTTGCTATCTAGCTCAACAATTTTCGATTTTTCTCTGACAAGAGACATGAATTCTTTGGCAGAAATAGGGTCCTCTCCATTAGCTTCACGGGTTTCGTTGATGGCCGTTCTTAAAAAGTTAACATTGGAAACGCCTGGGATTTCAACCGGATATTGAAAGGCTAAAAACAATCCCGCATGGGCTCTTTCTTCCGTATCCAATTCTAATAGGTCTTCTCCTTCAAAGGTAACCGATCCTTCGGTTACTTCGTACTCTTCTCGTCCTGCAAGGATACTGGCTAATGTACTTTTACCGGCTCCATTAGGTCCCATGATGGCATGAACTTCACCTGCATTGACACTAAGGCTTAATCCTTTGAGAATTTCCTTCCCTTCAATGCTTGCATGTACGTTTTTTATTTCAATCATAACTTTTGATTTATCCTACGGATCCTTCTAAACTAATGGCTAATAATTTCTGTGCTTCTACGGCAAACTCCATTGGAAGCTGATTCAATACTTCTTTACAATAGCCATTGACAATAAGACTTATCGCTTTTTCTTCTGAAATTCCTCTTTGCTTACAATAAAATAGCTGATCTTCTCCAATCTTGGATGTTGTTGCTTCATGCTCTATTTGGGCACTCGGATTTTTACATTCAATGTATGGGAAGGTATGGGCTCCACAATGGTCTGTCATTAACAAAGAATCACACTGTGAAAAGTTTCTTGCATTTTTAGCATTCTTGTGAATCTGAACTAGTCCGCGGTAAGAATTCTGAGAATCTCCTGCAGATACTCCCTTAGAAATAATGGTGCTCTTTGTGTTTTTACCCAAGTGAATCATTTTAGTGCCCGTATCAGCTTGCTGATGATTGTTGGTAACGGCTACTGAATAAAATTCGCCTACCGAGTGATCCCCTTTCAAAATACATGAAGGGTACTTCCAAGTAACAGCAGATCCGGTTTCAACTTGTGTCCATGATATTTTTGCATTGGTCTCGCAGAGGCCTCTCTTTGTCACAAAATTAAATACGCCACCGACTCCGTTTTTATCACCTGGATACCAATTTTGAACCGTAGAATACTTGATTTCTGCATCTTTGAGTGCTTTCAGCTCAACAACAGCAGCGTGTAATTGATTTTCGTCTCTTGAGGGAGCTGTACAACCCTCTAAATAGGAAACATAAGAGCCCTCCTCGGCAACGACTAATGTGCGCTCGAATTGACCCGTTCCTCCCGCATTTATTCTGAAGTAAGTCGATAATTCCATTGGACACCTTACGCCTTTCGGAATGTAGCAGAATGAACCATCGGTAAATACGGCGGCATTTAGGGCTGCATAAAAATTGTCTGTATGTGGTATGATTGTGCCCATGTGTTCACGAACCAATTCTGGATATTCTTGAACAGCCTCTGAGAAAGAGCAAAATATAATCCCCAACTCCTTAAGCTTTGATTTGAATGAAGTTGCTACAGAGACAGAGTCCATAACAAAGTCTACAGCAACGCCTGTCAGCCTTTTTTGCTCCTCAAGCGATATTCCAAGCTTCGCCATAGTTTCCTTCATCTCAGGATCTACATCATCCCAAGATTCATATTTCTTGCTTTGTTTTGGAGCTGCGTAGTAGGTTATTTTTTGGAAGTCTGGTTTATCATACTTAACATGCGCCCACTCCGGTTCCGTCATTGTTAGCCAAGCTTTGTAGGCATTTAAACGATATTCAAGAAGCCATGATGGCTCCTCTTTTTTTGCTGATATTAAACGAATGATATCTTCATTTAATCCCGCGGGAATTGTTTCGGTTTCTACGTCTGTAACGAAGCCAAATTTGTAATCTTGATTTTCAAGATCTTTTGCCAATTCGTTTTCCGTGTATTGTCCCATATTCGATTAAACCTTATTTTAAACTGAGAAAGATTCTCCGCATCCGCACGTCCTGTCCGCATTTGGGTTTTGGAAAACAAAGCCTTTTCCGTTGAGCCCACCAGAAAAATCTAGCGTGGTTCCTAACAAATAGAGATAACTTTTCTTGTCTACAACAACCTCAATATCGTTGTCCATAAAACTAGAATCATCCTCTTTTCTCTCGTTGTCGAACGTCAATTGATACATTAAACCTGAGCATCCTCCGCCTTCAACACCAACGCGAATGAAGAATCCTTCTTTCCCATCGTCTTCCATGAGTCTTATGGCTTGTTTTTTCGCTGAATCTGTAACAGTAATCATTCCTAGCGTATAAATTAGAATTGTTTTAAGTAACCTTTTTTGTATTTGCAAAAGTACTACATTTTGGCCATTGACACAAAATTACCTTTGACTTGTACTTTTTAAACATTTCAATTCTAAACTTGTTTGGAAAGCATGGAAAAGAAAACACTGATTATTGGCGGTACGAAGGGTATAGGAAAAGCAATTTTAGAAGAACTATCAGGTCATGAATGTTATGTCATTTCTAGGTCTGAATCAACACTTTCGAATCATTTTGTCGTAGACGCCTTGACAGGTGATTTGCCCGAAATTGATGGCTTGACGGGTTTAGTCTATTGTCCTGGGTCAATTAATCTGAAACCATTTCACAGGCTTACACAGGACGATTTTATTGATGATTATCAAAAAAATGTGCTTGGCGCAGTTCGTGTACTCCAGTTTTATTTTCGAACCCTCAAGAAAAATCAAGGTTCTGTCGTCCTATTTGGAACAGTAGCCAGTCAACAAGGAATGCCTTTTCACGCCTCAATTGCGGCTGCTAAAGGCGGATTGGAGTCTTTAGCAAGAAGTTTAGCAGCGGAATGGGCACCCAGCATTCGCGTTAATATTGTAAATCCATCGCTTACTGATACCCCATTAGCAGAAGCTTTATTGAGTACAGAACAGAAAAGAGAAAATGCGGCACAACGTCATCCTTTAAAGAAAATAGGGACTCCCCAAGATATTGCAAAAGCAGCGGTGTTTTGTTTAGAGAATGATTGGCTAACGGGTCAAACTATTGGCGTCGACGGTGGGCTGTCATCGGTTCGTGTTTAACTAAGTATCTTCTTAATTGTCTCTTTTACTTTTGATTATATTTGCCGAAAAACAAGATGAATAATTTAGAGGAAACATTATTAAATATTGGTTTCTCATGGCAGTTCTCCATGTTAATACCTTTCATTATCATTTTCGTTTTTGGATTTTTTATTTCTTTTTTGTTTTCAAAGATTATAAAATCAAAACCTTTGAGGTTCAGCATATCTTTTGTCATTGGGATCCTATTCTCGGGCGCTTATTTTGCTTTTTACCCAATTTATATATCTGATCTTGACAATGAATTCAGAATTGAAAATCATATATCGAACAATAAACAAAATGAGGCTTTTCTTGAAGTTTTGGTCCTTCCTGACTGTCCGCATTGTATTTATTCCACGGACTTAGTTAAAAAACTTGCTTTACGGAATACTGACGCTAAAATTGTTTACAAGATTGTATCTAGGGATGGTTATGGTGGAGGTATTGAAGAAAAGTTGAAAAAGGAAGGTATGAAATATAGCCATTCCGCTTATGACGCCTATATCAAAACCTTAGCAAAGGGTTCCTTTCCTTCCTTTGTCTTTCACGAAAAGGGATCGAAAAATGTTCAGATTTGGAATAACAACACTTTTGGCAGTAAGGCATTAGATGATATCGAATCAAAACTGAAGATCGATTAGCAAACACCCAACAATCTATCTAAAGTATAGAACTGAGCCGCTATTTGTTGTTATTATTTAAATTTAATTAAACCAAAGGCCCGTTTATTCAAATCATAGATGTAATATATTAAGCCGAGTGAATGATATGCTAAAAAATAAACGCGATTGAAATTTCATTTGCAATGAATTGTCTATTTTTGATTTGATTACGAAAACTAAAATAAAATAAAATGTCATTTGAACTACCAAAATTGAGCTACGCTTATGATGCGCTCGAACCCCATGTTGATGCAAGAACTATGGAAATCCATCATTCTAAGCACCACCAAGGTTATACAAATAATTTAAATGCTGCGATTGCAGGAACGGATTTAGAAGGTAAATCAATTTCTGAAATTCTGGTCGCTTGCGCAGATAAACCTGCTGTTCGAAATAATGGTGGAGGTTTTTATAACCATACCCTGTTTTGGGAAGTAATGTCTCCGAATGGAGGCGGCGCTCCTTCCGGAGATTTAGCAAGTGCTATCGATAGTGCTTTTGGATCATTCGAAGGATTTAAAGATGTTTTCTCAAAAGCTGCGGCTACAAGATTTGGTTCTGGATGGGCTTGGCTTTGTGTTACAGATGGTAAATTAGAGGTTTGTTCTACACCAAACCAAGACAATCCAGTAATGGGAGAAGGTTGTGATGGAACACCCATTTTGGCCCTTGATGTTTGGGAGCATGCCTACTATCTGAATTATCAAAATAGAAGACCGGATTACATTAAGGCTTTTTTCGAAGTTGTAGATTGGTCTGTGGTTTCTGAAAAGTTTGAAGCAGCTAAATAACTTATATACTGAATATTAATAATATTTGACGCAATATTAGGCAGCAATAATAGGAGTTTTTATTCTCTGATTTTTGTGTTAAATTTGTGTGAATTAAAATCAAAATTTTATGAAAAAACTTATACTATCTTTAATAGGAGTAGTCTTTGCATTCGCAACTAACGCTCAAGTTGTTGTTAGGGGAGTTACTCCTGAGGTAATTGCCAACAACTATGAATTTACATGGGCCGATCCAGGTGGAGGCGATTGGTCTTGTCCAGACTTTTTAGTCCCGAATACTTTTGTGGAAGCCCCAATTATGTTGGCTGACGATGGCACTGCCGGTGAAAATATTCAAGGGAATCCTTTGTCCGCAGAAGCTTGTAATGGTCCATTGATCAATGATATGACTGGTTACATCGCAATCATTTACAGAAACACTTGTGAGTTTGGATACAAAGCACTTCAAGCACAAAATGCAGGAGCTGTTGGAGTCATTATCTTAAACCGTGATCCAGAAGTAGTTGGAATGGGTGGAGGAGTTGAAGGGCTTAATGTCACTATTCCTACTGTTATGCTATCAAGTGTTGATGGTGCTACACTAACGGATGAGATGGCAAACGGTGAGGTTGTTGTATTTATGGGGAATAAGCAAAACTTATTTGCGAATGATGGTGGTTCCTCTGAATCCGCTGCACTTTCTCCAAGATATGGTTCTATTCCTGTAGCTATGGCGAATAACAATTACTCTTTCCAAGTTGGTATTGAGGTTTATAATTTCGGTTCAGCGGACAATACTTTTAACGTAACGGCATCTGTTGATGGCCCTTCTGGTAATGTTTATACTGAGACAGTTAGTTCACTTATTCCTACAGGTGATACATTGCCGATTTTCAATGGTAATCCAATTGAATTTTCCACTGTGGCTCCTGGTACATGGGATGAAGGTGATTACACGCTTACCTATACAATTGCGATCGATGGACAAACAGATGAGTCAGATTTTGACAATGTTTACGTGAGAAACTTTAGTGTGACATCAATGCTTTCCCTTGCAGGACAGGAAAATGGAACGCTTAAAGCGAATTCATTCCCAAATAATGCTACTGCAAGTTACCAAACATGTATGCAAATTCAGGATGTTTATCCGAGTGTTACTTCTGGGATTTCAGGAGTATACTTTGCAGCACAAGCTAGTGATAGTTTACTTCAGGATGAAGAAATCATTATTGACATCTTCGAATGGAATGATGCATGGATTGACGTTTCTGCAGGTTGGGCAGCAATTACATTTGATGATTTAAATCAAGTAGGTGGTGGATTGTACTATCCAGCTTCGAATGATGAGAATGGTCAAGTCGTTTATGCTCCACTTGACAATGGCGTTGCACTAGCAGACAACCAAAGATACTTGGCTTGTTTGACAACATATAACCCTAATATTTCTTTTGGTTATGACAACTCTCTGAACTACGATGCGAATTACAGCATTTATCTGCAGCCAATTTCTCCATTGAACATTGACGGTACACAGTGGTATTCAGGATGGACAGGAGTTTCTGCATTGGCTTTAGGATTGAAGATCGAAGAGAATGCAGGTCTTGAAGAGATTGCTGAGGTTTCTGGTTCAGCATTTCCTAATCCAGCAACTGATGTTGTAACAATTGACATCGACGGTGAAGGATCAGCAATCGTTGTTGTTTCTGACATCTCAGGTCGTATTGCCTTTACAAATAATGTAACATTGGTAAATGGACAGTCTTCTTTTGATATTTCTTCTTTAGACAACGGTGTTTACATGTTCAATGTAACATTGGAAAATGGAAGTACATCAACCTTTTCGGTTGTTAAAAAATAAGTCATTTATTTGATGGAAAAGGGCTGATTTTATCGGCCCTTTTTTTTTGCACTACAATCAAGGAATTCTTCCTTATCTTTGACCTCCGATATGACAAACAAATATACTGTTACAGCCGCTTTACCATACGCTAATGGCCCTTTACATTTGGGACATGTAGCGGGCGTATATCTTCCGGCTGATACCTTTGTCCGGTATTTAAGAATGAATGATGCCGATGTTTTATTTGTTTGTGGCAGTGATGAGCATGGCGCTGCAATCACCTTGCGTGCAAAAAAAGATGGCGTTAGCCCTAAAGAGATAGTCGATAAGTACCATAAGCTTATTGGAAATGCCTTTACCGACTTTGGAATAGAATTCGATGTATATGATCGAACTTCCAGTGAGCTACATCATGAAACCTCTTCAAATTTTTTCAAAGAATTAAATAGAAAAAACCGATTCGTTCAAAAGTCTTCCGAGCAGTATTACGATGAAGATTTTAATCAGTTTTTAGCTGACCGATATATTACAGGAACTTGTCCTAAATGTCAAAATCCACATGCTTATGGTGATCAATGCGAAAAATGTGGCAGCGATTTAAGCCCGACAGATTTAATTAACCCAAGGTCTACACTGAGTGGTAAGGTACCCGTTTTACGTAAGACCTCTCATTGGTTTCTGCCCATGGACCAGCATGAAGAATGGTTGAAAGAATGGATTACGGAAGGCAGGCTTGAAGGCTCGCAACAACATGACCCTAAAGCATGGCGAAATCAAGTTACAGGACAATGTATGTCGTGGCTAGACGGAGGACTGAAGCCAAGGGCGATGACACGAGATCTCGATTGGGGCGTTAAGGTACCACTGCCTGATGGCGAAGGAAAAGTTTTGTATGTATGGTTGGATGCTCCGATAGGTTATATTTCAGCTACCAAGAAATGGGCAAATGAAAATAATAAGAACTGGGAGGATTATTGGCTAAAAGAAAAAGCGCAAGACAGAAAGCTGGTTCATTTTATAGGAAAGGACAATATTGTCTTCCATGCCATTATATTTCCGATTTTATTGAAAGATCACGGTGGCTATATTCTTCCTGATAATGTCCCTGCATCTGAATTTTTAAACCTGGAAGGGGATAAGTTTTCTACATCAAGAAATTGGGCGGTTTGGCTTCATGAGTATCTCGAGGCTTATCCTGATAAAACGGATGAGCTAAGGTATGTTTTAACCTCAATTGCTCCAGAAAGCAAAGATGCTGAATTCACGTGGAAAGACTATCAAGCACGAGTCAACTCAGAGCTGGCTGATGTGTTCGGTAATTTTGTAAACAGAACAGTTGTCCTAACCAATAAGTATTATGACGGTCTTGTTCCTGCTCAGGGAAAACGCACCGAACAGGATAAAGCAATTATAGTGCAAGTAGCTGATTCTGTTGCGAACATCGGTGATTTAATCATAAAATACAAGCTTAGAGAAGCACAAGCCGAGATGATGCGTATTGCACGTATCGGAAACAAGTATTTGGCGGATAATGAGCCCTGGAAGCTCGTAAAAACAGATGAAAATCGAGTAGAAGCGATCATGAGTGTGGCGCTAGAAATTACGCGTCAGCTATCGATAGCCTGTATGCCCTTTCTTCCAAAAACAGCTAAAAAGCTACAAGGATTTTTAAATATCAATTGTGACAAGTGGTATGATTTAAAAGCCACTAATGAATTGATAGTAGGATCACAGATCAATAAAGCTGAAATATTATTTAAAAAGATTGAAGATGAGTTTGTTGAATTAGAGGTTCAAAAGCTCAAAGAGAAATCACAACAAACTTCTAAATTTCCTCCAATGAAAGAATTAATAGATTTTGAGACATTTCAGAAAATGGACCTGAGAATGGGTAAAATATTAAGTGCGGAAAAAGTCAAAAAAGCAGATAAATTACTCCAGCTTAGCGTGGATACGGGAATCGATACGAGAACTGTCGTTTCGGGAATCGCGCAGCACTATGCTCCTGAGGATGTAGTTGGTAAAACTGTATTGGTCCTATTGAACTTAGCGCCTAGAAAAATACGTGGTGTTGAATCACAAGGAATGATTCTCATGGCTGAGAACGAGGAAGGTGACTTAAGCTTTTTAGAGACTGAAAAAGAATTTTTACAAGGTCAATCTGTAAGTTAATTGAATTTTTGTTTGGTGGGATTAAAGCTTTGAGCTATCTTTGGTGTCCCAATTAAGAACAAGAATAACCCAAAAGATATATTGCGGGGTGGAGCAGTTGGGAGCTCGTCGGGCTCATAACCCGAAGGTCACAGGTTCGAGTCCTGTCCCCGCTACCATTGAAAAGCCAGTCTGAAAAGACTGGCTTTTTTTATGTAAAAACTTCAAATATCTGGTATTCATTCAGTAACTATTTTTTAAAAAAATCGTAAAGGATGATCAAAACAATTAAATTAAAAATAATGAAAAAGTTATTAATGTCTGGTGCTATACTACTTGTGGGATTGCCGTTATTCTCTCAAATTGAAAAAGGCACATTTTTACTTGATGGTAGTTCTAGTTTGAATTTTTTGAACGACAGAATTACGGATGGTGATCCAAGTGGTTTTGATTCAGATATAAAACAGACTCAAAGACAGATTAATGCAAATGTTATGGGAGGTTATTTTATAATCAAAGGTCTAGTTGCTGGGGTCCAGTTACAATATAGTAATGTTACTCAAATTTCAGAATCAGAAACCACGAATTATGAATCTTCACTGTCCTTAAGTTCATTTTCTGTTGCTCCAACTATTCGATATTATATTGGTGATATTGGATTATGGGGACAAGTATCATATGGTTTAGGGCAACAGATTCAGAAATTCGAAGATTCGGACTTCGATATCGAAGATTCGTTTTCCACTAGAATAGGCGATTTAGGTATTGAATTGGGATATGCAATATTCTTAGGTGAAAAAGTCTCTTTAAATCCTTCCTTGGGTTATTCGATGAAAAGCTTTAGACTGGAAAGTACTGATCTTTTATCGAGTGACACTCAAAAGACATCGGGCATGAATTTCAATTTTGGAATAGCACTTCATCTTTAAAAAAACTGATTTTTAGGTTCGAAATTTTTATTTCATAGTACATAAACTGAAGCCAGTCTGAAAAGATTGGCTTTTTCATTTCCCGGAGCATTGAAAGCTTGCTGTAATAAGTGAACGGAAATGTAAAAAGGAAGAGCACGAAGTAGTCTGAGCTTTTCTTTGTTAGCCTCCATTAAGGTCCATCCGTTGTTTTCTTTAACTAAAGCACATCTAATTCTTGATAATAGATATTTGGCCTATACTTTCATCTTCAAATACAAGGTTGTATTCTCCCCTTGATAGTTTTGAGATATCTACTATTTCTTCTGATGATTCTATTTTACCTATAAAGACGACTTTACCTTGAATATCCACCAAGGTGTAATTCATGTTTATCATGTTTTTGGTAGACAATGTAAATGAATTATAAGTAGGATTTGGATATACCGTAACATAAGATGATTCGTCCTCATCTAATCCTGTGAATTGTAAGGTGAGATCAAGTGTTATCGTACTATCACATCCCGATGCGTTTGGTATTACTGCTGTATACGTTCCTGATTCCGTATAGGTCTGGTTATTTACAGACCAAGTATATGATTCTATGCCTGTTTCGGTTTGTGTTGAAGAACTTGACGTATTGATAGTTAAATCCAAAGTAACCGTACTATCACAACCACTTTGATTAGATAATACCTCAGTGTACTGACCTGATTGTGTATAGGTTTGTCCATTTGTATTCCAAGTATAACTATCACATTCAGTTACTATTTCTGACCCTGTGCTAGAATTGGTGATGGTCAAATCTAAAGTAACCGTGCTATCACAACCACTTTGATTAGATAATACTTCAGTGTACTGACCAGACTCTGTATAGGTTTGTCCATTTGTATTCCAAGTATAACTATCACATTCAGTTACTATTTCTGAACCTGTGCTAGAATTGGTTATGGTCAAATCCAAAGTAACCGTACTGTCACAACCATTTTGATTGCTTAAGACCTCAGTATATTGTCCTGATTGAGTATAAGTCTCACCATTTGTATTCCAAGTATAACTATCACATTCAGTTAAGATTTCTGATCCTGTATTAGAGTTTGTGATCGTTAGGTTTAATGTTACTGTAGAATCACAACCCGCTACATTCGTTAAGTTGAAAGTAGCAGAATTATTACTTGCCGTATAGGTCTGACCGTCTATCCATTGATAACTATCACAGGCCGTTTGTACGTCTATTCCCGTATTTACTGTACATTGATTTATTTTATGTACAAAAACATCATAACTTCCCGTAAGGTTAAATGTTCCCGCTCCAGTGTCAAAATCTACCGTCCCTGAGAAGTATCCTGTTGTATAGACATTTCCAGATGTATTTACTGCGATAGAACTTCCCTGATCATTCGAATTACTCCCAAAGGCTTTTGCCCAAATAAAATTACCTGCAGCATCTAATTTTTGAAC
>CESZ01023888.1_pt1 | contig 18349 bp, 11 predicted proteins | sample 531081 | NCBI WGS metagenome assembly CESZ01 (sample SAMEA2621260, study PRJEB7988) | marine metagenome | biome: marine biome (ENVO:00000447); feature: surface water layer (ENVO:00002042); material: "saline water (ENVO:00002010), including plankton (ENVO:xxxxxxxx)" | depth 5 m | reverse complement strand
AGTGACATACCACTGACCTCTCCATTTAGGTTTATTTTTAAACCAGAAAAATCTTGAGAAACTGCTACTTCTTTTCCCGAAGGACCTTTTTCTTCTTTTTCAGATTCACAACAGTCTAAATTTTCATCAGCCATCTATAATAGTTTCAAAAGTTTTACCGTCTTTTATCATTTCACGTTTTACACCTCTAATGACATGCTTGTAATCAATGACTCCACCATTTCTTTTTGCATATAACCAAGAAAAGTGTACAACATTTTTGATACTTCCACCACTTATTTCATATTCTTTTGCCAATTTATTAAGATGTTTTTCGTCTATTTCAGAAATATCATTTAATGCATTATTCCAAAGTACTTTCCTTTCGTTAAAAGATGGTATTGGAAAATTAATAATGGATTGAATTCTTCTAGTAAATGCTCTATCTATATTTGGCTTTAAATTAGTTGCTAGTATAACAAGACCATTGTAATCCTCAATTCTTTGTAAAAGGTATGCGGTTTGTTGATTTGCAAACTTATCCTTAGAATCTCCAACAGATGTTCTTTTTGAAAAAAGAGATTCAGCTTCATCAAAAAATAAAATCCAATCCTTATTTTCTGCTATATCAAATATTCTTGCTAGGTTTTTTTCAGTTTCTCCTACGTATTTTGAAACAACCTGTGATAAATCAATTCTATATACATCAACCTCGTTCATTTTTCCTATTAGTGAGGCAGTTAAGGTTTTCCCTGTACCGGGAGGGCCATAAAATAAACATTTATAGCCTTTATTAATCCTTTTTGACAGGTTAGAATTATTATTTATTTCATCTTTATGCTTTATCCAGGTATTTACATTTTCAACCTCATCCATAACAATAGGATTTAGAACTAAGTCCAACCAGTTTAATTCAGTGGTTAATAACTTGGCGGGAAAGTTAGAAGAATAATCAGGTCTATATTTTTTTCCAAGGGTTATTAATTTAATTATTTCATCATTTAAATAGATGATTTTTGACATTTTAAATTCATCGTTCTTTTCATCTGAAAAATAAATAGCAGAAATCTTATTTAGAATATAATCTTTTTCAAAAATATGTTGAGAATTAATCAAAACATCAGTATCTCTTCCGAAATAAATAAAATTTATTGTACCATAAGTGGATATAAATCTTGACTTATCAGTGTCTAATTTCCCGCTAAATTCTGTAAATCTTTTATCCAGGCCTTTATTTTTAATTAGGAACTTATCAAAAACCTCTGGAAAAAAAACATTGGACAGACTTGATATAACAATTAATCTATCAAAATCTTTCAAATTGTTTTCGGTAATCCATTTTGAGTAAATACTTTTGTCATTAGTCAAATCTGGTGCATTTGGAATTTCCTTAACACTGCCATTAAGTAAAAAATGATTGTCAAATCTAACATTAATCATTTCTTTGAGCCAATTTAACTCACGTCTAATAGTTAAATTATTATTCTTAACAATATCTAAAGTATTAATCATTAATGTTTCCAGTTTACAATTAATTTCTTCTCCATTAAATCATAATTTACAACTGATATACCCCAAGGGATTGATTTTAAAAATATATCGGGTGGCTTATTTTCAATGTCAATAACAAAAGAATCTTCTTTTTCTATTAACCTACCCTCTCTGTTTAAGAACCAATCTCTTAAGGTTTGTACTGATTTAACCTTTGTCCAATTAGATAATAGTGCCTGAATTGCGTTTTTACAGATTTCAATTTCAAAATCTGATAAAAGCAGATCTATATCGATTTCTTTGTTAATATCAACTCCACAAAGAATTTTATTAAAGATAAAATCTTTTTCTTTTGAATTAGTACCATTTACTAAAAAATCTGTCGCAAGTACTGCCTTATCCATAGAAACTTCATCTTTATAAGATTTCTTGTTAGAAGTTAGTAAGTTCAATTTTAAAAACAAGGTTTTTAAAAAGGGCCAAAACAATAATAATCCTGCATTGTAAATTATAACACCCTCTTTGATCTCATCGATATTTTGATTAGATGAAACTAAGTTTTCTTCACTTGCATTATAAATTTTATGATTAATTTTATTTGCGAAGTTTGAAACTATCAATTTATCTCGATTGCTAAGCTCAATATCATTTAATTTAGAGAGAATAGAATCCTCTTTTTTCCAAATATTGGAACGAACTATATCACTAAACAAAGTTTTAGCTAAAAACTCTATTGGATCTTTTATTATAAATAAATATTGACTCCAAGATAAAAGTAGTTTTTTAAGAATTAACTTCTTTAACTCCAATTGTGTCTCATTGAAATTATAAATATTTTTAGACTTAAAATTTAAAACTGAATCTTCATTGAATAAGTCTATTTGACCAAAAGTTCTCGTTAGTAGATCAATGTATTTAAATAAATTAGGATAAATTAACCTGAATAAATTTCCAAATTCTTTAACTGAAATTGCTTTTTCTTGGGTATTAATAAAAATAACGTTTAAAAATCTATCAATTTTAGATTTAGATTTTGACCAGCTATATAAATATTTTTTTACAGTAAAAAGGTTTTCAGATTGAGAAGAATCAAAAAAGTCCTTTAATCTTTTAAGTGTGTATATTTTAGAATCATATGGAAATGAACCAAACTCAACATAATAAGTAAAAATTTTAAAATTATTTTCCTCCAAATTTTTAGCTAGAGAATCTTTATATATACTGATATTTTGGGTTGATTTTTTTGATAATGAAAAAAACTTATTTTCTTTTTTGATAATTTTTTCTAATAATAGTATTTGATTTTTTTTAAAATTAATTTCAGAAGTTGATTTGAATTTTTTACCGTCAGTAAAGTTTATTTCTAATAAATTGATTTTATCTACAATAACATCATTAAATAATTTGTTGAAATGAATTGGGGTGAATTCTTTTTGAAGAAATATTAAATGAATGATTTCGGATTTTGAAATCTTATTATTTTCATTTAAATACAGCAATGTATGAATTAATTTTAGGTAATTTTTTATACTAGGCTTATATGCTTTATCAAAAATGTATTTCAATAAGGATTTATCATCTTTGTTTTTAAATTTTAAATCAAATACTGAGATTATTTCGTTAAACTCAAATATTTTAAATATTAAAAGTTGGTTTTTTGTAAAAGATTTAAAATTTTCTAAATAATAGCCCAATACATTTTTATTTGACTTAAAGTAAAATTTAATCTTATTGATAAATAAATCTATTTTATGAAGTTTTAAAACACTATTATACCCAACATATTGAAAAAATTCAAACACGAAATTAATAATTGATTTTTCAGCCATTTCTACAAAATAAGATGGCTTTTTAATTATTTCTTTATAAAAATCTTGTGAAATAGGACTAATCTTAGATAATTCTTTGGATTCAGAAATATTAAACCCTAATGAAGATAATAATTTTTGGATTTCATAAATTGTAGATTTACGAGAAATTGATCTCCACAATTTGTTTTTAAAGATCTCAAATAAAATTAAAGTCTTTATTGTTTCCTCATTAAATGTTTTATCAAATAAATCATCCATGAGGTTAATCTTATTATCATTTAGTAAATGAAATAATTTGATAAAAATTTCTGATTCATGATTGATTAATTCGTTAAGTTTTAATTCCAAAAATTCATTGCTAAAGAATATAATTTTTAAATATTCAATATCGTTTTTGTTCATTAAAACTTTAAGAAAAGCAATAACCTCTCTTTCAGAAACAACCTCTATGTTTGACCAACTAATTAGTTCGTTGCCCTTTAGAAAATGAAAATATAAATCTTTAAAAAATATTGAATCTCTGGATAACTGTGGTAAACTTTCAAAGGGGTTTGGTTTTTTGATAGCAGAAATAACATCTAGTAGTTCACTATCCTTTGTTTTTTCTGACAAATGTTTTTTCAATGAATTTACATTTTTTAAATCACCAGATGATATAAGTTGAAATAGAAGATCATAGAAATAATCTGCTTTATTAAATTTAAAATTTGGATCTAAAGAAATCGACTTAATCAAATTGTGTCTTGTAAAAAGCTTTACGAAATCATCTGGCAAGTCAAAGTCCATTTTTTTTTGAAATTCAAAAAATATTTGCTCTGAATTTTTAATCAAAGGAGAAAATTTAAGAAAAAAATTATCTACAAGATCATTATATCTACTAGAGAGTGTTGATGCAGAAAATGAAATTAGTTTATCATCTTCATATTTATATTTGTTAATAAATTCGTTAAATAATTCCCTGTCAGTTAACAACTCAGAAAATAAATCTTTATCACTTTTAAATTTTTTTAGAAATTTTTCTAAATCTGCTTCAAAAATTGACTCAGTGTCTTTGGTCTGAAAATTAGTTTCATAAAACTCGACAATCTTAAAATATTCAGATACAGAATCAAAAAGTGTTTTTTTAAACACTTGTTTTTTTTGTACATTAAGTATATTGGAAGCTTTATTCTCCTTTTTTACAGGATGTTTTTTAATTAGTTTTTTAGTTTCGTTTTCTTTTGGTTGATAATTTAATTTTTTAACAAATTCAGACTTATTAGAGGTAAATTCTAAAATGTAATCAGTAAATTCTAAGTATCGATCGTAATTTTTTAAAATTAAATCCAATCTACTATATTTTGAAAGTATTTCAGATCTAATTATGTGTTCATGTATTGATTTGTAATCCTTGGCTAAATGAGTGTCTTTGATGGACGAGAAAATTAGTGATTTAACATTGCTGTCTACACTTCGAAAATCTGGAATTATGTTATAGATTTTTTTCTTAAAATCTAATATATTTTTATAGGTTTTAAATTTGTCTCCAAGAATGTCTTTCAATAAAATATTTATCTCACTCTCACTAAAAGGATTAAATATTTTTTTAAAAAAATTATAATCTTTAATAATAAGTTCATAAACCTTTTTGTTATCTCGAATATCTAATTTTTTATTTGTTACAATATTTTTAAAATCATCATTTGGGCTAAACCACCATGGGAGTATTTTATGAGAAAAATATTCATCTAAAAAATCGTCAACTGACTTTGAAACTAATTTTTTCGTATTTAAATTTATATAGTTTAATAATTCAATTTCAATATGAGATTCAATCATTTTTGATAAGTTCGGAAAATCTGAGAGAAATATTTCATTTAAATCAATTTCTAATTTTTCTATAAATATGTCCTTATGAAAATTTTGAAATTCATTTTTAGAAAAAATATTTTTAAAAATATTATCGAAATCATATTTAGTTATTTTAGATAAAAAACTAAAAACTACACTATCGTATTCTTTTTGATTTATATTAAAATCAAACTCAACCTTTTTGATTAATATTTTATTTTTTTTCATTAAAACTCATTAGTAATTGAATAATTTTTAAAGAAAAAATATCAATTTTTGTTTTGTTATGTTTTGATTTAAGTTTTTTCCACTGTTCAAAAATTACACTTAAATCACTCATTTCTTTAACATTAATAAAATGTACTTTGTATTTAATATTTGCAGGGACGTAATAGTCAACAATTTCATAAATATATTTTTTAAATTCAACATTTTGAAATCGGCTCGGCCATTCTGGAAAAATTACGTTTAGTTCGTTATTATAATTAAAGTTTTCTGGAAATTTATTTTTCGTTTTGTTTTCTGAAATAATTTCACATTTAATCTCGTTTTTAGAAGAAATTAACTTAATAATATCTTCAATATCTTTTTTTGCTTCTGCTTTATTATTATATGCACTTTCACTAATTAAAATTTTATTATCCATTGCATCAAATAACGAAATCAAATATTTATCTGAATTCTTTCCAATTTTTATGATCGAATAATTGGATCGATCATTAAGTGTGTGTGTTATATTTTCTCTAATAATTGACAATTCCTTAAAATCATTTGGTTTAAAAGATTTTAACTTTATTTGATTGTTGTTGTCATAAACTATAAGAGAAAATCTATCTTCTTGAAGCGGTCTTAAAAGTATATTTTCAATTATGTAAAACCCCTCGGTGGATTTATTGACCAGTTTAATTTTTGATATAATTTCTTTGATTCTTTTTTTACAATTTACTTTACTTTTATTTTCAAAAATTTTAACAGGGATGGTAAGCTGAGACGACTTGTATACAATTATATATTTACCCAAATGTTCTTGAACTATTTTGAATGACTTTTCTTGTATAGCATTTAAAAACAGATCTTTATATAGACTATAATTATCTAAATAAAAATTTACTCTATTATTCTTGTAACATGGATCTGATAATGAAAATATATTAATTTCAGGTCCATTATTTAATTTCATCTTTGTTTTAGACCATATATGGTTTTCTGCTAATTCTGAATTGTATTTCTTTAAATCTAAGTCTATAAAGTCATTTTCTATATTTAACAACAATCTTAATCTTTGTTCTAAACCTGAATAATTTGGTGATTTAGTTTTTTCTGAATAATAATTATAGGCTCTATTACGATTTCTTCCTAATTCAGGAATTTTATTAGCATATGTCACTTTTGCATTTATAGCATATAAAGCACATTCAACCTGAGACAAGCTAGGGTTTTCATTTTGATAAATATTTTGTAAAAGATTTGAATTATAAGACTCACCAAATCTAGAAAGAATATGATCCAAGAATTGATTTCTTCTTTTAATGAAAGTGGTTTTATTTTCAGTTAATTTTTCAACTTTTAATGCATATTTATTTTTATTTAGACCTCTGACTATTTTGTCAAGGCCATAAATATCATTTGGAATTTGGGAAAAATAAGTTTTATCAATTTTATCAACTGAAAAAACATCTCTTATGTTAGTTAATTGTGAGGTGTAATTACACATTAGCTGGTCAAATAATAACAAGAAAGCTTTTAATTGTTTCATTTGAGCTATTCTGGTCTTACTAGATTTAGCATCTAACTCCTTTTCTCTTAACCCATATAAGCTTGGAAACTCGTTAATGATTGAATAATATTTTTTTAATTTTTTGATATCAAATCTTCCCTTAGAATGTTCATTAAAATATTTTCTTTCATTAATAATATTTATACTATCATTTGATGATTTAGTATCAAATATTTGTGAGAATATGATTCTATCAATTGAATACTTAGTGTTGTTTCTTATAAAATTAATTTCACTTTCAGAATTTTCAGAAAAAAAAGTATCCAACTCTTCAAGAGAAGGATAAGAGTTTTCTGAAAAAGGAATTATTTCATCAAAAATTTTAATTCCATTTTTAAATATTACGAAATCTTTAATATTAATTACCCCTTCAATATTTCTGATTATTTCAATTATTTCCGAAACATATATTTGGTTTGTTTTTTCCTGTAGATTTTGATCTAAAATTATTCCATTTTTTGTTTCAACTCCTTGAAATATATGCTCTAAACCAACTTCTTTTCCATCAAAAAACTCAAGACCAACATATTTAACTTTTTCATTTAGTCTTTTTTCTACTTCATGAAAAATATTAGCTAATATCTCTTCACCCACATAAAATGAATCAATTTGTATCTCAGTACCAATACTTATTATGTCTTTTTTTAGTATTACTAGATCATTTATATCACTGCATAAAACTCTGTTTTCAGCAAGGATCAATCTTGTTTTATCAATTACTTTTTTGAATGATTGTTTTTTAAGATTATCTTTCAATTGTAATTTAACATTAAATAAGCCAGCAGAAATTAAATCATTATCATTAACATTTTCTATCCAAACATTATTAATTTCTTCAATTGAGTCTATAAGAAGTCTCCTAAAATCATTCGATGTACTAGGGTTTGAGGTAAATATTTTATTTGGAGGAATAAATAAATTAGATTTTTCATAATTATAATCATCAACTCCTATCATTAAAATATCTTCTATTGGAAAATTAGCTTTATAACCAAGATCAGTAATTGCAAAACAAAGTTGCTCCAAGATTGTGATTCCTGGGTCATGATGATTATAATCGGTCCAATTGTCTCCAGAAAACTTTTGAATTAATGATATACCTAATTCAAGTAAATCATCATAACTCTGACTTTTACTATTGTATTTATCGGTGTTTAATGTCTCTGGATATTTCATATTTAATCAATGAGTTTTGTGATATTATAATGAATTTTATAAGGCTCATTAGTTTCAGGATTTATATTCCAATCTCCACCAGTTTTTACTTCTAAATTGTAGTTATGAAGTGAACCTGACCATCTAAATTTTATAACCTTAGTCAAATTAAACAAATGTGAAAGCAATCCATTCCAATTAGAATTTTTATAATTTTTAATTTTATTTCTTGATCTTGAACCGCCATAAGTTGATAGGGCTATAACATGCGATATGGAATAATATCCACTATTAACTGATCCAGATGCATGGGCTAAAACCTCAAAAGCATTTATACCATCTAAATTTTCTAATATTTTATGCCATTCACCATCTGCTGGAACAGTTCCTTTAGAAAAATTACCAATTATTGATTTTGCCGCAATAGTTCCATTAACTTCCAAATCAAAATTTGGATTATTAGTATTGATACCAACATTATTTTTTTTAATTTTTAATACAGTGTTGTCGTTTTTATCATTGACTGAAATACCCTCTATATTATTATAATTTGAGTTAACACTGTAATCTGGTTCTTTTTGCGATTTTTTTCTAAAAAAGGAAATAAGTCTAGTAAAAATTCCTGACGGATTAATCTTTAAACCATATTCAGGTGATATATCAATGCCATCATCAATCTTATTCATTGACGAATCAATCATATCAATAAAATGTTTTTCATTAATAACACCTCCCTTTTTAAAATAATTTTTTAAAGTCTCTTTGTTTTTTAAAGCCATATGATTTTAGTTTATAATGAATTGTAAATTTTTATATTTTTTTTCATTTTCTTTTTTAATATTTTTTTCATTTGTTATAAAATTTCTTTGTGAAATTAAATTTTCATCAATTTTTAGATCCTCATAATTGATTGGTGAAGGTTTTTCATATTCAACAGAATTTAAAACTTTTATTTGATTTGTATTTCTAGGAATGATAATAGATTTGGGGCCTCCTGCCTCTATAAAATCATTATCATAATTTTCTGAAGCAGAATCATAAATAACGACATTTCCGCGACCATCTTCTTTAAAATGGATTACAGAAAATCCTGTTACATATTCAATATATGGTCTACCTTTTATAAAATTAAGAATGTCTATATTTTTTATTTTTGTTCTAAGAGTTTCAATTTTGAGAGAGTTTTTCCAAGGACAAATAAATTCTAATATATTCTTGTTTAGTAAATCAATTGCTCTACCTGCATTTATGTCTTTAAATTTTGCACTACATTTTATCCACATATCCTCAAAAATTGGATTTATTATTTCGATATCAAATGATGATGAAATATATTTTTTTAAAAATTTCTTAATCTCATTAATTTCAGACGAACTTAGCTTAACCTCGTCGATATTTTGATAACTTTCTATTTTTTTCAAACATACAAATGATAAGAGATTATTAGTATTATCTACACATTTTACAAAGCTCAAATAATTGAAATTATTTATAATAAATTTTTCAAAATCTGACTTAGTAATAGGTCTATTTTTATGTTTTAAGAGATCACTTACTCTCTTGTAATACTCCCATTTGTTTTCACTTAATGAAATTATGGGAGAATCAATAGGTTGAGATAATGAAACAATCCCTTTAACGTTTTCTTCTAATAATTGGAAAGAACCAGACTTTAGTTGATTTAAACGAACATTTTCATTCTCTGGAATAATTTCAGTTGCTGAAACTGAGTTTGTAAATATTGATTTAATTAGACCTAATTGATCGGCTCTATCTTTAGATGTAGCCTTTAAATAATAATCGTTCTCATTAAGTAAATTTTTAGAATTTTTAAAATCATTTGGCATTAGAAAGGAGATAACCCCATTATTTAAGAGTTTATTAGTTTGATCATTTAAAATATTTTGATTGGGTAATTTTTTCCAACCATCTCTTGTTGAATAGTACCAATCAATTTTTGAACTAAAATCATAAGACTCGTTTTCATTTTTATTTATTTCAAATAAAAGATCTAAAGTCTTAACTCTAGCTGGAGAATTAAACCCTAATATTAATTCACCTTCATTTTGTAAATCATAAAACATCGACTTTTCAATTTCCTTTTCAGAAAAGGTTTGTTTAATCCCATAAGGTGATATATGATAAAAAGAATTATTTTCATCAAAATCATTAACACTTCTGTCCTTTTCATTAAAATAAAAACTTGTCTCTGCAAAATAATCAATTGTTATTTCAGAAATTTTTGGCGAATAGGGTTCATTTACAAAACTTTTTGAAGGATCTGAATCTTTGTCCTTCAAATTGTTTGAAATATTTGCTGCATAAACTTTTGGATATAGTTTATGACCAAAAGCATATTTTGGACTGACTAATTCAATTTTAATCAATCCTGTTTCGTAATCATTTGAAAAATTATCAATATAACCCTTGTTAATTTCAAAATTTGGACTAATATTTTCATTGTTTAATTTTTCAATTGTATGAGATTTATGATCTAAAATTTTACCTTTTTCGATCTCAAACATTGGAAATATAAAATTATCATCCTCAACACTCAAATAATTAAAATCTGAAAGAACTGATAATTTCAATTTAAATAATTCATTCGAAAAATTTCTGCCATAATTTTCATAATAATTCTCTAAATCATTATCAACTTCATCCAAATTAGAATAGGACCATTTTAATTTAAAATCTGTTATATTTTTATTAAATAGCTCCTCACATCCAATAAATAACTTAGAATTATACTTTGGTGCAGCCCCAAAAAAATCTATTTCACCAGAGTTCTGTAATGTTTGACCGTCTCTAAATAATTGTAATTCTTTTAAATTCTTTACATTGGATTTAATGTTAATTCGCTCCAACTCCATTTTATCTAAAAATGCATATGCATTATAAAAAGAATTTTGGTTAACAATAAATCTTAGTAATGGAGTTTTAGCAATGATGTTGTAACCGTGTATATCTTTATCATAATTCGAAAATTCAGAAATAGACTTTTCTAATTTTATTAATATAGAAATTTTATTTGATGACCAGTCATCAGGCATTATAATTTCATAACTGACTATATTTTCCCAACCATACTTTGATGTGAAATCTAAAATAAAAGAATTACTAAAAATCGTATAAAAAATTTCATTTTCATTCTGATTAGTATTATTTGCAATATCAATAATTAAATCACTAAGATGCCGTATTGAATTATTAGATAATTTAAAATCAATAAGTAATTCTCTTTCTGAAACTCCCATCTTCAATATTGAAGATCCAATTATAAAGCCTAAATCTGCTATATCCATATTGACATCATCATCAGAAAGGAAATTTTGATCGAAACCAAGTGCATTGAAAGATTTTGGGTTTTTATTAAATTTTTCAATCTCCGACTCATTTTCACAAATTACTTTTGAAAAGACAGATGAAATAAGTCTATACCTAGAATTAAAATCATAAATTCTGCTCTTACTCATGAAAATTGTCATTAAAAATGAAAGTTTTGCATTATTGAGAGTAATATCATGATCTGTCTTGTAATTAATTATTGATCCATCTGAATACTGACCAGCTTTAATGTATTTATTTTTTTTCACTAAAACCTCAGATACATTTTGATCAATTGAAAAAACTGCAAAAGTTTTATTAGCTAATGTGTTTTTTTGTTTTTGCATTAAAACTCTTGAATAATAAAAATCTAAGTGTTTTTTACTTATTTTATTTATATCGTCTTGAAGATATTTAAATAATTCAATGAATGAAAAAAGGAGGCCAATGTGGGCATTATGATTTTGTTTTGATAATGATATGTTTAATTTTTTATCACATCTTTTAATTAGATTGTGAACTATCTTTATCAATGCATTATTTACCAGAACTAGCTTCTTAAAAATAGAATTAACATCAATATTTTTTACAAATTTATCTTGAAGTTTATCCTTTTCAAATTTCCAGATTTTTAAGCCATAACTTAAAGAAGTCTTTAAGTCATTATTCAAAGAAATAATTTTATTCTTTTTTATTATTAAAATTATATCATTGAATTTTAAAAGAAGTTTTGAAGCATGCTTATTTATTAAAGTCTCTAGTTCATAATTTAAATTTCCTGTTTCTAAACTAATTTTTTTATCTATTGACCTGTTAAACCAATCATCTATCTTGTCAAACAAATCTTTAGTTAACAGCAAGTATTCCTCTAAAATCTCATTTTTTTTTATGAGGTTTTCAGATTTATCAAACTCCTTAATTTTTTTAATTCTTATTGACTCATAGCGCTCAATATCAAATTTTGATATTTCAGAAATCAAAAAGCTTTCATTGTTTGAAAACATTCCGTAGAAGCTGTCAACTAATTCATCATTAGAATCATAATAATTAATCTCTTTTGATAAGTCACTTATATAATTAATTAAATCAGAAAATGACCTATTATCAACTTTTATTAATTCAGGATTTAATATTTCTTTATCAAATTTCATTTTCTAATGTGAGTTCCTTCATTGATATAATAAGGAAAAACTATATTATCTCTAATATTAGTTGATATTACAGTATAGTCCAGTTTTATTTCTAAATAACCATTATTAAGATCTACTTTATTTACATTTAGATTTTTAACCCGAATTCTAGGCTCAATAATTCCAATTGTATTTGTCATTTCAAAAATTAAAGATTGAATTATGTTATTACTTATTTTTTCGAATTGTTTATCGTGTATAACACATCCATATTTAGGCCTCATTATACGCTCTCCTATCATGGTATTGAAATAAATATGTAAACTCTGTCGAATATCTTCCTCGTCAGAAACCATAGATACATTTCCAGTTTTAATATTGAATTGAGGTGGAAAACCCCAACCTGTTCCTAGAAAAGATTTTTTCTTCATATTATCCAATTATTACATTTGGTGAACCAGCTGAAATAGAACCTCCATGTGCTGTTTGATCTCCCATCCTCGCAGCAGGCTTTCCACAAATAAAAACAGTTGAGGATCCTGCTGTAATAGTATCTGGTGGGCCAACACATGCGCATGTGTCACCCAAAACTGCTGCAGGTAATCCTCCAACAAGAACAGTTGGGGCACCAGGACCTAATATAGGCCCACCTACATGAGGAATTGGCGGAATACCCGGGGTTTGCATCGGGCATTGATGAAAATCAGTTATTCTTGCTGCTGCTGGCATATATTAATTTATTTGGACCATAGATCCTTTTACTGTTGTTATTGCTGATGAGTTAATTTCCGTACCTGCTGAACCTTGAGCTGTAAATTTTACATTGGCTTTATTGTTAATATTCATTCCACTTACGTCAATATCTGAATTTGAAGATATATCAATTCCAGCAATAGCATTCAATAAAATTTTAGATGATGAATTAATATTAATATCTGAATTACTTTTCAAATTAATACCAGTTTTACTCATATAAATTTCATTTTTATTTACGTCATTAATTTTAATTTCAGAGTTTTTCTCATCTAGAATAATCTCATTTCCTTGATCAGTTGAAATTGATAATTTTTGATTCTCCTGATCAAATTCAATTTTCATATTATTATTCAATACAATCGCCTTATAATTATTAAGGTTTTCTTGTAATTTATAGGGTTTATTTTCATTGGTATATAAACTCCCCAAAACTACTGGCTGAGTAGGGTTGTCAGAAAGAAATGATACTATTACCTGAGTACCTATCTCAGGTAAAAAGAAAAAGCCTGAATCCTCAGAAACATATGTATGCGATAACTTTGCCCAAATCCCACTGTCTAATATATTATCCCAAATATTATTATTTATCGATTTTAGCTCTGGAATAACAACCTTAACTCTATATTGATTTTTTGGATCAGTTTCAATATCTGAAATTCTTCCAATATGTAATCCAGATATTTTATTGATTGAATTATTTTTTTCAAGCTTATTTCTATCAGAAAAAATATCATTTAATCCAAATGAGATTTCAGTTATTAAATCTCCCTGGATTATACTATGATTTACTTTGGTAACATAAACATCTCCATCAAATTTATTACCAAAACCATCAAAGGTTACTACAGAATCAATATCTAATGTAGGAACTCCTTTAAAACTAGATTTACCATATATTCTATTAAGACGTAGTAATTTTAGTTTTGAATAACCAATTGAATCTATTTCATTATAAGATAAATCATAAGAATAGTCTAACACTACCTCATCTGGTGAAAAATAATTCAAATTATTTTTATTTAGATTGTCAGCATTAATTATTTTATTTATTGGCTCATAAGCTTCCTTAGATATTTTTTCACTATTAAAGCTATCGATACTATTAATAACTAGTTTTTTAATTTGATTTTCTGATTGTTGTTTAGCTGTGAAACTATATGTTTGCCCACTATTTGAAATTGTAAGTTCAGATGATTTATTACACGACGGATTCTTAAAATTTAAATTATTATTGGAATTGACGAGTATCATGCCATTCATAAGAGCTCTCTCCAGAATAAATTCCCAGTCGTTATTATTATATTTTGAAAAGAAATCATGTGAAAAACTTACATCCTCAACATTAGATGATAAACCAGTAATATTATTTAGTAAAGTCTTGATTATTTCAGATTCTGTAATATCTTCATAAATTTCATTTGTATATGAGTTAGTTAGTTTAATAGCTTTATCAACACATTCAATTGTGAGTAAACTTTTTTCGGGATTATTTTGATAACCTGTTTTTAAGTTTACTGAGTGAGACTCGATCACACCTTCAAAAACAATAGAGTTTATTTGATCATAACCCATTTTAATTGTTATTTCATTACCAGCATCAAAAACAGGGTCTTCAATTTCTGAAAATTCGTTTTTAAAAATATCACCTCCATATATTTCAATTTGCGCTCTACTTATTTTATTGACCTCCTTCTTGGTAAAAATATTATTAACTCTATAATCATTGCTTAAACTTGAATTATTGATTATTATATCAAATGATGGTTTTTTATTTAAAGAATCTTGTGGTCTATTAATATTGCTTGACATATTTTATTTTTTTATCGGAGGTAAAATTATTTGCTTTCCATTTATAAGATCTCTCACTGATGCTAAATTATTTGCCTCTGCAATTTTTAAATAATAATTTTTATTTTCATAGTGATCAACACTCAATTTGACAAGATTATCTTTATCTCTGATCATTGGAATTTTGGTAATATCAGGACTTTGAAAATCTCTTCCATTAAAGGGATTATCAACTTCAGTAACTGTCATAGTAACTAGAGCTCTTAAGGGATCACCGTCTCTATCAAAAAATGTATAATCATATTTTAAAGCAGTAACTTGACCATAATTATAATTTGTAAATGTTGAACCCCATGTTAGATGAACATATGGATTTTTATGAGTACTACTATTTGGTATTACACAAATTCTTTGAAGTTTATCTATACATTCTTTTATTGAATTGCCATCAATGGAATAATCAACAACTCCGGTATTATCGAGTGTAAATTTAAAAGTTATTTTAGCGGGTTGAAATGTAGGTGTTGAAGCTGATGTGCTACTACCATCTGCATCTGTACTTTCTTTTAAGTTATCGGTGGACTTTGTAACAGAAATTGAAATTGGGTTAAGTTGAAGAGAGAAATGTTCAAATGGTGATCCTCCTTTTGTGTCGGCATATGCATTAATTACTAGCTTATTCATAATTTAGAGTCGATTTCAATTTTTTTGAGAATATGTTCAGTACATTCTTCAATGAGAAATTTCTTCTGATCATTGGATAGTGCAAATTTATATCTTGATAAATAGTCTTCAATCTTTTGATTTACAATTGATATAACCTCATGATTATTGGCATCAAACTCCCCATTTACTTTTGCTTTAATCACTAATTCTCGTATTTCAACCATTTTTATTTAATTTATTATCTTTTTTTCCTTGAATATGAACTAAAGCTAAGAGTTATTGTATCTATTATAACTTCAGATTTTTGAGAGTTTAATTCGCCTAGTGTAACTGATGTTGGGTATGCATTGTTAAGGGTTACCGTTTCCACAGTAACTTTTTCTTTTACTAAATTAAAATCCTTTATCAATATTTGTATCTGAGCAGTTTTTATTTTGTTATTATTTAACCATCCTAGTGATTCAAACCATGAATGCAAAAATCTAGGATTTCTATCGTTACCAAAATTCCTTAAAACACCTCGCTTAAATGTTGCGTCCTTGTGAGTAAAATATGCTGGCAAGTGATACTCATTTTCATAATCACCTCCCTCTTGCATTTTTGTAACTTTAGTTGATTTAGATATTCCAGTAACTGACTGAAATGCACAAGTATAAGGATATCCATCAATTGTAAAAATGACATCAAACTTATAACCTAAAACTGGATATTCATTAAATGGCCTATATGATACCGACATAATACTTAATTTTTAAATTATGAGACAACAAAACTGATCCAGAAGATATACTCCCGATCATTAATTCTTTTACATATAAAATCAACACTTTCACTAAGAAAAAAGCATGTAAAAAAACACTAAATATTTAAGTCGTCCACTACTTATGATAAATATCTATTTTTTTATCGAATAATTCAAAGAAAAAATTAAAAAAAAAACAGTATTGTTACTAATTTTTTATGGTATCGTTTATTTTTTTCATAATTTAACTTTATCGCCCTAACCACAATTAGATTTATTCTATTTTAAATTCAAAAAATGATATTAAAAGGTTTAAATAAATACGAAATATACGATTCAGAATCATTTAAAGGAAGGGATAAGTCTGTAGAATTGTCATTGGATATTTTAAAGAAAACAAAAATTCTTGTAATAAATGGAATTGAAGGTTCGGGTAAATCATCATTTATTGAATCAGGAATTTTAAAGAGAATTGTTTCAGGTTTTCCTGCAAAATCTGGAAGAGACTGGAGTATATGTAACTTTCGCCCTGGCATTTCTCCGATTAACAATTTATGTAGAGCTTTATCTAACTCTGATAGTTTTTATTTAAATTCTAAACCTAAGTCATCAGATTTTAACGAATACAAAAAGATTATTAATCAGAAAGGAGCTAATGGAATCATCGAAATCTACAAGAAGTCTGAAATTTTTGATAAAAAAAATTTATTGATAGTAATTGATCAAGCTGAAGATTTATATAATTATTCTAAGGTATTTGATCACGAGGTTTCAACAGAAGACAATTTATTAATTGATTTAATATATAGTAGTGTAAAAAATGATTATTGTTCAATATATTTTATTATTAGTATACAAAATAACAGTTTATCTAAATTAAATCTTTACGGGAAGTTTTCCGAGCTTTTAAGTCTTGGACAATACAACCTCCCAAACCTTAACATAAAAGAGTTCTATTCATTAATTAGAAATGATTTAAATTTTGAAATTTCAGATGATATAATTCCAAAAATTCAACAGCAAGTTGCAGAAAATCCATTCTATTTAACAAATTTTCAATATTTATTAAATAAGTATAATGAGCACGATTTTTCAGCTAATAATTTACTAGACTCTAAAACATACACTGATAATGGGAAAATAGATAAAATTATATGTAAAGACTTAGATAATTATTATGATAAGCTGAATAAAAAAAATAAAATACAGTTTTCTTTACTGTTAAGAGCACTTATTAATTCAGACTACAGTTTGATGGAGAACTATTACCAAAAGTTTGAATTTATAAGAAATTACCTAGATATTTCAGCTAAAGAATTAACAAATTTTATTCTAAAAATAAATAATGATTTTGGAAGAATATTTGACATTATTGAAAAAGATATTTCTGGAATTAAACCAATAAATAATTTTATAATTAATGACCAAGATATTATTACCATAAAATATCCAAAAAGTTTAAGTTGGGATTTTTTAAAAAAAATTGAAAAAGAAGAGTATAACATTTATAGTTTTTTTGAAAAAAATTACACAATAATAAACGATGGGAAAGAACTAGATATTGATGAAATTGATGAGGGAATTAAAATAATTAATAAAGATTATATTAATGAAAACTGGTCAAAAAAATACAAATTTGATTATAATATAATCGAAGAATTTTTAGTAGGTAAAAAGAATGAATATCATAAGAGAAAAAAAATACTTGAAAGAAAAATTAAAAAAGATGCTCGAACAAAAAAAATAAATAAAGTTGTATTTAGGTTATTTACAATATTGCTTGTTGGTGCTGTATTGTTTTTTGTTGCTGAAAGAGCTACAATTCTAGAAACAGAAAAAGAAAATGAAAACTTAAGAATACATAATGATGAACTACGCCAAGACAATGACTCTATAT